>Ga0256824_10000591_pt1 | contig 14104 bp, 15 predicted proteins | sample CV67metaG_FD_191570 | JGI IMG/M metagenome (GOLD analysis project Ga0256824, IMG submission 191570) | Hydrothermal vent microbial communities from East Pacific Rise, Pacific Ocean - CV67 | ecosystem: Environmental > Aquatic > Marine > Hydrothermal vents | place: Pacific Ocean: East Pacific Rise...
TGATGTGCTACCCAAAATTAAGACAAGTTCCCCTGAAAATTACGCAGCCATTTGATATTCTAGCATCTTAAGTTCATAATTAACAGGAGACATATAGCCATTCGTAGAATGTAGCCTCTTCCTATTGTAGAACCAACTATGTATTCAAAGATAGCTTGATTCGCCTCAGCTCTCGTTTTGAAGCGTTCATGGTGTACCAATTCAGTCTTGAGTGAATGAAAGAAACTCTCACTTACAGCGTTATCCCAACAGTCACCTTTTCTACTCATGCTTTGAAGTATATTATGTTCTTCTAACAGTTCTCTGTGAGAATCAGAAGCATATTGACTTCCTCTATCGGTATGCCAAATGAGTTTGGGTGCTGGCTTACGGTTATGTAATGCCATGTGAAGTGCATTATTTACTAGAGGTGTTTCCCATGTTGTCATCCATTGACCAACCTACTACTTTACGTGAGAATAAATCTATCACAACAGCAAGGTATAACCTCCTTGCTGCGTACGTATATAGGTTATATCTCCTACATATACTTTAGTACATTGGTTCTAAAGTCACGTTGTAATCTATTTGGAGAGATCTTATAATTATGGTTTGAATCTGTGGTAGTGACTTTAAATTTACGCTTCATTTTTACAACAAGTCCCACTTCTTTCATACTTTTAGCTATCTTTCTTGTGGAAATTATCACGTCATACTCTTGCACTAAGACTTTTTTAATACGTATCGTACCATAGACTTCGCGATACTGATAGAAGATATCTTTGATAAGTTGGTTTAATTGTTCATCTACTTTATTGATGATACATCCATTGCTTATCCAGTGATAGTATGCATTACGGTTTACTTTTAGCACCTTACACATCACTGTGACGTTAAACTTCTGTGCATACTCTTTCATCCACGCATACTTTATAGAGTTTCTTTCACAAAGTATGCGGTTGCTTTTTTTAAGATGTCACGCTCCTGCTTTAAAAGGCGGTTCTCTTTACGTAATCTACGTAACTCTTCTTCTGCAGACTCTTTAATATCTGTCTTGCTACTTATTCTGTTATAGGTTGGTAAATTATTATCACGTTTGTAGTTGTATACCCAGTTGTATAATGTTTTAGCATTCATTCCTAAGTCTTGGGCTATGGTTTTTATCTCTGCGTTACTATTTAGAACCAGCTGTATCGCTGATTATTTGAACTCTATTGATTTCATCCTGAATATGTGTTGGCACATCATAATGTATTATTTAAAATAGTATTTTTTTTGAATATATTTTTATACATTCTCGTTTTAAGAAGTTTCTCAAAATTTTGGATATCTTTTACTCTATGTACATCACTACCCATAAAATCTACAAGACCCATATTTATAAGCTTATGTGCCATTTTTGAAACAGGAGAAGAGTAGCTCTTAAGTGACTTTACGTTTGTTTGAAAAAGTACTCCTAAATCTTTAAGTTCTAGATATTGTTCCATATTATTATGTAAATAAAGGTATCTTTCTGGATGGGCTAAAACAGGTATATATCCCTTTGCTTGCATTTCAAAAATTGCTTCTATTAATATCATTGGTTTTGATTGGTATGTTGTTTCAAATAATATATATTTATGATGAAAAGGTAAAATATCTTTTTTACTAAGTAAATCTAAAAAATGTTGATCAAGATAGTATTCTGCAGATGCTTCAAGTGTTATGGATATTTTTTCATAATTAAGCCGGCTTCTTATATCATCTAGAGCACCAAGAATATTGTTTTTAGTATTAGGGTACATATGGGACATTATATGTGGTGTTATGATAAGTTTTTTGTATCCCAGTTCTTTAAATTTTTTGATAATTTTTATGGATTCATCTATGGTTTTTACACCATCATCAATAGCAGGGAGGAGATGAGAGTGTAAATCTACAGTTATGGGGTTCTTAAATTGACCAAAGGAGGGGAAAATCATGGGTTAGTACCCATAACCATACCCATATGATCCAGAACTCATATCTGACCCATTTAAGATAAGTCCAATACGCTTAAGATTATGTCGTTCTACAAGACTATTTAAATCTTTTGCATATGATTTGAGCGCATAGTTTTCTCTAAATATAATTAAATTAATATTGGCAAATGGCATAAGATTCATTGTATCTGTTACAAGACCTAACGGAGCGGAATCAATAAATATATAATCATATTCACCTTTTAAATGCTCAATAAGCTCTTTCATCCTATCTCTCATTATAAGCTCAGAAGGATTTGGGGGTATAGGCCCGGAAGTGATTACATCAAGATTTTCATATTCTGATGTTTGTACAATTTGGTCTATATCATTTTTTCCACTTAGATAAGTACTCATTCCAATACTATTACTCACATTAAAGTAACGGTGAAGGGTTGGTTTACGCATATCTAAGTTTATTACAATACATTTATATCCAGCTAAATGGAATATAGCACTTAAGTTTGCAGTTGTTGTACTTTTCCCTTCACCCATTACTGTTGACGTAATGAGGATAGTATGTGCTTCATTTTTATTTTGTGTGAACTGTAAATTAGTTCGTAAACTTCTAAAGCTTTCTGCATATGGAGACTTAGGATTTTCAATAACCTCCATTTTTAGTTTACCTTTTTTAACTTCTGGGAGTATTCCATATATTGGTAATGAGGTAGTAGCTTCAAGTTCATGCTTTGATTGTATTTTATCATCAAAATAGTTTCTTAAATAGGCGATAAATATACCTAATATTAGACCTAAAATAGCACCTAAAATTAATGAAAATAAACGTTTTGGGCTGACAGGTTTCGCTTGTGTATTTTTTGCATAATCAATTACACGATAATCTGATTGGATAGCAACCTTAATCATTTGGTTTTCAGATCTCTTTTTAAGTAAATGGTTATATATTTTTGAACTAACTTCATAGTCTCGTTTTAACCCAACAAGTCTTCTTTCTTTTGTTGGCAGTGAGTCAAGTTTACTTTTGTAAGATTTTTTCTGTTTTTTGAGACTTAATATTTTTTGATTTACGCGTATATTTAAGTTTTTTATATTTTTAATTATATTTTTTCTTATATGATATATTTGTTTCTTAATTGGTCTTAGAGAGGGGTGAGCATATGAATATTTAGCACGTAATTCTTCTTCTCTTATTTGTATTTCTTGAAGTTTATTAATAAGTGACATTGTAGGTTCATCATCAAGTTTCATCAAAGAAGTAGTTATACTATCTATACTTTCCTTCTTTTTTGCCATTGATAATATATTTATGATAAGTTTTTTCTTTAATGTATAATCTGTTATCTTATTTTCAATCTTACTTAATTCATTAATAAAGTTACTCCCTTGAAGAGAAGGTTGTATAGCATCATTCTTAATTTTATATTCTTCTAATTTTGACTCGTACTCATTGAGTTTATTTTTTGTTTCTTTTAATTGTTCATCAATGAATTCGATGATTTTATCAGTTTTTTTCCCTTTGTCTTCAATACTTTGTTGAATAAAACTATCTACAAGCGTATTAACATATTTATCGGCTCTTTCTAGAATATTATCTTCAAATTCAACACGTATTAGTGGTGCAGATTTGGTTACCTGATAAATGATTAGGTTGCTTTTAATTCTATCAAAAATATGTTTATTGTCTCCAGATAAAGTAAAATACATTGCTTGATTAATTGAATGGTTTTTTTCAATAGATAATGCGAAATACTCAGTTTCAATTACTTTGTCATATGCAAATGTAATATTTTTATCAAGATGAAGGTCCGCATTAGATAAATTATCTATTAGTGATGTTTCTACACTAAGTGTGTACCCATTTTTATTAGGAGTTAGTTTAATCATTTGCCCCAATATTTTATTATCAAATATATTAATATGATTAATGTTTAGAGGAACTTTTTTATATATTTCTACCTTTTTATATCCATTTTTCAAATAATAATGTACTTTTAAATTTACATGGTTAATGACACTATTATTTACATAGAAAGTTTTTAAAATTTCTATTTCTTTGTCTATTTTTTCTTTATCTATAGTAATAGGAGAAGAATTTTCACTAGAAATAATATTAGTTTCCATATTTGATTTTACTTCTATTAGCGCAGAAGAACGATATATAGATGGTTGAAAATATAGGTAAATATATACTAATGCAATTGATAGTATGGTTATAATTAAAATAGATAGTTTGTATTTATTAATGATTCCTATAATTTCTTTTAAATTAAGTTCTTCATTAATTTGGGTAACGTGCTGATTCATAATAGTGTAAGTTTTCCTTTTAAGAGTGTAAGTTAATTATAGAAATTTTGGAGCCTTTATAGTGTAGGCTCCAAGGTTTTAATTAGTAAGATACTTGAGACTTGTAATAGGAGTAACAATGTTACTCATTAGTCTAAATATAGGTGAAACTTCTTCAACACCAGTATTGAATGCTTTCATTCCATTTGGTGAGATATAAATTACATCATTTGGGTATATCATTATACTAGCATATCTAATAGAGTTTTTCCCTGTCAAGTCAATAGTCTCTGTGTATACTTTATTCCCTCTATTTTTCATAATGACAATTGAATGTCTGTTTGCTTTATCTGTTAGTCCACCAGCTGTTGCAAGTACTTGTAAAAGTGTGAGCTTTTCATTGAAAAGTTTTACTTCCCCTGGATTAGAAATTGCACCTAGAACGTAAGCTCTTTTGTTTAATACTTCTAAATATACTTCAGCATCTTCAAGATATTTAGAAAAAGATTTTTCTATTTTCTTTTGAGCAGCGGTTTGTGAAAGTCCTGCAATATGGATGGACTTAATAAGTGGTAATCGTATAAATCCTCTTGAATTAACTAGTACTCCTCGTGTGTCTTCTCTTTGACTTTGTACAGTTGAAGTACCAAGTTCAGGATGGTTATACATAGTAATAGAAATCCTATCATGCGGTTGAATTCTATATTCATATTTTACATTATGAATTGTGGTCATGCTCTTCTTTGCTTTTGGCGTAGTAATATTTGTATCATTGAACAAGATATAATCTTTACTAGATGTACATCCTGTCATTAAGATTCCAAAACCTAATGTTAGAAATAAAATACTCTTTTTCATTTTAAACTTCCTTGTTTATATTATTTAAGCTATTGTATCCAAAATATATTAAAGAGTATGATAGAGTAGCTAGAATTACGTGTTACTTTATATCAAGATTGAGACTATGTGATAGATTGAATTTATTTTAAACTTGATTGACATTGACTCAACCTTTTTGATATAATCTGTAAAATTATAATAAACTACAATTATACAGGATGGAATTATGTCAAAAAGTTTATATGAAACACTTGGTGTACATGAAAGTGCTTCTACGGATGAAATTAAAAAAGCTTATAGGAAACTAGCAAGAAAGTATCATCCCGATATCAACAAAGATGAGTCGGCTGTTGATAAGTTTAAAGAGATCAATGCTGCGTATGAAGTACTTTCGGATGAACAGAAAAAAGCACAATATGATCAGTTTGGTGACCAAATGTTTGGTGGTCAAAATTTCCATGACTTTGCTCAAGGACAAGGTGGTGGTGTAGATCTCGATGAAATACTTCGTCAAATGTTTGGAGGAGGAGGCGGTGGCTTCTCTGGAGGATTTGGTGGTGGACAAGGTGGTTTTGGAGGCTTTGGTGGACCAGACCTTGACATGCAAGTACGTATTACCATACCTTTTATGGTTTCGGTCACTGGGGGAAAACATAATATTTCTGCCAACGGGCAAAACTTTGATATCAAGATACCCATAGGTATAAAGTCTGGTGAGACGATGCGTGTACGTGGCAAAGGAAAGCAGTATCAAGGACAAGCCGGTGACTTACTTATACAAGTGGAAGTGGCATCATCAGATGAGTATGAAAGAAAGGGTGATAACCTTTATAAGACATTTGATGTACCACTTAAAGAAGCACTTTTTGGTGGTAAGATAGCCATAGCAACACCAGAGAAAGAAGTTTCACTCAAAGTACCTCAAAATACTAAAAATGGGCAGAAGTTTAGACTTAAAGGCAAAGGTGTAGCTGACAGAAAAACAGCAATGAAAGGTGACTTATACTTAGTTGCTAATGTTGTTTTACCTGATGTAGATACACTAGATATTGACTTAAAGAAAGTATTAGAAGAAAAACTATAATTTAGGAGATTCTTATGCATAGTTATGATGAACCTGTTTACCTTATCTCAGTAGTGGCTACGATGCTTGATATACATCCACAAACACTAAGACAATATGAGCGTGAGGGATTAGTTGAACCTTCCCGTACACAAGGGCGTATGCGTTTATATTCTCAGCGAGATATTGACCGTATGAAGCTTATTTTGCGTCTAACACGTCAAATGGGTGTTAACCTTGCTGGTGTTGATATAGCATTACAACTCAAAGAACAAATAGATGAAATGCAAAAAGAGATAGACCTATTACGTGATGAACTTTCTAAAGTGAATCGTAATGGTTCAGTACCTGTAAGTAAAGCACTTGTGACGACAAGTGCCTATGATATTATTATATTTGAAGAGTAGTGAGATTAAGCACTACTTGTTAATTACTTATACAGTGGTTTCCTCTTGAACCCCATTTTACGATTGTTCCTTTTTTGTTTGTCTCTATAAAGAGTTTACATGTCTCTTGAACTATATCACTTCCATAACCATATCCAAACATCCCATAACCTCCATAACCATATCCCATCATTGGCGAAGGTAATGAATAAAGACGTGAATGTTCATAGACATAAACTTTATTTTTATTTGGTAAAACAAAGGTACTGTCTGGGTATCCAATTTTCCCTATGAGGTGAGCAATATTTTGTCCAACCCATGAATCATATTTCTTAACAAATATTGCATGGTTTGCACAACCTTGTATAACTAATATTGCTACAGCGATAAGTGTAAGTTTAAGTATCTTTTTCATTATTATAATCTCCTAATAACTTTATTATTGATAATAATAAGATGTGAATGTGGAGTAAATGTGTAAGGTAAATAATTAAATTATTTACCTATAGAGGTTTGATTAAAATTGTTTTTTTCAAAAAAGTGTCCACTAATAAATATTTGTTTTTGTTTAATCTTTTTATCAAATAAGGTTTCAGCATTATCCTCCTCATATCCCATTAATTTTAGGGTTGTTGGGAAAAGCATAAAATGTGTAGCTTTATTCTTTATATGCATAAAGTCTCTTTTAATAGTTTCTGTATTTTTTGCAAATAATATAAGTGGTACAATACCTTGTGTTTTTGGTGGGTTTTTTGCCGTTGAATGTGTTGTTAAAACACCATTTTCCAATATTGATTGTCCATGATCAGAGGTGTAAATAATAAGGGTATCATCTCTTTCTAGTATGTTAGTTGCTTTAAAAAAATGTCTAAAAAATTCATCAACTTTCCATCTTATTGCATTAAGGTATGAATTAATAGATTTTTCTTTTTTACCATGCATGCTCTCATTTTTATTGAGAGTTGGATGGAATATTTTTTGCTCTTTTGGATAAGCATGTTCATATGGAAAGTGGGCACCAGCCTTTACAATATAAATAAAGTTACTTTTATGTTCTTTTAAGACCTTTGAAACATAATCAATAATATATTTTTCTGGAACTTGATCTAAAATTTCTTTATTTTCATTTGTAGGTTGATAAAAAGTATCGATATGGTTTAAATCATATTCTGTAATAAAATTTTGTAATTTATGATTATGAGATTGCCCAGAAATGTAGGCTGTTGAAAAGCCAGCATTTTTTGCGTACTGGAAGATAGAAGGATTTTTAAGGGATATATTTTCTAAGTCTGGAAGTTGCTTGGGTTGAATTCCACTCATTAATATAAGGTTAGATAATCCCGAACGATTGGCACCAGAGGATGCAATGCCAAGATTTAGTATATTTTTTTTTAGTTCTTTTAAATAAGGGGTTGTCTTTTTATTATATCCATTAATTGAAAGATATCGTCCACCAACACTTTCATCTATTATCCAAATAATATTATTATATTTTTTTACATTTTTAGGCACCTTATTCAGTACATCTCTCAAACCATAATATTTTTTGTTAGTCATATTGTAAAGAACTGTTTCTGTAATTTTAATTGGAGAGGGATATTCATTAATACCATACTCAGTTGCATCAACAATAATATAAATACCAATTATAGCTACAATAAATATTGGAAATATAATTTTTTTACTTGTATACAAATTATGTTTGTGAATCATTTTTCTTATAAAGAAAAATATAAAAAATAATATTATAGTAGGGAACATTGCTTGTAAAATACTATCACTGAAAGTACTAAGTGCCGCTAATGCAAAGTTATCGGCTTCTTGTGTAATAATATTTATATCTGTAGAATTAATGGTAGCATTGTTAATATCAAAATAGATGAAATTAATAGCATAAGAGAGTAAAATAAATATTAGTGCTAATGTATATAGTAATTTATTGTGAATAAAGAATAGAAGAGCTAAGGAAAGAAGAGCAAAAAATACACTTATTACATATATGCTGGCTTTAATTAACCCAACACCTTCATAAATAAAAATTGTTTTTTCAATAAAGTTTAAATCAGTGAAAAAGAAAATATTAAGTGCAAAAAGAAGAAATATGAGAAAGAAGATAATGTATATTTTTGTTTTTAACATTATTATTATCCTTTTAATAAGAGGTAAGATTAAATTATAGAAAATAAAAACGAGATAAAAATTATATCACTTTTATTAATTGTGGTGGGTTCTCGGGGACTCGAACCCCGGACCACTCGGTTATGAGCCGAGTGCTCTAACCAGCTGAGCTAAGAACCCTTATTTGATCGTTGGTTGATCTTTCGAAATCATGGTTATTTTCGAGTCAGAAGTATATCGACTGTAGTCTTTAAAAGCAATTAAATTTTGTAAAATTCCAAAAATAACTGCAAAAATAATAAATGAGGTTCCTCCATGGCTAAACATAGGTAGTGGTAAGCCTACAACAGGAGCCATACCAATGACCATATAGATATTAACTCCCATATAGACAAAAAGTAAAAATGCAAGTCCTGATGCGAAAGCTTTTATGAGATAATCTGAGGCAAACTTCGCAGAAATATAGAGTAAATTCAATATGAGTAGTATATATAAACCAATGACTACCATCATGCCTTTAAACCCAAAGCGTTCACCTAAATAGGCAAAAATGAAGTCTGTTGAAGATACGGGCAAAAATTTGAGTTGTGTTTGGGTTGCATTTTCTTTACTTTGCCCTTCAAGTCCACCTGAACCTATGGCAATTAAGGCTTGGTTAACATGGTAACTTGGTTTTCCCACAAAATCTGAGATACGTTTTTTTTGATAAGGTTTAAGCTGTCCATACAGTAAAGGAGCAGAAAGACCTAGTACTACGATGATGGTTGTCCATATTTTCCAATTGATACCAACAATAAAAAGAATACCATAGCCAGTGATAAGTAATACAAGTGCTGTCCCTAAGTCGGGTTCTTTAGCAATGAGAATAAAAGGAATAACAATTACAATAGAAAGCTTAATAAATTGCCATAGACCATAGCCTTGTTCTTCGGGAGGACGCTTACTTATGAGATATCCAAGCATCATAATTACAGATACTTTAATAAATTCTGAGGGTTGTATAGTAAGCCCAATACCAGGTATTTCTATCCATCTTTGGGCACCAAGTATTTTTTTACCTATGAATTCAACTGTGATGAGTAGCCCGAGATTCCCTAAATAAAATAGAGGTACAAACCACCATATGATACGTCTCCATGGGATGAATGCTGAGATAAAAAATACAATTGATGCTAAGAAATAGTATACCATCTGTTTTGTAAAAAGATGGGGTCCAATCTCTTTAATAAGATAAGATGAGATAACAAAAAGAGGGATTAACTGGAGCATGAGAAAATAAGAAAAATTTTTAAAGACACGTTTATCAAAATTAAACATTTAATAAATCCTTTTTCCTAGTTTTAAGGTATTATATCAGAAAGAGTCTAAGGCTAATGATGGTTAATTTTTATAGATTTAAGAAGTTTAGCAACTTACTTCAATGCCACCATGCAGTAACCACAAAAAATAGGGATGAGTCTTATGCTTTTTCTGTTGCGTTACATACGGGTGAGAATAAAGAAAAAATAGTAACCAATAGAAAAAAAATAGCTTCTTTACTTGGGTGGAAGAAAAATATACATTTTGTAATTGCCAATCAAACACATAGTGACAATATCGAAATCATCGAAAGTAATAATAATTTAGGTTGGGACAATGTTGAAGACGCAATAGAGAATTGTGATGCACTTATTACAAATAAAAAAGGTATAGTTCTTTCTGTACTAACAGCTGATTGTGTACCCATATTACTCTTGGATACAAAAAAGAATGTTATTGCTACTGTTCATGCTGGCTGGAAGGGAACTAAGTTAGAAATAGCCCCTAAAACAGTAAATAGAATGATTGAGACTTTTGATTCTAATCCTAAAGACATCATTGCAGGTATTGCACCTTCTATAGGTGCGTGTTGTTATGAGGTAGATGAAGATGTTGCTAAACATTTTTTTAATGTTACTAATGCTTATATAGAAAAAGGTGAAAAATATATGTTGAATCTTCCAACTATCAACAAACAACAACTTATACAAAGTGGATTACTTGAGTCAAATATTGAAATGAGTAATATTTGTACAGCATGCGAAGTAGATACATTTTTTTCCTATAGAAAAGAGAATGGATGCAGTGGTAGGTTTATGAGTATGATAGCTTTAAATTAAATAGGATATACATTAATTTTTGTATCAGATAAGTAGTGATAACGTTCTCATAGTAGTATTTGTGTGTGGAGAAGGTGTATATTAAATGGTTTTTTTTAGGAAAGGGAGTTTTGAAAAAATATAAGCTATGAGAAGTGATATGGTTGTAATAATAATAACCAATAGAGGGATAGTAATAAATAAGTATTCCTGCATAGGTATTCCGAAGTAATTAAATTTTCTAAAAATTGCCAATAAAGCAGGATGTATAAGATATGCACCTAAACTAAAAGAAGCAAGCTTTTGACGTTTTGTGGGGTCAATAGGTATTTTATAGTGATGTGATTTGATAAGTATCATAAGTAAAATAGCAAAAAGAATCATTGTTGGGCTAAAGTTATGTACAAAATGACCTAAAAAATAATATTCACCAAATATCGTGAGAATAAGAAGTAAACTGAGTATACCAACTATTTGTATAGAACGCATATTAAACTTGGTAGTTGAAATAATGTAGCCTGTTACAAAGTATCCAAGATAAAATGGAAACATGAGTAAAAAGAATTTTTGATCATGAGGGTTAGTAAATTGAGATGCAATGATAGAAAGCATCATGAGTAGTGAAGCAAAAAATATTAAGTCAGAACGTGAAGCATGTTTGACAATGATACGTAGAAAAGGTGTGACAAGATAAAGCCCCCAAACCATATATAAATACCACATATGATAGTAGGGCTGACCTTTGATGAGTGAAAGTAAAAAATAACTAAGCGTAGTGGGTTCACCTAATGTAATATTACGAATATAGAGTAAAACAAGATATATTAATGTCCAAAATAGTATAGGTAAAAATAATCTACTGAGACGTCTGTTATAAAAGTCTGTTAAGGAGTTATATTGGCGTTCTGGAGAGAGTAGTAGCGCACCACTAATCATAACAAAAACAGGTACCCCCCACATATTGAGGCTTAAATAAAAGTTTGAAATCCACCATGAGCTAGAGTGTAAAGTCTCTTCTGCACTGAAAAATGGTTGAGCTATATGTACAAAAATAATAGCCAATGCAGCAAGAAACCGCATATCATTGAGCCATAGTAAGTCTTTTTTATGTTCTTTCATTTATTTCCCTAAATTAAATAAATTTTATTGTATATAAAACCGATAGATATAACACTTAAATTGTGTTTGATACAGTAGTGAAAAAAATAACTTCCCTAATTGTTACATAAGGTGAGTTCATAGACCCACTGATGTAAATCTAGCATATCTTCATACACTTTGAAGTTACGGTCAATTATTTTACCTGAGTGAAATGTTTTGTCTGGTTTAAAAGTTTTAAAAGCATACATAGCACCAAACTTTGATAAATATGCATACGGTTTATCTATATACTCTTCAAAACCTCTAGGAAACTTTTTGTATTTAGGTTTAGCTATCTTATAGCCTTTGGCTTTGAGTGCTTCTAAGATATGGTGTAGGGTTTCTCTTTTAGCATCATTTTTGATGTACTCTCTGTATGTACTTAAGAGTTCAGGCTTGAAGTTGCGTATGCCTGTAGCCACAAAGACTTCAAAAGGGTCATAGTGCATATAAAATGATGCACTTTGCATACGGTGTGTATCTCCTTGCCAAAAGATGATGCCTATACGTTCTTTAATGGGGTCGAGTCTATGAAAGCGTGCATCACGGTAGATGCGAAAGAGTGACTTGTTGACTTTAGGTATGGCATGGATATTAGGTACAAGAATCTGCAGATGTTCTCCCATCTCTTTCACATAAGAAATGTCTGGAGTAACAATGTATTTCTCATACTCTTCTCTATGGTCATCTAGCCATTCTTTTGAGTTGTTGATGATAATATTGTCTAAGAATATTAGACCTTCTTTTGGAAAACCGTTAAACATCTACACGTCTGTCCTCATTGGCTCCAAGTTCCATAACTTTCCATGGTAGCCCTTGCTTGTTTAGTTCTTCCATAAAAGGATCTGGGTTAAATTCTTCCATGTTGTAGACACCTTTGGCTTGCCATTTGCCCTCTAGCATGAGTTTTGCTCCTATCATGGCTGGTACGCCTGTAGTATAGCTAACACCTTGGCTGAGTACTTCTGCATAGCATGATTCATGGTCAGTGATTTGGTAGATGTAGATGGTTTTTTCTTTGCCGTCTTTGATACCTTTAGCAAATATACCGATATTGGTTTTACCTTTTGTGCGAGGTCCAAGACTTGCAGGGTCAGGTAGTAGGGTAGCGAGGAACTCCATAGGGACTATTTTCATTCCTTTATGTTCTACTTCTTTAATGCCAAGCATACCTACATTTTCTAGGCACTTCATGTGTGTAAGGTAAGACTCTCCAAAGGTCATAAAGAAGCGTATACGTTTAAGCCCCTTGATGTGCTTCACAAGTGATTCCATCTCTTCATGGTAAAGTAAATAACTGTCTTTGGCTCCTACTTCTGGGTAGTCCCATACTTGTTTGATAGCCATGGGTTCTGTCTCTATCCATTTCCCTTGTTCCCAGTATCTACCTTTTGCACTTACTTCACGCAGGTTTATCTCAGGGTTAAAGTTGGTTGCAAAGGCGTAGCCGTGGTCGCCAGCATTACAATCGAGTATGTCGATGGTATGTATCTCATCAAAGTAGTGTTTTTGGGCATAGGCACAAAAGACGTTGGTCACACCTGGGTCAAAGCCTGAACCTAGTAGCCCCATGATGTTAGAGTCTTCAAAGAGTGTATCTCTTTCCCACTGCTCTTTGTACTCAAACTTCGCTGTGTCTGGGTGTTCGTAGTTGGCTGTGTCTAGGTAGTCAACGCCAGTCTTAGCACAGGCATCCATAATGGTCAGGTCTTGGTAGGGTAAAGCCACGTTTATAACGATGTCTGCTTCTACTTTCTTTATTACTTCGACAAGCTCAGTGACCGAGTCGGCATCTACTTTAGTTGTTGCTATCTGCACACCTACTTTGTTTAGTATATTTTTAGCAATGGCATCACATTTACTTATTGTTCGGCTGGCAAGGGTAATCTCTCCAAATGTTTCTACATTCATAGCACACTTAAAAGCCACGACGTTTCCTACGCCTCCAGCACCGATGATAAGGGTTTTATTCGACATTATAACTCCTTTAAATATTTATATTATTCTATCACAATTAGTATTACCTTGCTAGGTATCTTTAGTAAGATTTATCATTTATATAGCTTAATGTACTACTTATAAATAAAAAGAATTTACAATAGTGTTAAGTCCAAAAAGAAGAGGAATGAAGAGTAGTGTACTCAACAATATCAATGAAGTTACATCCTTAGGCTTACAGTCATAAAGTGAAGCTAAATTTATGTTAGCAACAGCTAG
>Ga0256824_10000592_pt1 | contig 14072 bp, 16 predicted proteins | sample CV67metaG_FD_191570 | JGI IMG/M metagenome (GOLD analysis project Ga0256824, IMG submission 191570) | Hydrothermal vent microbial communities from East Pacific Rise, Pacific Ocean - CV67 | ecosystem: Environmental > Aquatic > Marine > Hydrothermal vents | place: Pacific Ocean: East Pacific Rise...
TTTCTTTACAATATCTTCACTATATTTCTTAAAATTACTTACCGTTATTTCTTTAAAATTAAAAATATCCCCAAGAGTATAATACATTTTAAGTTTCTTTAAAATGATATCAACTTTCGTTAATAAACCAAGTCCCTGCAATACTTTGTACAACGCTAGAGGGTAAGGTCGCGGGAACACATCTACAATTCCATAATGCAAAACAACGACATTCGGCTGATACCCATGAAGCATAAAAGTTTCAAGGTTTACACAGATCTCTTTTGATGTATTTTTAGTTTTTCCAGAAATCTCTATTTCATATTTATTTTTCATTTTTAGCAAAGAAGTATATATTTTAGAATACCTAGTTTCTTTACGTGCAAGAATAGATGAATCACCAATAAATAATACCTTCTTCATCTTTTATTGCATACCTAGTAATTAGCCATATCATTATAGACACTCATCATCTCAACTTGTTCTTCAAGTCTACACATAGAAGAGAACTCACCTTTGATAAAAGCTTGTGTTTGAAGATATAACCCTGGTTTAAACTCTTCATCCAAACTATAATCTATAGTCTCATCAAATGCAAGAACGATGCTTCCTCTTTTTTGAATCTGTAGTTTTTCCATAGGTCTAAAGATAAAACGATGTTCTTTTGTCAGTACTTCTACACTCCAGCGTCCTGCACTTTCCCAGTTCGCTTGGTAAGAGAAAAGAGCATTCTTCTCACTTACCCCTGCTCCAGAAAATATGGATGCAGAAGGATGCCAGTCTAGTCCACCTGAAGTAAAAGTACTTAACTCTTTGGGTAAGCCACCCAGATAAAATGCCATGTCTACCACATGTGTTGAGTTTCCCAAAAACAACTTTTCTTTCACACCTTCGGCTTTATACAAAGGAGCTATGACATGCGCCCACTCTGTGAACTCAAAATTAAAGGAAGTCACGCCTCCATCTTTAGCTATGTAGTCTTGTGCTTTTAGCGTTGAAGCGTAAAACCTTCTGTTGTAAGCTATGAACACATTTACATTTTTTTCTTTGGCAAGAGTATCTAAGGTCTTAATCTGTTCTAAGTCCATAGCCCCTGGTTTTTCAATCAAGATATCTGCTACTCCATACTCTAAAAGTTTCTTTGCTGTATCAAAAAGGGCTTCCATCCCTACAGAGACTATGGCATGTGTACACATTTTTGGCTTAGTTGTCAAAAATCTCTCTACTCCGCCAGCTTGGATTCTGCAGCCTGTAGCTTTTGCACAGGCATCTGCATTTACTTGACCACGACCAATCACTGTTACTTTTACTTCCAAGGCATCTAATACCTTTATGTAGTCTTGTGCCATCTGGCTTGCACCTATGAGCCATACATCTTTCATCTTCATTCTCCTATGTTATGGGGCAAACTGTACTCCGCTCACCATTTATCTCTTGCATTTTATCCAATAAACAATTTATATAAGGCACATGCAAAGCCTTAGCCATAGCATAGGTAGGCAATGACACTTCTTTCTTTACCAGTATATCTTCTGCCAACACCTGAGAAAGTTCACTTTGAAAATAGACTATTTTTTCTTCTACTGTTGTCCATTTCCACTCATCTTCTTTTCGTGCCATATGTACTTTGCCCGCACCTTCGTCTATCTTTACTGCTATAGTGTCAGAGACTATGCTAAATATAAGTGGCGTTTGTTGCTCGTTTGAATATAGTGAAAAACTATGTTTCCCCATCTTCCCTACCAACAAACCATTGAACTCGACAAATCCTTTTCTCTTTGAGTCATACAGTTTAGTATCTAACAGATGGTTATAAAGTGTGACATTTAAAGTGTCAGTTAAAAACGAAAGATGGTCTATAAAATGCAAACTATTGCAGGCTAAACCCCAGTCTCCACCTTGTACGCTGTACGATACTTGTTTCGCATCACTTAAAAGTTTTTTTAACTTATGGTAAAAAGGGTACATTCTTCGTGCATGATTGACCCAACAAGAGGTTTGTTTCTTTTTTAAAAGCTTTTCCATTTCATCATATGCATCAATGGTTTGAAATAAAACTTTTTCAAGCACTAGATTTGCTACTGTCTTGCTTTCTAAAAGTTCCTTCATTACCTTGTGCCTCACATCGGCACTAGTTGCCACTATGACTAGATCTAGCGATGAAGAAAGTTGTTTTATACTACTAAAAAACTCTATTTTTTTTACAAATGCTCTATTTTCTATCTGTTCATATCTTTCTTTTGCTGTTTTTCGTGAAGATTCATAAGGCTCAACAACCTCTATACTCACATCAAAACCACATTGGGCAATTCCTTGTAGATGTCTGCTACCTAACTGTCCTGCACCTATTATTGCTATTTTTTTCATTTATGTCCCTATTATAGTGTAAATCCATCATCTACGATGATATTTTGTCCATTCACATATCTACTCATATCTGAAAGCAGATAAACCAATGTACCCTTCAAATCACTTTTATCTAACATGCCTTTATTTAGGCATCGATCATGATACGCATTTAAAAAATCTTGAGGTTGACTATCTTCTATGCCTCCTGGACTTAAAGTATTGACCTTAATATTCATGCCCTTGAAGTATTTTGCCATATATTTAGTAAGATGGATAAGCCCTGACTTTATAGCCGCATATTCTACAGGTGTGGTCATAGTCGTTCCATCATATATCTCAAACTTTGGTGCGACTACCCCATAGATGGAAGAGATATTGACTATATTCCCGTACCCCTGCTCTTTAAAATATGTTGCAAACTGTTGTGATGTTGTGAAGTATCCACCAAGATTTAAACCTAGGTTTTCTACAAAGTCTTCATACTCCACATCAAAAAAATGACGGGCATAGTTTTTATTTCTGGGGTAAGCATTATTGACTAAGGCATCAATGCGATTATATTTATCATCTAAATAAACTATACATTTAGATAAAGACTGCTTAGATGTTATGTCAACTTGAACAAAATCAATCTTATCGCTCTTCAGTACTTTAGATAATTTATCTTTTACTTCAAGACCTAACTTTTCGTTAATATCTGCGATAATCGCAGTACCCCCATGTATAACAATGGCTTCAATAAAAGCCTGTCCTATAAGCCCAGCACCTCCGGTAACTACAATAACTTGATCTTTAAGCATTTTAACTCCAATAACTTTTAATTTTACTAGCAACCTGTCGGTACTTCATCTCACCTAGTGATGCTAACATTAGTGCCAGTATGTTTGATATGATAAAACTGCCTACAAAAAGCACAATTTTACTATATTCTAAACCAAGTGATAATATAAATGTAATAATACTGTAGTGAATTAAATATAAAGTAAAACTATAAGAAGCTACATATTTTATGGTCTTAGGAAACATGCCTACACCTATCTTCTTTTTACTGTCTTGCAAGTAAAGTAACAAAAAGAAAAGAGCCCCAGAAAGAAAAAATACATAGTGTAAGTTATACGCCATACGTTCAACTACGGCTATATATGCGAGAGCTACAAAGAAAAAAAGTATGCTCGCAGACAACGAAAGTAACCTTGGTATTGACTGTCTTTTAAAAACCAATAAGGTAATGATAACCCCAAAGACCCAATAGATACTCAATCCTAAACCTCTACCGTATATTAAATTCCATAGAGGAACGATAGATAAGAAAATAAGTATAGGCAAATACTTCCATGAAAAGTGCTTTCTGTAAAAAAAGTAAATAACCCCAAAAAACATATAGAGCCACCACTCAACAGCCAATGTCCACAGCGGTCTCCCCGATCCGAAAGAAGTAATTTTGTATTCTGAAGAGATATATTGATTTAGGAAGTGTCCTATATGGTTATAATCCTGCAACATAAAGACATTACCAATAAATGTTTTTAGATTAAATGCATTTGTAAAACTATACGTTTCTGCATTAAGATAAATCATAAGTGAGTCAATGAGAAAGATAAAGATTAGACTTGATAGTAGCCCTGTGTAAATACGTGCAGAACGTTCTATAAAAAAACTTTTAAAAGAATATCCATCTTGACTCTTTTGGAAAACAGTGTACGATATAATTAATCCGGATAATATAAAAAATATCACAACACCCGTGTTTTGAATATATGGCATGCTGCCACCGATTTGTAAAAAACTTAATAAATGTCCTACAACAACAAGTTGTGCAGCAAATAAACGTATAAAATCCAAAGTAACTGACTGAATGGGGTTTATTTTCAACATTAAGTTTACTTACTTAACAAGTACTCAACAAAATCAAAATCCAATGGACTATCGATATCTATAGAACGCTCTTCAGGCATAACATAAAGTCCTGTATTATCCAAAAAGAGACTACTTTCATTTAAGATGACATCTCTCTTCCATATGTAGATAGATGCATTCATATCATAACTTTTGGGTGAATCCTGCCTTCTTACTATGGCACTGTCAAGCTTTTTTGACAAGTAAACTTTCCCATCTTTGTCTTGTTCTACTAAGTTAAAATAAGGGCTTCTTCGACCTGGCATTGCCGTAATGAGATTATCATTGCCTTCTTTTTTGAACTGCATAAAGGCATCTACTATGTCTGCCACATGTCTCAAAGGTGCCGTTGCATCTAAGTCAATAAGATAGTCAAATTTTTCATCATAATGTGCTTCACTTCTTACAAAAGCATCACGTATAACATCTAGTTTTCCTGCTGTATCCGATGCCATTTCGGCTGACCTCTTAAAAAATACCTCGGCACCATACTCTTTTGCTATGCTTTCAATGGCATCTGAGTCTGTACTGATGACGACATGATCAAACAAGCCTGACTCTTTTGCTTGCTCTACGGTATAGGCGATGAGAGGTTTACCATTTATTTCTTTTATATTTTTATTTTTAACACCTTTTGAGCCACCTCTGGCACATATAGTACATAGTATCTTATCCATTGTTTTGCTCCTGTATCATCTCAATTGTTTTCATGATTTCTTCTGCTTCAATGAAAGTACAATTTTGTTCTTTACCTGTCAAGATAGACTTATGCATCCATCTAAACATATCATTACGTTCTAGTTTTTCTGAATTAAAAATTACTTGTTCCCCTTTTTTATCTACTCTTATCAATTGATTGGCTATAAAATCCAATATATAACTATAGTCTACAGTATCTATCCTCATAACTCTATGTGTTATTTTACTAATATAGTCTATGGACAAGTTTACCATTACTCCTGTGACCGTTTGTCCTATAAATGTTGTGAAGTCATCTGAGTCTATCTCCAAATCACTAATCTTCACTTGATAGCTTTTGAGCTCTTGCATACTACCAAATAGCCATTGACAGTAGTCTATCTCATGACTAAGATCGAGAAGAACTCCTCCTCCCTTATCTTTAAAAGCACTGTATGACTTTCTATAGTCAACTTCAGGTCTCCAAGTAGGTAAGTATTGCCCACAAGATATATGCACTTTAATGACATCTTCATTGTCTATAAAATCTTTTAGTTTTTTGAGTAAAGGATAAAATCTTAAAACGTACCCTACAAACACTTCATTATTTGCTATATGTAATTTTTGATTAGTATCAAACAAAGGTTTTTCACAAAAGAACTTTTTATTTTTGACATTTTCATCTAAGAACTTGAGTTGCTCATAATGCTTACTTGTTTCACTCGCCAGTACAAAATAGTCATACATCTTAAGATCTGTCACTACTTCTAAAGACCTATACGTTCTTTGCGTACTTAGCGTTTGCTTCGTGACTATATCTACGCCAGCTATGTCGTCAAAGGCTTTCAATACTTCTTCATGTCTTTTACCAATAGAGCCATAACCAACCAAAAGTACCTTCACTTAAAATACCTCATGGTACTCTCTATTGGCTTTTTCATACTCATCCATACGTCCTATGTCTAACCAATACTCTCTTATGGGGAAAGAGACCGTTTTGTCGTTTTCTTTTATCATCTCTTCAAAGAGTGTTGGCATGTCGTAAAACAGATCTTGGGGTATGGTTTCTATGATTGAAGCGTCTAGCATGTAAATGCCTGCACTTACAAAAAACTTATGTACTGGTTTCTCTACTATAGAAGTGATCTGCCCTTGTTCTATGTTTACTACGCCATAAGGCACTTGAAAGTCATACTCTCTTACACACATGGTAGCTTTAGCCTCATTTTCCAAATGAAATTCCAACATACTCTCAAAGTTTACGTTGGTCAGGAGGTCTCCATTCATCACAAAGAAAGGCTCTTTTGGCTTTTGGCTTTCACTCAAGAGGCTCAATGCCCCCGCTGTTCCCATACGTTTTTCTTCCAAAATGTACTCTATGTTTACACCAAACTGACTACCATCCTCAAAAAAGTCTTGGACAACATGAGACTTGTAGCCTATACACATCACTATGTTTACAAAACCATAACTAGCAAATTTTTCAACTATGGTTTGGAGTATAGGCTTCCCCCCCACAGGAAGCATGGGCTTAGGGGTAGTATCTGTTAAAGGTCTAAGCCTTGTACCTAACCCACCGACCATTAAAACTACTTTATTTTTATGATGTTTAGGCTTCAAAAGTTCGTCAAGTATTTTGATGTCAACAACTCTTCCTTCTTCATCTAGTACAGGAATTTGATAGATCTTTTTAGATGTACAGATGTTGATGACTTCTTCTTTTGTACTATGGACACTCACTATTGTGGGTGTCTTAAAATAGATATGCTCAATGCTCTCCTCTAAAGTTTTACCATCAAGTATGGCTCTTCTTATGTCTCCATCAGTTATGGTACCAAGTAAGTAGTTATCATCTTTTACAACAAGTGCAAACTTTACGGCACCTTTGTCTATGATTTGAAGGGCTTCTTTTATGGTAGAGTTCAACTTCAAAAGTAAACTTTTATAACGTGTCAAGATAATTCCTTCAATAAAACAAAGCTCTCAGCATACTCACAACCTGCCGTAGCACCACGAAGTGTTGCCAATGCCTCTATGTTCCGTAAACTTCTAGGAAATGGATGTTCTGCTATTTCACTTTTGAAAATTTTTATCACTTCTATTTTTTTTTCAAAAAATGGACTTATATCTACAAAGACATTAGGGATGAAACTATCTTCTTTGGTACTTGGCGCAAATTCTGTTTCACTTAATGTTTCCATCATATATATTTTTTTAATAAATGGATAACGAAATGATTTTGTACAACTATAGGCTGCTTCAAAAACTTTACGATGGTCACTATGGACATCTCCCTTAAAGGGCAGGTAAATGATACTTGGTTGAACTTCTTTAATTACCTTCGATATTTTACCTATCAATTCGCTCATAGTATATTCATCTACTTGCATTGTTTTTAATTCTAAATTTTCAACACTATCAAAATTATAAAGATTAGCTACCTTCTTAATCTCATCTTGTCTAATACCATAATAGTTATTGTCTTTATCTGTTGCTGTACAAATGAGCCAATGAATTTCATCACCATTTGCTTTATGCTTGAGTAGCGTTCCTCCACATCCAAGCGTTTCATCATCAGGATGAACGGCAATTGTTAAAATTTTTTCACTTAACATATTTTCTTTTTTATATACCATTTATCATTATTCAAGTCTATATTATCTAAAAAATCTACTATAATTTTATGTGCATCACCTTTTCCATAAATATTATCTAACTCTTTAATTTTCTTTCTATATTCAGTATTAAAGCACGCATTTTCAAGCTCTTTTATAATTTTGTCTTCATCATAATCAACAAAAATTACATTACCAGCATTTAATCTACCTTGTTGTCTATTTCCAACATTAACAACCGGTAAATTATATAAGGGTGCTTCCAGGATACCCATACTTGAATTTCCAATTAAACATTTCGCATTTCGCATAATATTAATAAATTCATCTCTTGGTAATGTTTTATAAAACTTAATATCATCACTCTTAATCTCATCTATAGCATTAATAATATCATAGGAACCTGGATCAGTATTGGGATATATCCCTATTACTTTAATTTTATGAAGCATTGAAAATTTCTTAATCGATTCCATCGTAATCTTCATCTGACTGTAAGCATTGTTAATCTCTGAGGACATCGGATGTTTCAACACTACTATGTAGTCATTATTTACTATGTCTAAATCTAAAAACTTACTTAATTCCTTTTTATCTATTATCTTTGTATTTAATATATTTGATAATGCGGGGTTACCACTAAAGCACACCCTGAACTTCTCTTCTGATAAATTTTCGATCAAGTTCTTTGCATAAGGTTTGGCTGTCACAAAATGTACATGTGCCAATTTACTACATGCTTGCCTAATTGGATCATCAGCATTACCATAAACTGTGTCACCTCCTCCAATATGTACGACCAAAACATCCATATAATTACCTACAATACATGTAGCTATACTTTCTTCTCTATCTCCAATAAATATTAATAAATCTGGAGCCTCTCTTTCAACAGTCTGAGTTAGTCCTTCTATAAGTAAACCTACACCCTTTGATCTTTGCGTTGTTCTATTTGTCATCAATAGGTAATCAATTCTATCAATAATATTAAAACCATCTTCTTCAATTTTCTTTATTGTAAATCCATGCCAATCCGATAAATGCGCACCTGTGACTACTAATTTTAAGTCAAAATTTGGATGGTCTTCAAGTTCTCTTAAGACTGGATACAAAATGTCATATTCTGAACGAATACCAGTAATTGCCAATATTTTTTTCATATTATCTTCCTATCTCTTCTATCTGTCCACTCTTTTCTATATACTCATAAGCATTAGGTAAATCATTAAACAGTAAATCTATTATACTTAAATATGGAACAAACCCATTTTTTTCCCACAACTGAGGATATTCCTTATAATCAAAACTATACTTGTAAAGCTTTATTTCCTTTAAATCAAATTTATTCAAGTCCATATATTCTAATCCACCCTCTCCTGTAATATATTCATTTTCGCCATTCGCAACAATCAAATCTAATACTAAATCATCTTTTTTAGATTTCAAGGAAAAACTACTGGAATATTTTATTTCAGTTTTAACTCCCAAAAATTTTATAACCATATTCAATAATTCTATATTTAAATCATTTAAATGCATAGAAGTGTGAGAATTTATAATATTTTCGATTTCAGGAAAAATATTATTAAAATATTTAGATTTCCCATAGTTAGCTTGTAGTGTTTTTAAAAACTTTTTTAAATGTACTCGATTTGATATAGAAACTTGATTAATCAAAGTATCTGATTTAGTGCTAACTGGAATTGTTAAAAATGCACTACCTGATGGTGTTTTTATACTGTTTCTATTTTGTACACCATTCTTTTGAAATTGCACATCATCCATTATTATAAATATATCACTTTTTATTATTTTGAAAAAATATGGAATCCAAGGTAAAAATTGAGACTGATGAATACTAATCATTTAAAAAGTTCTTAAATGTAGTTATGATAAATTTAGCATCTTTCTCTGTTATTAGCATGTGCAGAGGTAAAGAAAGATGTTTCCTAGATAATTCTTCTGCATTAGGGTACTCTTTTTTGTCAACCTTGCTAAATAACGGTTGTAAATGTAGCAATGGTGAGTATGGGGCATCAGCTTTTATATTCAGTTCATTTAACTTATTTTTAAGTTCATCTCTATTGTGTTTATTTAAAAAGACTATAAATCTCCAATAGGCATGCCTACTGTTTGTGCCTACTTCCTGCACACGCAGTATTTGTTTAGAGATTAATTCTTTTAGCTCATCTTTATATATCTTAGCTATTTTATTTCTATGTTCAGAAAATTCATCCAAACGTTTTAATTGATATCTTCCAATTAGTGCTTGAATTTCTGTAACTCGATGATTCCCTCCTAGGTTTGAAAAGATTTCACCTTTGTATTTTAGGTCTATCCCTCTATTCCTCATAGAAGCACACTTTTCATAATATTCCCTATTATTTGTCGTAATCATGCCTCCTTCGCCTGTTGTCATTATCTTAGTTGAAAAAAATGAAAAGCACCCGAAGTCACCTATATTTCCAGCTTTTATTCCATGATGAGATGCCCCATGTGCGTGAGCATCATCTTCTATTAGAGCTATATTCTTATTTTTTAAATAATCTCTTATTTTTAATATATCTTCACTAATCATACCAGCAAAATGTACAACTATTACTGCCTTCGTATCCTTGGTAATTTGCCCCTTCATATAATCAAAATCTAATAAAAAATTATCGTCTACATCACAAAATACTATTTTTGCACCTACTCTTAATACTGCAGAACCTGTGGCAATAAATGTTTGAACAGGGACAATTACTTCATCATCTTTTGATAAATTCAATGTTGCAAGGCTTAATTCTAAGGCACTTGTACATGAATTAGTTGCAACCGCATACTTCGTTCCAGAGTAACTACTAAATTCTGATTCAAATGCATTTACATGTTCACTCATTGTTAACATTTTATTGCCAATTAATATTTCTTTTGTCTCTAACAATATTTCTTCTACATCATCTAAAGGAATGTAAGGATATGCCGTATTATATGTTTTCATTTTGTCGCTCATTAATATATTTTTTTAAGCCATCTTCGATACTCAATGCATTAAAATTTAACTTAGTGATACTTTTGGTAATCTTTAATTTTATATCAAAGTCTACTGGAGGATACTTATTAACTGGGATTATCAAAGAGTCTGAATCTGTCATTTTGACTATTAGTTTGGCTATATCTAAAAGCCTTAAGGAATTATTGCTACCCGCCATGAATACTTCAAAATTTTCCAAATTGTCTTTTCTAATGTATAGCAGATACAAGAATTCTACCGCACTATCTAGATATATTAAGTTTCTATACCGCTCCCCATTACTATATATTTCTATATCTTCAGACTTGATTGCACTCTCATATATCGTCTTAACTATACCATCATTATTTTGCCCAAAGATAGACGGAAACCTGACAATTGCTACTTTTAAGTTTTCTGATTTTAATTCTAACTCAATCACTTTTTCGGCAATATATTTTGTCAGCCCATAATTGTTACTTGGGTTTGGCATACTTATTTCACTTAAAGCTTGAGTGTCTCCTAATCCAGAAAAAATACTTGTTGTCGATACATAGATAAATTGCTGAACATTATTTTCTTTTGCAACTTGAATTATATCAAGAGTAAATCTTACATTTGTTTCATAAAATTCTTGGTATGATATAGAAGCGGACGGTTGCACTGAAGCCAAGTGATATATGACATCAATATTATAATCTTTGATATATTCTAAATTATTTTTATTAATAAAAATTAAATTTTCATTATCATCATCACTGAGTTGTCCATGTCCATCATTATAAAGTACAATTACTTTATATTTATTTTTTAAAAAAAAAATTGTTAAATTACTTCCTACGTATCCTGTTCCACCTGTAATTAATATTGTTTTCATTTTTCAAATACTATATAATATCTACCAAGTTTTTGATTTGTTATACAATTTACATCTGTATGCAATTCACACCATTTTACATTAAAATCCGTATCTTTTATTAACTCATCTATCTTATCACTATCGAAAAAGCTTTGGATAGTCCCTTTTTCATGTTCTTCCCCTACTTCAATCTCTTTATTTGATAATTCTTTATTCTTAATATCCTCAAAGGCAGAGGAAGATTCATATGCTATTAAACTAACATAGAAATATTTTTTTGTAACTCTGCTAATCTCTTTTATGAGTTTTTTTGCAAGAACAAAAGATAAACTATCAAGCACTCCCTCACTAATTGTAAAATCAAAGTAATTATCATCAAATGGTATACGTTCACCATCGTATGTCTGCACGTAATCATCCAACTTGAAATTGAAATAATCTCCAACATTTTTTGCTTCGTTCACAGCTGTTTCAGATATGTCTATTCCATATCCATCTATATCGAATTCATGCAAAAGAACAGTCATTCTACCTATACCACAACCAAAATCTAAGGCTTTTAATTTACTCTTAGATTCAATATTCTGTACATATTCCGTTAAAGATAGTTTTTTCTTTATAAATCTATTTAAAAACTTAACTGTCTCCTCTTTAGGATAATAAATAAAGTTGTCTTTATTTTGATAACTATTTTCCCAAGCATTTTTTTTCAAATCATGCATAACTTTCCTTCTATAACATTTTCATTAATTAGAACAATCGATAGATAGTCTTCATAAACTAATTTTAGCTTTTTTATACTATAACTCACTTTAGTAATTACAAGATTAAATTCAAACCTTGTAGTTCCGTCAAGCACTTCCCATCTTTACATCCTCCAATGTCTATAATCTCCTCTAAGATACTATTTTACTTTTATGACAATTCTTTTTGTTCAACCACATCACTTGTTTTCAAGATATCGTTTATCTTACATAAAAGTTCTTTTATTTTAGAAAAAGCTTCTATTATCATATAATGTTACTTGCATGGCACCACTCAGTGATATTAACTTTGTTTCTAGTATCTCAAACTTTATTATTTCCATATTGTATCCCTCATATCAACTCATCTGTTTTGTGCAAGTATTGAATTTATTGGAGAGATAGCAATATTATTCAGATTTACAATTCCAATTTCTGGAGATAGTGTAAAGCTATTTAACCCTGCTTCTTTTTTAAAGGAGTCAAATTCGACCCTTAAAAATTTTATTATTTATCTCTTCCCATAAACCTAAAAAAGTATTGTATTTTTATTTCTTAGCCAATTTTTTTAACCACATCTTTAGACTCATCAAGGTTTTTATTTCTCGCAATATCTGTTAAAGAAGTATAATCAGTTTTATCAATACTTCTAATATCGATTTCTAAATCTTGCACTATCAATTTGTATTTCATATAAGCTCATCCACGTCATAGTCTCGTACAGCCACCATACCCAAAACATCATCCCATCGCATAGGACTCATACCGGTACCAGGTCTCTTAATCGCAATATTGTCTACCGTCAAGAGTTCTCCTGTTTTAATGTTTTTTGTAGATATGATACTCTTTCTACCTATAGCCATATTTGGTATTTCACTTGGAGTAGGCTTCTTTACAGTGCTACCTAAAGCTTTTTCTATGTTGCGTATACCCGCTACCATAGCTTTGAGTTCTTCAGGTTCTAGACTTGCCTTATGGTCTGGCCCTTCCATCGTCTTGTCTAGCGTAAAGTGTTTTTCTATGCAAGAAGCTCCCATGGCAACAGCAGCAATATCTACTTCTATGCCTAGTGTATGGTCACTATACCCATACGCTACGTCAAATGTTTGTCCTATGGTTACCATAGCTCGTAAGTTTACATCTTCCATGGGGGTAGGGTACATGGTGTTTGCGTGCAGTACGGTTATCTTCTCTTTCGGTGTTCCTGCTGCCTTCAAAACATCTAAGGCATCTTCTATCTCGCCTATGTCTGCCATGCCTGTAGAGAGTATGATTTCTTTACCTAAAGAGCCTATCTCTCTTAGGTATGGCAAGTTGGTTATCTCACCACTAGGGATTTTGAAGATTTCTAAACCTAGCTCATCTAAGAGCTTTATGCTGTCATGGTCAAAAGGCGTAGAAAGAAAGAGTATGTCTCTTGCTTTACAGTACGAGATGAGTTCATGGTGCGTATCTACATCTAGCTCTAACTTTTTAAGCATAGCGTATTGGCTATCTTCATTATCAGTCATGTTGGCTTTTTGGTAGTCTGCTTTTTTTGCATTTATACTTACTAAGTTACTGGCTTTAAACGTCTGAAACTTCACAGCATCCACACCAGCAGCCACAGCCACATCTATGAGCTTCTTTGCTAGTTCTACTGAACCATTATGGTTAACACCTGCCTCTGCTATGATAAAAACACTCATTTTATGACACTCCCTGCTTTAATAAACCCATCTACTGCCGCACACTCTTTGCTCGTCGTGTTGCTTCCTACAAAACTATGGGCTTTGACTGTACTCCCACCATTAATCACCGTTGCCGTTGAGATGTGACAATGCTCTTCTACCCTCACATCATGCTCCACAAGTGCTTTTGTATTGATAATGCAATTATAGCCTATTTCTGCATTGGCATTTATGAGTGCATGATGCATGACTACCGTACCATCTTCTATGCTCGTATGTCGAGATACA
>Ga0256824_10000593_pt1 | contig 14070 bp, 9 predicted proteins | sample CV67metaG_FD_191570 | JGI IMG/M metagenome (GOLD analysis project Ga0256824, IMG submission 191570) | Hydrothermal vent microbial communities from East Pacific Rise, Pacific Ocean - CV67 | ecosystem: Environmental > Aquatic > Marine > Hydrothermal vents | place: Pacific Ocean: East Pacific Rise...
TATTATGCTAAATGAAGGAAATATAGCAGATGTTAAGCCTTTATCAATATTTTTAGCTTATACACCCATAGGCATTAAAAAGAATCTCTTTGCCAAAGAAGCAAATAATGCTCAAAAACTCTATGCGTCACTTTATTTAATTCGTCCACTTTTACGGCTTGTTATTGGATTTGTATGGATATGGAGTGGAATTGTATCTGCATTTTTATATCCACAAGAAAAGGCACTTTTATTGCTTCATGACATAGGTATTTCTAGACCATTAGATTTACCTTTACTGTATATTGCTTCTTTCTTGGATATTGTATTAGGTATCTTAACAATCATAGGATATAAGCTCAAACTTTTATTAAATTTACAGATAATTGTTATTGTATCCTATACCCTATTACTTACGGTATTGGCTCCTTTTCACTGGCTTCATCCTTTTGGTCCAGTGCTTAAAAATATACCTTTAGTTATAACTATTTATGTACTTATGAAAATGGAACAATATAGATGAGTTATGAAGTCTTGCTTACTCTACATATAGGCTCAGTTATCTTACTGCTTGGTGTAGGAGGCGGAAGTGCTTTCTATAAGTTTATGGCAGATAGAAGTAATAACCTTGAAGTCATTTTACATACCAATAAAATAGTAGTACTGGTAGACTGGCTATTTACAACACCTTCTGTTATCATTCAACCTATTACAGGGATTATGCTTGCAAACTTAATGAACATACCACTCACTACCCCTTGGCTATTAATTTCTATTGTATTATATTTAGTGGCGATTATCTTATGGATTATGGCTGTATATTTACAGATAAAAATGAAAGAAATGGCTATAAAAGCAAAAAAAGAAAAATCTGATTTAGGTAGTAGTTATTCTAGATTTGTAAGAACATGGATTATTTTAGGGATATTTTCTTTTTTTGCAATGCTTGGTATATTTATACTTATGATAGTTAAGAACACTATCGAAATTTGATACGTATAGCTTCTGGCATCAGACATTTTTTGAAACCTATACCATAGCATGGGGCGAGATAAAAGAGGGGCGACCAGCACTAGAAAAGCGAGGTTCATATATGGATTGGTATATAAATGATGAAGATGGTATCACTAATGCTAATGGCGAAACATATCCAGGATTGGGAAAAAGTAAAGAAGAGAAAGCCCAAGTAAAACATAGCAACCCACTACAAAGACGAGACAGAGAAGAGCGAACAAGAGAAGACAGTAGGTGTGAAGATTGGATTTTTTTAAGTGAAGAGCAAGAGCGTTATGGGGGGGGGAAGATAAAACAGGCCTTTACAATAAGGCTTGTTTTCCCATGCGTGGCTTCCATGAAAAGTGAGCTTTTTTATCTACAATGACTTCTAGTTTATGAAAAGAGTTTACTGTACAGTAAAGAGAAAAGAACTCATTAAGTATGTTTACTAAAATATAAGCTTCGCCAAGTGTAGAGAATTTATTTGAATTTAATTTAAGTTTACTTGTAACACCTCTAATAGGGAGACCTTTCAAAATCATATCACTTGTTTGATAAGAAATACTTTCTAATCCATTGAGAAGAGATTCGGTTTGTTTTTTTTGTAGCATATCGTTCGCTCCTATAAAGTCATAAGCTTCAAGAACACTACGCAATGTTTGTATGTTATCTAAAGCAAGATAGTTTAATGACATATTGGAAACAATGCGCCATAAAAAATCTCCACGTATCGGAGGCACATAACTTTTTGTAGGTACGGTGATATTTTCAAAGCTTAATTTAGAGACGGTAGATTTGGGTGTAGATAAAGAGATATCACCTACTTCAAGTGTGGAGGGTAAATCTCTATTTGTTGCCAAAATATTTAAAGAAACAGTTACATCGTCTTCATAGATATTTTGTCCTGTTGTGGTATTGAACCGTATATAGGTTTTTGTCCTACTCTCATCATTTGAGAGTTTCACTCTGGTATAATAATATTCAGTATTTTCCTTGGTATGTTCAAAAGATTCAAAAGGTAAATATTTATGATATTTATTGATTCGACTATCCCATCCATGTGTACTGTTAATACTATAAACTTCACTGTGAGCATAACTTAAGCCACTGGGTCTTACTTCATACTCTTCTTGGAGACTTTTACGAATAGGTTCAGCCTCAGCTTCAAAAAGATTAATAATAGGTGTACAATAGAGTTTAAAATTGTCTTTGGTGATTTTTTTAGTGATTTTAAGTTTTTCACTGAGTGTAATTTTGACAGTAAAAGAGTGACTTTTTTCTAACATTTCTTTCCCAAAATGCTGTAAAGTATCTAGTCCTGTAAGATCAATAAAATGGTATTTGTCTCTATAACAAAAATACTCTTGTATCAGTACATATCCAGAGAAGACATTTTTTACTGTAGGTAGGATGTGCTCATCTTCAGAAAAACCAACAGCCTTAAGTGCATCTTTTTTAAGTTTTTTAGGTAGTTCATTTTTATTAAGACTCATTTCTATATCGTCTACGTAATTCATAAGATATAAAAAGATATTGTCTGACAAATGTTCATGATCACCTATATAAAATCTTAACTTATCAAATGAGAATTTATCTAAAGTAATGTCATTAAGTGTTTTAAATGAAAGTTCAATCACACTTTGTTCCCCATGTGTATAGTAATTTGCATCGACTATATCTAAAGGGAGAACCTCTGTATCGTAACAGGTTTTAAAGGTACATATCTCTTCATTTTCAGGATGTACAGCCATCACCTCTTCACCACTCTTCACCCATTCAATAGTATCTACTGAAGAAGGCGCATATTTTAAAATACTGTAGGAAGGGATAGGGCGTAAATAATTTGGCCATAATAGTTGTGCTAAGGTATGTGAAACTTCTGGTAATTCTTCATCCATATATTGACGAAGTCTTGCAGTAAGAAAAGAAAATCCTTCAAGAAGACGTTCTACGTCTGGATCTTGCCCTTTTCTTGCAAGAAAAGAAGAGAGACCTGGGTTTTTTTCTGAAAACTCTGCACCCAATATACGTAAAGCTTGTAGTTCATGTGTGTAGTATTCATTAATTGTCATTTTTTTACCTCTATGAGACCATCACCCGATATAAATGCGGTATATTCAACTCTATGGTCTTGATTATTGGCATGCATGAAGCCAGTGATAGATATATGGATTTTACTTAAATTGTTGACGTTAGAAGTGGCTTTGACACCTACATTACAAAGTCTTGGTTCGTATTTTAAAATACTCGCCGTAAAACTTTCACTTATGTTGCTAAGAGATTCTTCAAGACTTAAGTTGATGTCATTAAGTTCAGGTTTACCATAATCCATACACGCTTCTGAACTACCTGCATTTGTCGAAAAAATATTCGACAAATTATTGGCGATAGACATATAGAGTGCATCTTCTTCATTATGCTTTACATCTGTTAAGACACCTGTTAGTTTTTCAAACAGACTTCCTTCAAACATTCGTTCTGTTTACTATTCTTTATCTAGTTTACCAACTAATGATAATTCAAAGTCAGCGCCCATGTATTTAAAGTGAGGTCTTAATCCGATTTTAACACGGTACCAACCTGGATCATTTGCAACATCAGATACTTCAATCTTAGCACCCTTAAATGGTCTTTGACTACGTATTTCAGAAGAAGGGTTTTCTTGGTCTGCTACATACTGTCTTATCCATTTGTTAAGTTCTGACTCAAGGTCACCTCTTTCTCTCCAAGAACCTATGTATTCTCTTTGAATCACTTTAATGTAGTGAGCCATTCTTGTTGCAGAGAACAGGTATGGAAGTTGGGTTCCAAGTTTATAGTTCAGTTCTGCTTCTTGACCTTCTGGAGTATTTGGGAACTTTTTAGGAATTTGTACAGAGTTTGCAGCAAAAAATGCAGCATTGTCACTACCTTTTCTCATGGTAAGTGGAATAAACCCTAGCTCAGAAAGTTGAAATTCTTTTCTATCGGAGATAAGTACTTCGGTAGGGATTTTCATCTCTATATCACCCATACTTTCAAACGTATGTACAGGAAGATTTTTAACTGCACCACCACCTTTTGGCCCAATGATATTTGTACACCATCTGTGTTTAGCAAAACTATCTACAAGTCTTGTACCAAAGGCATATGATGTGTTACCCCAGAGGTAGTTTTCATGTTTGCCATTGATATTTTCTTGATAGTTAAATTTCTTGATAGGGTTGTCTTCTGGATCATAGGGAGGACGTAATAAGAAACGTGGCAATGTGAGACCAAGATACTTAGAGTCTTCATTTTCTCGTAAACCTCTCCATCCTGCAAATTGTGGACCAGTATGTAAGTCTTCCATATCTTTTAGACTAGGAAGATCTTCATATGAATCTAATGCAAAGAACTTAGGCCCAGCTGCAGCGATAAAGGGTGCATGTGCCATAGCTGAAATTGCAGCAGCCTTATGAAGGAACTTGATATCTGCATTTCCTGGCGAAAATTCATAATCTGCAAGTACTGTACCTACTGTTTTACCACCAAACTGACCGTATCCTGAGGTATATACATGTTTATAAAGACCTGTTTGTGTTGTATCTGGATTATCATCAAAATCTTCCATGAGTTGTTCTTTAGAAACATTCAATATTTCAATAGTAATGTTTTGATTGAAATCAGTTTGACTTACCAGAGTATGTAAGCCTCTCCATCTAGATTCTAAATGTTGAAATTTTTCATTGTGTAAAATTTCATCCATTTGAAGGCTCATTTTTTTATCAATTTCTGAAATCATACTGTTAACAATGTCTTTATTGATAGTCTCTGTATTCCCAGATTTAAGAAGTTGTTTAATCAGTGCGCCTACACCTGTTTTAACGGCTTCATAACCTTCATCATTTTGCGTTAGTTTAGTCTCTGCAATAATATTGTCTAAAAGACCACCTTCTGTAGTAGAAGATCCTTGCTGTGTTTGTGCTGCATTACTCATATATTTCTCCCTTATTCTTCATCTTCAGCATTAATGCCAAGTTCTGCCAATAATTTTGCTGCTTCTTCTGGATTTTCGATAGCGCCTGCTATTGCTTTTCTAAATGCTGGTATGTTTCCTAAAGGCCCTTTTAGTGACATTAAAGATTCACGTAGTTCTTGAAGTTTTTTAAGTTCATCTACTTGTTCTACAATATTCTCTGGAGAGAAATCTTTCATACTAGTAAAATTAATTGTTGCATCTAGTGAACTATCTTCATCATCTGTAAGTTTATTATCTACTGAGATATTTAATGAAATATTTTGTTTTTGAAGAACATCATTAAAGTTTGTCTTATTGACATTGATTGGTTTTTTATCTTCTACGGTAGAAAATTCTTCATCAGGGTTAAAATCCCCCAGTACAAGTGTTTTATATGGAATTTCTATTTCTTCAGTTGCTCCACCTGTAGCAGGTTTATAGGTAACGTTAATTCTTTCTTTTGGTGACTCTGATTGTTTATTACTCATTCTTCTTCCTTTGTATTACAAGTTAATAACTTTTTGAATATCAAGTATACTTAATTTATTATAAATTCTTTCTTTTCCTTCTGTACCTAATTCTTGAGTTATAATAGGCTTTAAAAGGGTTTCATAGGTAGTAATTGCTAATTCTGGTTGCCATTTATCTATTTGATATGATTCAATAATGCGTTCCAACTCAAGGAGTAGTGATAAGGCTAAGTGTTTATCCCCTATTTCTAAAGCAAAATCTACAAAAAGTAGTCGCCATCTAAAACGCTCTTCATCACCAGTGGCACTTTGATAGTGTTCTTCTAAAAGGGTCAGTGCGTTTTGTGTACTTTGTTCTTTTTTGATTGACAATACTTCTTGGTAAGCACGCTGATATTCTACACTACTCCCACCCTCATCACAAAGTGTTAAAAGTTTAGTGTTTGCCCATGAAAGCATTTTATCGGCTATGAGAGGCGTACCATTGACTTGTAACTCCATTAGTTTCTCTTCTCTATGTAAAAAATATATCAGTAAGTTCTCTAATCTTGAAGCATCCTCTGCTCTATCAAGTTTATATAGCACCTTTGTAGCAATATAATACCCTTCTAACCATGTTGGACGTAGTAACAATTGTTCTTCAAGTGCACCTAATTGTTCTAAAGAGACATTATTTAGCTCACTTAGCTGTCTTACTGCTTTACAGATATCCTCACTTGGCACAAAATCATCACGCATAATACTGCTGTCATTTAGTGCTTCTTCTAACAGTATTTCACTAAGTGAAAAAAGCATTTTAAAAGCCATATAATCTGCAGGAGCTTTATCGAAAATTTCTTTAATGATTATAATTTGTGGATTGATGGTTTCGTCTATATCTTCATGTGTTAAAGGGCTATACTCTTCCATACCTGATGAAAATGTATTTGAAGAAGTGTTAGATCCAAACTTTGAAAGTATTTCTTCTTCTTCTGAACGTCTAAATTTTTGAGCCTCTTCTAGAACAGCTTCTTCTTCTCTCCTTTTAGTTTCTTCTGCACTATAGAATTCAGCTTGTTTTTGGGCTTCTTCTTCTTTACGTTTGGCAGAATCTAAAAGGGAAATGGTTTGTAATTTGACATCTTTTAAAAAAGCATACGCACCTTCTACGGTTAAAGGAACAGTAGTCTCTAAGCGGGTCAATATACTTAAAAGTTCTTCTAATTGTGCTTCTGAAAATTGATCAAGTATCTTTATAAGAGGCTCTTCAAAAACCCTTTCTACCCATTCAAATATTTTTATTTTTCGTCTACCTACTGTAGGGTAAAGGGTTGTTGTGTAGTTTTCTATAAATGTCGTATACGTATCTAAAGATAAAAGAAAAGTACCCCATCCATTCATTTTCCACTGTGCATAGAGCCAATAAGAGGCTATTTTAAGGTCTTTGGTATTTTCTTTGAGTATTTTTTCACACCTAAAGACAACAAAATCCCATTCTGTTTCACTTTCGCTTGTGGCATTGAAGCTTTTTTCTATCTCAACTTCAACTTCTAGATACTCATCATCATACTTATAGTCTTCACCACAAGGTTGTGCTGAACTTATTGGTTCTAAAATTGACATTATTCTTCCTTTTCTCTGGACATATTTTAGTACAATTATTCTTAGGAGTCATTGCACATAAATTTAGCGTGAGTTGTGAGATACTTTAAATCTTCTTTGAACTACAAGAGAGATCAGGGATTTAATTGAATAACTCTTGAATCATACGCAGGTATACGTATTGTCACTGTATGTCCAGAAATAGTACCTATTTGAGACCCATCAAAGAAATTAGTTATACTTTTAGGTGTATAGCCAAGATCTTTAAGCGTGAAGCTAACAACTTCATCTTTAGGAGTGCTGTTCGCCATGATAATATATCCGGTACCATGAAGTAAACGTGTTCCTGTGATTATAGTATCTTCAGGTTTATCAGATAAGGCTTTAAAGGGAATGAGGTGGGATGCTTGTATAATCCCTGCCTCAAGCATGGTCTGAATTTCTGAGGTGATCGAGGGAAAATCATCCCACCATACTTGTTTGGTTACATCGAGTATTCTTCCTGCATTTGTTTGTCCTGTTGCACTGTCCCTCCAGTAACCAAAACCTTTCATACCATGCGCTATGCCTCCAAATATAAGTGCACGAAATCTTTCGTTAACCCCGGCATTGAATTGTCCAATGGAAGATGGTGTATTTTGATTTTCAGTATGGTCTTGTATTTCTAAATTGTAGATAAGTGGTTCACCTAAATATGTGACTGCACTTGAAGCCGTTAAGTCTCTTCCTGTATAGGTTCCTGTAATATCAATAAAATCATTATATATTCTAGTATGTCCATAGTTTCCAGCCAACATGAGACTAGGATGCATGCGATGTCCATCTATACTATCTTGCGTTTGAATAATTTCTGCGACTTCATCAATCTCTTTATCGTAATGATAAAATTCATTATCCCAATAATAGAACAACATGGTATCCATAAGTCCAGCACTTTTTAAATTTTGTAATGCATTGACTAATTGAGTTTGAGATTGTGCAGGAGCTTCTCCATGAAAAGAAATATAGTGAGCCATTTCAAAGTTTGCCAGCATACCAGCATCTTTAGCTTTTTTATAGGTTCCTACACTACGTGCCCAAGCGATAGTATTGAACCCTTGATTTTTATATATATTAAAGTCTCTTGCACCATCGGCAAAGATACTAATAGGGAAATAAGGCATACCATCAACTTTTACATTGCCGAGTGTATCAATTTGAACCTTCGAGCCATTAAAAACTTTTTTAGTAGGTCTTTTTTCTAATTGAACACCTTTTCTAAGTTCTATTTTATCAACCCAGACCGTTCCTTTTATGATAGATTCCTTGACTACCTTGATATATAATTGATTGTGCGTAGTGTTATCGGGAATTTTTATACTTGACATCACATTTTCCCATGTATCAGGTTTCGAGTTTGACATATAGGTGCCAAATAGATTTTTTGCACCACCAGACCCACCTTTTATAGCCCCTTTTAGAGATACAACACCACCTTGATTTAGGTTGGATTTCATTCTTGCTGTCAGGGTATAGATCTCTCCAGCTTTTACAGGAATAGATACATTTGAAATAATATAACTAGGAGAGATATCTGTAAATTTAACTGAGCCAGGTTTATCATCGTATGATTGATTTGCATCATATGTAGCATGGACTACAGACCATTTACTAAGGTCATCACTGATATCAAAGGTTATAAGTGGTTCAACACTGGGTTCTTGTTCGATGACAGGGAGAGGTGTATCAATAGTTACTTCTTCTGTAGTGTCAGAAAGAGTTTCAAAAGTAAAGTCTTTACTCAGCACTTTGTTTCCCTTTTCATCTTCTGAAATAACTCTATAATGATAGACAAGTGCTGGTTGAAGATTTTTAATTTGTTGTATATGTGTATCATATTTGAAGCTAGTTTCTTTAATAGTAAACTTTCCATAGCTAGTACTTTCTCCATACTCTACTTGTCCTGTAGCTTGCATAGTAAGAGACCATTTAATGTGTGTGGTATGTGCTTCTGTATTAAAGTTTTTAACAGTGGTTATTTTGAGTTTTGGTTCCATACTTGGTTCTTGTACGATGGTAATAGGTGTAGCCTCAGGTACTGTTGATGCTGTATGTGTAGATACAGGTCTATCAACAGTTATTTCTTCAGTAGAAGTGGCTATCGTTGAAATATTTTCATCTTCACTAGTGGAAGAACTACTACATCCAAGTAGCATGCTTAGTGAAATGAATACTAAAGTAATTTTTATTTTGAAATACATATAATGCTTTCCTTTATTTAAAGTTTTTGGGAAGTGTATCATGTTCTTTTTATGTCTGTATTTATTTGATATTCCCTTATAGCCTCACAAAAGTAGTTCTGTATATAATACAAATGCAAACATAAGAGACCTCGGATTTAGAATTATAAGATAATAGTCTGATTGTCTTGATACATAGTGGTCAAATCATATGTAAGTTTTCTTTTGTATAACTATTTACAAAAAAGAAGATATATAGTCTTATCACGTTCACTTGCCGATTGAACTCAAACTTTAACAATAAAATGTAAAAGAAAAAAGAAGCAAATCTTCTTTTCAAAGCACTTAAAAAAGTGCTTTAGGAAAAAGAGTTAGTTTTTATCTAAGAAGTCATCAGGGAGGATGTCGTTGATTTGTGTTTCTTCTTTTTTAGCTTCATACATATACTTCTTAAAAATTTTAGCTACCATGAATTTATCATTTTGTTCTGCCATATCTAGTGGTGTATCATTATATTTATCTATGTTGTTAATATCTGCCCCATATTCTAAAAGAAGTTTGACTATTGTTTCGATAGTCTCTTCATCCTCTTTGCTCTCTTCTTCCCCATCATAATAACCAAACCATTGAAAAACATTATAATCATTTCTATCCATAGCTTCTACATTTGCACCATACTCTAAAAGTTTTGTGACCATGTATATATTACCAGCTTGTGCTGCAAGCATTAAAGGTGTTTTACCTGTATAGATAGCATGGTTCACATCTACACCTTTATCTAATAAATAATCAGCCATTTTACGATATTTATAAGACTCTTCATCTGTATCTATACCCTTAGCAGAGAGTTTAAAGATAGCTGTAAATTCTTCATAATCTCCTTTATCTATATCTGTATGAAACTCCTCTACAAGTAGTTTTACCATCTCTACATCTGAGTAAGATATTGCTCCATGTAAAGGTGTTTTTCCTCGTGAAAACTCTCCATCTTCAGCCTCTTCTATATCTTCTTCATCCATAGGTACATCAATCGTTGCATTGATAAGTTCGGGATGCTTTTTTAGTATACTTCGTACGAGTGCATAGTCACTATCCATTATACCATCATAATAAAGGGCATATTTCTCTTCATATAATTCTATCTCATCTCTAAAAGTGTTTGGCATATTCTTTTCCCCACATTTGTTTACATTCTGGTCTTGCTTGGTCTAGTTTAGACTTTGCAGATTTTTTTGCTTTATTATAGTCTTTATTTTGTTTTGTAGTTGGACATTTTTGTCCTTTTAATTTTTCAATATTAGTTTGCATACTATTAAGCTCCTTTAGTACGCCATAGAAGTGGCCACATAATTTTGTGTATCCAATTTTTCCTCCTTGTCCTGTAAACTCTGTACCTGGGTCATCTCCACCTTTTGTTGGTTCATACTTTTCAAGTTTATCATCAAACCTATCATTTGCCCCTTTAAATTTACTCCCTAGTTTTTTACATTGAGGATTAGTTTTTTTCTTCTCAACACTCTCTCCATCATCTCCATCCTGTGCTTTTTCTTTCTTATCACACTCTTTTTTCTTTTTTCGAGTACTCTTTGGCAAATTAGGAACAATAGGTATCGCATTAAACACTGCTGCACCAATAGATAGGTCACCAGAAAATAAATCTTTAGCAGCAGCTACACAATCAGGGACAAAGTCTTCCCATGTCATTGGACGTGTTGTTGGTAAATCATGATCAACAGATCTCATGATAGCATCTACTGCAGGATCAAATAATCCCGTAGGGTCAGCTCTATTCACAGGATCCCCACCAACATACCTATAAAAGTTAAAATCCCCAGCCAAGAACTCAATAGGGTCACTAGAAATAAACCGACCCACACTAGGGTCATAATACCTAGCCCTATAATAATAAAGATCATGAGAGTCAAACTCTCTACCCGTATAACAGTAAGGATTATATGTCTCTTCTGTTTTATGGTGGTCTAAGATTGTACCATACGCCTCATCATAAAGGAATGACTCTACGATGTCTCCCACTTCGTTAGTAAGCGCTGTGATACTTCCTTGGTGGTCTCTGTGGTAGTAGTAGGTTCTTTGTTTTCTATTGTCGTGTATGTATTGTTTTTCTTCTTGTGTGAGGTTTGTGTAAAGTATTTCTTTTTCGTACTTATTGAGTGGCTTGGCTTCGTTTTGGTGTGTGGTGATGCTCAGAGGGGTATCTGTGTTTGTGTCATGTATGATACTTGCTAGCAAGTCTTTGTTATGGTCTAGTATGGCTATGATATTCTCTTCATCATAGAGGTAATGATGTGTGGTACTACTGGGTACTTGTACTGAGCTTTGGTCACTGAGCTTGTCGAAGTGTGCCGAAGTATAGGTAGTCTTGCTTACTCTTCTGTTAAGTGCATCATAACTAAAGCTAAAGCCTTCTAGGAGCGTATTGTTACTGTCTACTCTTTTTACTTTTATCAGTTGGTCAAAGAGATTAAAGACGTAGTGGCTTCTTTGTCTTGTACTCTTATAGAACTTCTCTTTTAGGTTTCCTCTTGCATCATAGCTATAGAGTGTCTCTTCATCTTCTATGAGTTGGTTGAGGCTATTGTATGTTTGTTGGTTTTGTGTTTGGTTCCCTGCTGCGTTGTAACTAAATTGGGTCACTCCACCGGTACCTGAGCCTGTCGAAGGTATCGAAGTGGCTTGGCTCAATGCCCCACTTGGCGTATAGGTGTAAGCTGTGCTTTGTTTACTTTGTGTATCTGTCTTTTTTATGAGCTTTGAGCTTGCATCGTAGCTATACTCTATTTTATGTTTCTTTGTTGGGTTTTCTAGTGCTATGAGGTTTTGGTTCGCATCGTAGCTTAGTTGTTCTTTTTGTTTGTTGGGGTAAGCTCTTTTGATGCTTAGGTGATTTGCGTTGTAGCTTAGTTTTATCGCTTGGTTTTGGTGACTAATGTCTGAGATGTTTTGAGAGCCATCATAAGCATAGTGTACCCACTCTCCTAAGAAGCCTAGGCTTTGTTTTTGTTTTTGGTTTTGTGCATAGGTTTTATGTAGGGTAAGGTTATTTTGTGTCTCTTTTATGATGGAGGCTTTTTCATTGTACTGTAAGGCTATGGTATGGGCTTTGGTTTTAGCACTTTGTAGGTTTGAGAGTGCATCATAGTCATACTCTAGTACTTCTTCTTTACCTTCACGGTCTTTGGCTATGACTTGGCAGATGTTCTCATTACTATCATAGCTAAAATGCACCGTAGTACCATCTACTCTGTGTATGCTTTGCAGTGAGGCGTTTGCATGGTAGGTGTAGCTCTCTTTACTGCCATTAGGGTAACGTTTTTCTATAAGTCTCTCATGGGCATCATAGCTGTAGGTTGTAGTTCTATTCGCTGGATCTGTGAGGCTTTGGAGCTGTCCCTCTTTTGAGTAGCTAAAGTTTATAGCATTTCCCTCTGGGTCACTGTAGCTTTGGACTTGGTCTTGTGTGTTGTAACTGTAGCTACGTTTCTCTCCTAATGCATCTTCTTGGGTGAGCAACCGTCCTAAGGCATCGTAAGTAAAATTACTTTTACTTTGGTTAGGTTCTTCTATGCTTACAAGGTTGGCTTTGTCATCATAACTGTACTTTGTGCTGTTACCTAGAGCATCACTGTGGCTACTTAGCTGTCCCTCTTTTGTATAGCTGTAGTTTTGTGTACTCTTATCTGGGTAAATCACACTTAGAAGATTATAGGCATCATCATAGCTATAATAAAGTGTTTTTGAGTCTGCTATATAGCTTACAGGGTGAGGATTCTTTGCCTCATAGCCATAGACTTGTTCTATATTACCATTGACACTAATGCTTAGTAGTCTTGCTCTATCATCATAGACTTCTACGCGTAGGTTCTCTCCTCTGGTTTGTATGGTAGCTGTCTTAGTACTGGCATCATACTTCTCTACTGTCATCGTAGCATCAGGGTAAGTAAGTGAAGCGATAAGTCCCATATTATCTAGGGTGTAGCTATGGCTTTGTCCTTGTGCATCTTCTCTTTGTATATGTGACTCATCACTATAGCTGTATTCATACTTGACCCCTGCTTGGGTGTAGGATGTTAGTTTTGCTTCTGCGTTATAGCTAAAGGCTAGTTGTTCTTTTTTAGATGCATTATACACATGGCTTAAGAGGTTTACTTGTTTGTCTCTTAGCATACGTCTTTCGTAGCCATACGAGACTAGGTGTTCTGTTTCTAGTCTTATACTTAGGAGTGTGTCTGTTTCATCATAGGCAAATGTCCATTCTCTAGCACTATGGTCTTTAGCTGAAGAGACCAAGCCTTTAGCATTATAGTCCAAACGTAAGCTTGCCCCAAAGCTATTAGAGATTTGTATAAGTTTAGGTCCTTGGGCGTATTGCAAGGTAAGCATATTGTTATTTGTGTCTTTTATACCTACGAGGTAGCCTTGACTATAGTATTCTCTTTGTCCATCAAAGTATGCTAACTCGAAACTGTTAGCATCTAGTACTTTGACTTCTACTCCTAACTTACCTTCATCTGTGAAAGTACCATCCTTTTGTTTAGTAAATACAAAGACTCTTCCACAAGGCAAGGCTAATGTATATCTACCTTGTCCTCTATGGCTAAAGTATTTTTCAAAAGAGGAAGTTCTATTTACTCCAAAGAAGCCTTTATGGAAACCCTTATGAAGACCATTATCTACAGTGTTAGCATAAGGGCTTAAGTAATGCAAGCTTAGGTTTATAGGCATCACACCTTTAAGAGAAACCACTTCTTCTAAGTAGGTACTTTGTCCCGTAGCTAACACAAGCCAAGGAGCAAGCCCACTTCCCAAGGCTTCTACTTCAGCTGTG
>Ga0256824_10000594_pt1 | contig 14048 bp, 6 predicted proteins | sample CV67metaG_FD_191570 | JGI IMG/M metagenome (GOLD analysis project Ga0256824, IMG submission 191570) | Hydrothermal vent microbial communities from East Pacific Rise, Pacific Ocean - CV67 | ecosystem: Environmental > Aquatic > Marine > Hydrothermal vents | place: Pacific Ocean: East Pacific Rise...
CAACTCATGATGGTGTTGCTGATTATTTAGCTAAGCACTAAAAGAGTCATCTTTTGTCCAACTTCAGCGTTGTCCTGAAAAAATAAATCAATCACAACCACTTGGTTGCTCAATCTTTATTTTTTTACTCCGCTTTGAATTAGAACAAAATATAATCTTTTGAATATTATTGAAACCTCATTCATTTAATTGAATGAGGTTTTTTTGTGTTTGATATACTATCTAACCTTGCAGATACTTACTGGTATTTGTCAAATTATTTATATTTAACTTCTTTTTCGTACCTATAGGTTTTAACAACTAGACTTCTAAAAGAGCCATAGGTATAATTGATTTACATTCTTTTGGGTAAATACGGTAATTACTACAAGCTAAAAAAACAGAAATATGCCCTACTATTTTACTTTTGTCATTTTTCAATACAAAACCATGATGTGGTTCAAAACAACTTCACACTCCTTCAGAAAAAGAGGATTGCATTAAAATACTATTCTTTAACCTTTCAAAATCAAATGAATCTAAAACTGTAGCATAGTCTTTAACACGAACTGATTAAGTATCAAATTTTCATCTAAAATATGATTATTTCCACTTCTGAGTTTACTCTTCCCTTGTCTACGTTGTTCATTAATAGATTCTTTTGGGTAATAGGCGTAAAGTGTAATTGATTGAATATTCTGTTTATCCAAAATTGATTTATTCCAAAAGTGTCAACTTTTATTGTGGACTCAATAATAACTATCTAATCATCTACTATTGTTGATTTTTAGTTTTCTATGTTATTACTTTCTGAACATGAAAAAACGACTACTGTAATTATTAAACTTAAAATTAATTTCCTGTATTTATTTAATTTTTTGTCTTACTTCATTATTCATTTTTAAAGTATCCTCAAAGTCATCACCTTTATATTCAAAACTGTTGATTTCTATCTCATTAAATAATTCTTTCATTGTCTTAATAGCTTCAGTCGTAAAAACAAGAGAAGCTATAAAAGCTTTTTCATCTTTAAAATTGAAATTATACTTAGCCACAATTACATCAAAAGATAACGCTAGCATATCACTCATTAAATTACCTATAGAATCATTTTCATGTAATACTTCTGAAATCACATTTGCTATAAATAAAGAATCCGTTTTAATAATAAGAACAAGACTGTCAAAGGAAACTTTATTTCTTTCATCCTGTCCGTACCCTGAAAATGTGGTAAGTAACACTATTAGAATTAATATTTTTCTCATTAAAATTAACTTTATATTTGAAACTTTTATCGACACGAAACGATTAAGTATACTCATCTTATAATTCATTAAGTAATCAATTTCTCAATCTCATTCCAAATGATTTCTGAAGATTTTTGCCATGAAAAATGTTTGGCACGTTCTAAGCCTTTTTGGCTTAACGTGTTTTGTAATTTTTTATCATCCATTAATGTTTTCATAGCTTGTGCAATGTCATTTACATTAAAAGGATCAACTAATAAACCACAATCTTCTGCCACTTCTGGTAAAGAGGTAATGTTTGACGTAATAATAGGTGTACCACAACGCATTGCTTCTACTAAAGGAATTCCGAATCCTTCAAAATAAGACACTAGTAATAATGCTTTTGCTGAAGCTACAATTTCAACTACATTGTCTATTGGTAAATGTCCTGTGAAAATTATATCCTTTTTATACTGTAAGCTTTCAAAATCACTGGTATCTTTTTCGGATTTGAATAATTTTTCACCTATTATAATCAATTTTAATCCAATAGCAATCGGATCAGATTTTGTACTCTTCTTAAATTCATTAAAGGCTTGAAATAATCTTTCCGTATTTTTTCTGGCATGTAAGGCACCAACATAAACAAAATAGTCAACACCTGAAGAATATTGCTTTTTTACCTCTAACTGCTTTAAAATAGGTAAAGGTTTGAATTTCTCACTTCCTCCATTATGTGCTACGGTTATTTTTTGTTCATCAATTCCGTATTGTTTAACAATATCTTGTTTTGAATATTCTGAAACAGTAATTATATGACTTGCTTTTTTAGCAAATAAAGGAAAATACTTTTTATAATACTGCCTTGTACTTTTCGGTAAATCTTGTGGGTAATGTTCAAAATTCAAATCGTGAATTACTGCTAATTGCTTTACTTTAGTTTTTAAAGACAAATATCCATCAGGAGAGAAAAACAAATCAATTTTATACTTTTTTAATGCTTTAGTTACCGAATAATTAAACCATATTTTATATAAAATAGGATGTCTTGCTGGCGGATATAACACAATTGGCGTTACATTTTTAGCAAATATAAATTTATTATCAAAGGGTCTATCGAAAAAGAAAAAGAAATTATGTTCGGGATGCTGTTCAACAATTCGCTTAACAACTTCATACGTAAACCAGCCAAAACCTTCCATCTTATGTGGCAAAAGAAATCTTGTATTTATGGCTATATTCATATATAAAATTAGAAGTTAAGAATTAGAAACTTCATCAGCTACGCTTAAAGACTACTGAGCTAAATTAAATCTTAACGCTATACCTGCTCTTGTGTTTGCTGTTGGATATGATGTTGATAAAATTGGCGTATTAACTACTCTATCGTAATATACTCTAACATTTAAGTTTTTACCAAAATCATAATCAATTGATGACTTGATTGAATACATACTTTGTCCTGAAGTTGCTTGTGATGTGTTTTCAATAATATTTCTACTAATTGACACACTGTTTCTAATTGATAAATCAAATCTAAAATTTAAATCACTTTTTAAGTTTTTACCCATAAACTTAAACGGCATTTTAACATCTGAAAACTTATACCCTGTTCCAAACACCCATTCACTTCCTCTCATTTCAGTAATTTGAGAATTAGATATATTTAACGCTAAACTTCTATCTCTTTTATATTCAACTTTAGTAATTAATCCATTCTTTTTAATTATCCATGTGGCATCTACACCTAAAAATGGTGCAAATTGTTCTGAAATTGTAATTTGTTGAATTTGCTTATCCGCAATAAAGTTTTGAGAATCGTCTCTCATGTGGTTTCCAATTCCATCTCTTGCTGCAAGATTTGTAGAAAAATTTGATATAGATGTTGTAGAACGGTAAGCGTGTTTCAATGTAAAATTTCTCACATATTTTTTCATAAATTTGTATTTTGACAAACCATCATATCTAATGTTCCAATTTGGTAATGGAAACTGATCAAATACATTTTTCAATTTACTGCCATTACCTTTACCAGTATATGCTGCTAAGAAAGACCCAATTAAAACATCTTGTTGGTTAGCACCAAACCCATCATAATAACCATTTGCATCAACCTCTCCACTTCCTTCATCTGAACCTAATAATTTTGACACATAAGGTCTTAAACCTCTCATATTATCAAATATTTCAGATACATAAGTTGAATCGAATTTAGTAAATGATGTTTTCCATGTAATAGTAGTAAAGTTAAGATTACCTGTATTAATTGGGTTTTGATATTGAAATAAACTATCACCAGGATTATTTAAATCTTCAGACCAACGGTAGTAACTATTTTGATTTTCAGACTCCGTTCTATTCATTGATAAATTAACACTAAAATATTTGAGGGGTTGAATGGTTGCTTTTAAACTGTAATTTTGCGTATGTGCTACGGTATGTTGTGTATTGATTTGAGAATTTTTAACTAACCAGTTATTATTAGCAGCAAATGGTGCGTAAGACGAATCTGCTCCCCAAATATTGGTTGGATTTCCAAATAAGTCATAATTTTGACGACCAGAAATAAAACCAAAACTTGGTGCGTTAAATTTTCTATCCAAACCAACAGCAGATGTTTCCCCATTAAACCCAGGCAATAGCATTCCATCCGTAACAGAATAATTATAATTAAGATTTCTAACTGCCATTATAGCTCTTACTACTCCTTTTACAATAGGATTAAGTCCTTCTTTTTTCTTCTTCTTTTTCTTACCGTCTTTGCCATCTCCTTTTTTATCTTTTTCATCTGTATTTTTATCTCTACTATCTGTCCTAGACCCTCTTCTTCCACTTTGTGTTTTAGATTTTTTACCTCTATCGTTGTTAACCTTTTTAAGGAAACCAATTTTATTATAAAGTGTAACTAAATTAAACTGTCCATTAATACTAAAGTTTCTAGAATTTTGAATGGTATTTCCAAAGTTAGTTTGAGACAATGGTGCACGTTGCCAATCGTAGCTACTTCTTAGTTTTGCTGTAGCGGAAATCCAATCTGTTAACGGAAATTTATTTAAAGGTACTTTGTAAGAAAAATCATAATTATGTCCATAATTACTTGTAAACCCACCTAATTTAATAGTGTCTGATGGATTTCTTTTCATGAAAGGATTAAACGTTTTATTTAAAATATCATCATAATCTATTGAATTTTGTTGAGCAATTGTACCTACTGCAGCGTCTTTGTCTATATTACCCTGTGGTTCTCTCACAATTGCTTTATTATTTGCAGAAAATGAGAATTTTAAATTTTTTGTAAAATCATACTTAAACGTATAAGCTCTATCCCACGTAAAGTTTTTATAATAAGTTGGTAAGAACACAAAATTAGTATCTAAAGCATTTCTGTTTTGATGTACATTATACATTCTTTGTAAGTCATTATTAAAGGATAAAGATTTTGGTCCCAAATAAAAATTAGCATCTTTAATTAATCTTAACCATTTAGACTTTTTAAATATTGACATTTTTTTAAATGGTTCAACTAAAATTGGTTTGGCAGAAAAGGCATAACTTAAACCACCTCTATAAGTTTTAGTTCTATCTTCTTCTGTATTTATATCTCGTCTATAAATTTCATTATAAGAATAAGTCAATGCTAAATTTTCAACATCCCATAATCGAGCTTTTTTTCCAGCCTTTCTATTTTTTCTAACATTTGTAAAGTTAAATGAACGTCTAACAGTTAAATCTCTTGAATTATCAATTTTTGATTTTTTGATTGTTGGATCTGTATACTCCTCTAATTTAACATCAGGTGCTAATAAATCATATTCAGGATCTATTGCATTTACAGAATACCCTAGATATAGAGGTAATGAAATTCCAATTTTACGACCAAAGAATTGACCCATTTCAAAGTTTGAGGTAAAATCAAACCCTTTTTTATATTCTCTTTGTCTATCACTTACTTTCTTTTCAATACTCCCCCAACCTGGTGTAGAATAATTACCTGCAATTGATACATTTCCAAAATCAGCTAATTGAGCGGATATTTTTGCAGTTGATGCCCAACCACCACTTTGTTTAAAATCAGTTAAACGCAATTCATTCACCCAAATTTCAGCACATTTTTCATTACCATCATCCGTCCATAATGTATTAAAAGCTGCCTTAGGGTTTCTTACCCCAATCATAATCACTTTCATTCCAGCTAAATTAGGATTTCCTTTTACGCTAATTTGATGATCACCATTAGTTGTATCACTATACACAGCTAATGTTGTTGTATTCCCTAACACAACCTCAACATCTCTTTGTCTTTTTAAGGCTGTTAATCTATCTAAATCAATAACCATTTCGTTAACAGAAGGCCAAATTTCAGTATCTTGACTAAAATTAGTTCCCCATGGTGTTACACTCATTGGTAATTCATATTCATAATAATTTTCATCAAAATCAGTTCCCAATCTAACAAAACAAGTTAAATCTTTGTCATTTAAATTAGCTTCTATTTCTTTAGCTTCACAATGTACAAACATTTGGATTTTAGAATAAGAACGTACATCAAATGTAATATTCTTATAGGCAGCTCTTGAATCACCATCTTCTAACCCACAAACCTCTAACGCTAAAGATTGCTCATTTAATTGTCTTTGGTTAATTGAGTTCGCATCATTCTCTCTATTAATTCCTGGAGGAATTGCATAGTTAACAGGTGTTTTCCCTTCATTCTCTTCCAAGTTAACTGCTGAAATTACAAATTCAGTTGAACTAGGATCAGGAATCCCTGTTTCTCCAACAGCCATGTTTTCATTATACTCTCTCCATGTCCCTCTTATCAATTCTAACTTACCAAATCTAAATACTTTTTCATTTTCAAAACCATTCACAAATAATCTCATAAATCTAATAGACCTAAAATCGGCAATATTATTAACAACTCTATTTGGACTTGACAATGGAATTTTAAATTGAAACCACGTTTCAGTTGAGCCATCTTTTTTAGTAATGACTTGCTCATTTGTAATAAAATTTTGTCCAACAACTAATCCATTAGGACTGATATCTACTTTATATTGAAAATAATTTTCAGTTTCACTTAAGTTATTATCTTGATTTAAATCTTCAATATCTGGTGTTGTTCTAGCTTGTGTTGGATAACCTTGTGAATTCATGGTATCTGACATCTCGGCTGTAGGTGAGTTTCCTTCCATTCCATTATAGTACTTATAACGTCTTACAATATCAAATTCATTTACATCATATACGTCATCTAAATAATAGTTATAATTATCTGAAGATGGGTCATTCTTAATTCTTGATTTAGCAGATGTTGACAATATTGAACCAGAAGCCCAAGATGTATAACTACTAAATTTAGAATACTCATCACTATCATTAAAACCATCTAAACCAATATCTTGATATTGTCTTGTTCCGCTATTGTTATCAAAAGCAGTTACAATAACTTGCTGATTACTTACCGTAGCCCAATCTGTTTGATCAAAATCTGAAGATAAAAAAGTAGAAGTTGTAGGATTTCCATTCTCAAAACTTTTTCTTGAATCTGGTAACACATCTTCTGATATATTTCCTAAATTAAAATACAAAGCTCCATCATCTAAATTAACAGAACCATTTTCTGTTGCATCATTATTATATGGATTAAGCATCCAGAATTGAATATATTGAACGTTTGCTGTTTCAAAATTGGTTGTTGTTAGCGAACGCATAATTCCTGCCCACCTTTTTTCTGGATTAGTAAACAAACCGTCTACATCAATATTAGTGATATCTTGATCGTAGTTATACGGACCTCTTTCCTTTGGATAATATGCTAAATCAAAAATTGACACATTATTTAAGGTTCCAACTACAGGTGATGATTGTGGAAATAATTCTTGCTGCTGGACTAATCTTTGTCTACTATCTTGAAGTATATCCTCATTACCTTTTATGTGTTCTGGTGTTGTAGCGTATGATTGATAAAATGCAGTAGGATCAATTACATACCATGATAAATGTGCTCGACCAAAACCAGATGCAACAGAACCTGCCGTATTAATAAAGGTTGATTCAGGAAATAAATCCTCTTGCCCTTGAGGTAAAGAAGCTAACTTCCACGATCCAAAATTTGATACATTGATTGACGATTGACTACCTTCAAAACCATCAATATATGAAACACCACCGTCCCCTATTGCACGTTGCGTTCCTGGAATTAAATACGCGAACTCACCCGTAGCTGTCACAAATGATTTTTCTTTTGTTGAAATAATTGGTAAAAAATCAACCATCTTAGTTAAAAAAGGTACCTCTTTTCTAAAACTAACATCAGTACCTAAAACAGTATTACTTATGGGTTCATTACCTATGTTTACTTTTTGTGTTAACGGTTTCTCAGTTAAATTCATTACTGTTGCACCCCAGTTAAAATCTTTATTAAATTCATAATTAAAATGCGCACCAATTAATGACTTAGAGTTAAATCCAAATAAAGAATTACTCTCCAATTGTACTTTAATTGGTGTTTGTGCCTCTAAAATCCCTTGATTTAATATTTTTACACGCCCTAAGTTATAATCCACACTATAATCTACACCTTCTGTTAATTTAACTCCACCTGCAGTTACTGTAACACTCCCTTCTGGGACATTTAAAGAATTTAAAGCTATATCCGAACTCACTGAAGATTTATAACTTCCTTTAATTAAAAATCTATTTTTACTTGGCAATTGTTGTGCTGCTGTTTTTGTAGAATCATATAATTCTTGGAATTTAATTTTATCTATTTGAAATGGAGAAATTGCATTAGTAGCTTCCAGTTTCGCACCTAAAGTTGTTCCAAAAGGTTCAATTGTAGTAAAATAAATTCTTCCTGTCCGAGTGTCAATTGTTCCTCCGTTTGTTACTCTATTCGCTGTTCTTTGAAAAGGTACAAAATCAAAACGTCCATCAGGATAAGCTTCTGTATTTAAATTTAACCTATCTAAATCTAAATATTGAATTAAAACTTTATCATCTACTCCATCATAAGGTAAGTAATTAACATCTACAGATGTTCTTGGGTTGTTGTACCATATATCTAATTGAAAATCTTCTGGTCCGACTTGATATGCACCTAATGAGTATACATTTTTCATCATTAAATCCCATAATTTATTTTGAGGATTAATAACTGTTGGTTTTATTAACTTTAATATTAAAGCACTTTTAGACCCTTCTTCGATAGGTACATCTGTTGAAAACTCCCCTACTTGGAATGTTTTTCCTTCATTAGTATATTGATAAGATACTCCTAAAACTTCATCTTGATTTAATGGTTGCCTCAAAGAGATATAACCCAATAATGCATTATAACTAAATTCTTGTTCAGATAACTGTCTTGAGTTTTCCACCTTTTCATAATGCCTTGATTGAACAAACGGTCCTGAGGGTATTGCCGTTCCAGATAATACTGAAACAGAATTAGAGAACCCTCTAATTAATGGGTTATCTTTTAAATTAACATATAAATTATTAGCCGAATTATCTGGTAGTTCAACCCCAGATGCAATAGTAGGATTACCTTCTGTATATGCGTCACTAGTTTCACCTAAATCTGTAAAAGCTATAATATTCCTTGTATTTTCAACTCTATTTATTCTATTGGTTACCCACACCTCTATTTTAGTAATATTTACCTGAGAATTCACATAAGGCATTGTTTTCATGGCCTCATCATAATGTTCTCTATGATAGAAATTTAGAAAATAATGTTTATTTGCTTCATAATTATCGGCTTTTACAGAGAAGTCTTTCATTTGAGCCCCACCTTCTACATTAATTTCTTGTCGTTTACCTTTTTGTTGTGACAAAATGGTATTTACTGTTAATCTTCCAAATTTCAAATCTGTTCTAATTCCAAATAAACTTTGTGACCCTTGAATTAAAGATGTATTTAATGGCAATGTAACATTACCCGCCTCAATTTTCTGGATAATTTCATCTTCATATCCTGTATATCCTATTTTTACTTGATTCTGAAAATTAAACGTTGCCTCTGTATTTTGTGATATTTCTAATTTTAACTTATCACCTATTTGCCCAACTAGGTTTAATTGAATTTTTTGTTGAAAATCGAAAGTTGTTACACGTCTTTGCTCAACGGGTAAAGATGGGTTATCGTATTTTGAAATATTGACACCAAATTGTAATTCGGCCGAACCTTGAGGTCGAATAGAAATTTCATCACCACCAAAAATCATATCAAACCCTTTACTTTTGATTTTTAAAGGTGGAATAAGATCTCCAGCTGCTTGATCTTCATCCTCTATTTTTTCTTGGAAATAGTCATTCATGGCTTTTTTACGTTCATAAGCCATATACTCATCTAAAGTCATTGATGTAGGATAGCGATAAAATCTATCCCCTATTTTTTGATAAATATCATACATTCCTGTTTCAGGATTGTACTTTATTTCTGTTTGAATATTTGCAGGGGGATTAAAATCAAAACGTGTATTTGGTTTTGTAGAATAATCTCTATAATCTGAAATGGGGTAAGGTAAATTTACCTTTGGCGTATCAGATTCAACATAACGATTCAATTGAATTGAATAATTTAAATTTTTTAACTTTTTAAACGTAGGATTATCATTAGCTTTCATTTGAAAGCTAGTCAAAAACACTAGTGAAAACAATATTAATTTAAAATTATTCAATTTATAAAATCTTTAATGCACCTTTTATTAATTCCTCTACTGTCTGATCTTCAGTAATCACTTTATTGATTGCTTTTTCAGCTTTTGTTTTATCAAACCCTAAAGCAGACAATGCAGTTAACGCATCAAATTTGTTTGTATTGTTCGCTGAGAAAATATTTTCAGCAGAAAATTCAATTTTATTCATTTTCGACTTTAAATCAACAATAACCCTTTGGGCAGTTTTTAAGCCTATTCCTTTTACACTTTTTATAGTTGTTACATCATCAGATGTAATTGCGTGAGCTATCTCATCAGAACTTAAAGACGACAACATTAACATTGCTGTATTTGCACCAATACCAGATACTGAAATTAAATGTAAAAACATTTCACGCTCTTGAACAGAGAAAAAACCAAATAATGTTTGAGAATCTTCTTTTACCTGTAAATTAGTAAAAATCTTAATTGATTTTCCATTCTCTTGGGTAATTCTTGAAAAAGTATTTAAACTAATTTTCACAAAATAACCAACACCACCACATTCAACAATTAAATTTGTTGGTGTTTTTTCAGTCAATATTCCATTTAAGTGTGCTATCATACTTATTTAATTTGTGCGTCTAAAACTGCAACTTTAATCATATTTACAATTTCTCTAACTGTACTACCTAATTGTAAGACGTGAATTGATTTATTTAAGCCTAATAAAATTGGTCCAATTGCATCTACATCATCACCTAGTTCTTGCATTAATTTATAAGCAATATTACCTGAAGATAAATTTGGAAAGATTAACGTATTTACGTTCTTATTCGCTAATTTTGAGAATGAAAACTTCTCATTCATCAGTTCATTATTAAGAGCAAAATTAGCTTGAACTTCTCCATCAACCACTAAAGTTGGGTGTTTTTCATTTAATATCTTTGTAGCATCAGCCATTTTTTTAGCATCCTTACCTTGAGCAGATCCGAAATTTGAATATGACAACATAGCTACTCTGGGATGTATTTGTAACCTTCTTACAACTCTTGCTACTTGAAAGGTAATATCCGCAAGCTCTTCAGCTGTTGGGTCAAAGTTTACTGTAGTATCCGCTAAAAACAAAGGTCCTCTTTTAGTTACTAAAATATGCATTCCTGCTACTTTAGCCACAGATTTATCTCTTCCTACTACCTGAATAGCAGGACGGATAACGTCTTTATAACTTCTTGTAATCCCAGAAATCAAAGCATCTGCCTCACCCATTTCAACCATCATTGAACCAAAATAATTACGTTCACGCATTATTTTAATCGCTTCATGTTTTGTATATCCTTTACGTTGACGTTTTTTAAAGAAAATCTCTCCAAACTCAATACACTTTTCTTTCATGTCAAGTGCTTTTGGATCTATAATATCAACATTAGGAAATTCAAATCCATTTTCTTCAATCAATGCTTCAATCACTTCTTTTCTTCCTAATAAAATTGGAATAGCGTAACCGTCATCTAAAGCCGTTTGAGCTGCTTTTAAAATTTTGTAATTATCTGCCTCTGCAAATACTACACGTTTAGGATTTTTTAATGCTTTTTCAGTTAATACATCTAATAGCTTATTATCTAAACCTAATCTTGCTCTTAGTTCTTTATCATAAGCCTCCCAATCTGTAATTGGATTCTTAGCGATTCCAGACTCCATAGCTGCTTTTGCAACTGCAGGTGAAACTGTTGTAATTAATCTTGGATCTAAAGGTTTTGGAATGATTGAATCTTTACCAAATGAAATATTTTTCTCATTATACGCTTCATTCACTTCTTCTGGCACCATTTCTTTTGCTAAAGACGCAATTGCTTTAACTGCTGCCAATTTCATAGCTTCATTAATACCTGTTGCTCTTACATCCATTGCACCACGAAAAATATACGGAAAACCTAATACATTATTCACTTGGTTAGGATGGTCAGAACGACCTGTTGCCATAATAATATCGTCACGTACAGACATGGCATCATTATATGATATTTCAGGATCAGGGTTTGCTAAAGCAAAAACGATTGGGTTTTTAGACATAGATTTAATCATATCTTTAGATACTAAACCGCCTTTTGATAAACCTAAAAATACGTCTGAATTTTTTATAGCTTCTGCTAAAGTTAAATCTTTAGAATGAATAGCAAATTTTTGTTTGTTAGCATCTAAACCTTCTCGCATTTTAGTTAACAAACCTTTACTATCAAACATATAAATATTTGATTTTTTTGCACCTAAAGCTAAATACAAAGTTGAACATGAAAAAGCTGCAGCACCTGCACCACTAACAACAATTTTTACTTTACTAATTTTTTTCTTCGTTAATTCTAACGCATTCAATAGAGCAGCACTTGAAATTATAGCCGTACCATGTTGGTCATCATGCATAATTGGAATGTCCAACTCTTCTTTTAAACGTCTTTCGATTTCAAAAGCCTCTGGTGCTTTAATATCTTCTAAATTAATCCCACCAAATGTTGGTGCAATTGCTTTTACTGTTTCAATAAATTTTTCTGGATCTTTAGCGTCTACTTCTATATCAAACACATCTAAATCTGCAAATATTTTAAATAACAACCCTTTACCTTCCATTACAGGCTTTGAAGCTTCTGGACCAATATCACCTAATCCTAAAACTGCTGTTCCATTTGAGATTACAGCTACTAAATTAGATTTAGCCGTATATTTATATACGTCATCTTTATTAGCTGCTATTTCTAAACAAGGATCTGCAACACCAGGAGAATATGCTAAACTCAAATCTCTTTGCGTATGATATGGTTTAGTAGGTACAACTTCAATTTTTCCTGGACGACCATTTGCGTGGTAATCTAAAGCTTCTTGTTTTCTTATTTTTGCCATCCTGTAGTTATGAATTAATTAAGCTGACAAATTTAAAAAAATTTACTGACAAACATGACTATTTCATTATTAAATCAAAACCACACTCAAAAACAAGCTCAACCATTAGTAAACACAAAGAAGAAGCTATTTCTAACTTCTTCTTATACCAAACAATAAAATTATAACCTAAGTTACAAGTGTATTGATCTCTCTCCCCTTGCAATTGTATAAGTCAAAAAATAAAAATAAGTTACATTAATAAAAACTTTTTGTTTAAAACTCCTTTAATCTAATCACAAAACACAATACTATTTAACGATCTTTGTTTATTAATACGACTTTAAAACATTAAAACATGAAACGTTTATATTCAATTTTAACAATCAGTGTAGTAATCACCTCTTGTGTGCCTTTAAAAAAATATCAAGATTTAGAAGCTAATTACGCTAAAAGTCAAACAGAACAAACATCATTTAAGTCATCATCTATTGATTATGGAAATCAATTAAAAGAAGCTGACACTCAAGTTAACTTGTTAAAAGAAAATGTTGATTTACTTTCAAAAGATAAAGAAAAATTAACCAATGAATACAATTCTCTCCAAGTTGAATACGATAAAATTGACTTATTAAATAAAGAATTAGAATCAAAATATGCACATTTACAAAGTAGTGGTTCTAATGAAAGTTCAAGATTGATTAAAGACTTAGAAGGTACACGAATAGAGCTACAAAGAAAAGAGGATAGATTAAATGAACTAGAAAAAGAATTAAACGCAAGATCAAAAGTTTTAGATCAGAAAGAACAACGTATTAAAGAATTGGAAGATATTATTTCTGCAAAGGACGAATCAACTCGTTTATTAAAAGAGAAAATAGCAAAAGCATTACGTGGATTTAAAGACAAAGGTTTGACGGTTGAAGAAAGAAACGGTAAAATTTATGTAAGCATGGAAGCTAAACTTTTATTTGCATCTGGAAAAACTGATGTAGCCGCTGAAGGAAAGTTAGCGTTAATTGATTTAGCAAAAGTTTTGGAATCACAAGATGACATTGATATATTGGTTGAAGGTCACACAGATTCTGACGCTTTAAAAGGTTCAAAATTTCCTCATGACAATTGGGAACTAAGTGTTTTAAGAGCAACATCTGTTACCAAAATAATGTTAGGAAACTCTAAAATGGATCCTAAAACAATTACAGCAGGAGGACGTTCACAACATCACCCAAAAGATCCAACTGATAAATCAAAAAACAGAAGAATTGAAATTATTATTACACCTGATTTAAATGAATTATTTGAATTAATTTCAGGAAAATAA
>Ga0256824_10000595_pt1 | contig 14031 bp, 5 predicted proteins | sample CV67metaG_FD_191570 | JGI IMG/M metagenome (GOLD analysis project Ga0256824, IMG submission 191570) | Hydrothermal vent microbial communities from East Pacific Rise, Pacific Ocean - CV67 | ecosystem: Environmental > Aquatic > Marine > Hydrothermal vents | place: Pacific Ocean: East Pacific Rise...
GCGATGGTAACGTGCATACAAATGTAATGGTTGATGGTAGTGACCCAGAGCAAGTAAAAATTGCTTACCAAGCCATAGAAGAGGTTTTTCAAGCAACAATCGACTTAGGTGGTACACTCAGTGGAGAACATGGAATAGGACTCGCAAAAGCACCTTATATGTCTATGGCATTCACTGAGGAAGAGATGAATCTTTTTAAATCTATTAAGATGGCATTTGACCCTAACAACATCTTAAACCCTGCAAAGATGGGTCTAAGCTAGATTACGATGATACAAAAAACAAAACTACTTAAACTCTATGTACATTTAAAGTTTTTTGTATCTACTTTTATCGATAAAGAGCTGACTCTTTATGCAGCAAGTTTGAGTTTTTACACCATTTTTACAATTATCCCTCTTCTTCTTATTATGCTTACACTTTTGACTTCACTGCCTAGTTTTGCAGAGCATTATGAGAGCATAAAAATATTTATATTTTCAAACCTTATGCCCGTAAATTCAGAGAGTATTATGGGGCATATAGATGGTTTTTTAGCAAACTCTGCCAAAATGGGGACTATTGGTTTAGTGGCTGTACTTGTTGCATCACTTCTCTTTTTTAAGAATTTTGAGTATATAGCAAATAGAATTTTTCATGCATCTTCCCGTTCACTCTGGGAGTCTATAACTACCTACTGGACTATGCTTACCCTAACACCTCTTGCCCTTGGAGTCTCTTTTTACATCACAGGTTATATTGCAACACTTATGGCATCTAACTCTTTAACATCGGGTCTCAATATTCTTCCACTTGTCCCTTATCTTATTATATGGGCTCTCTTTTTTCTACTCTTTCAGATTAGTGCAAACACCAAAATAAGCCCTAAAGCTTCCCTTTTAAGCTCCTTTGTCATCTCCATAGTTTTTAGTCTCTCTAAAAATGCCTTTATATACTATGTTTTTATCAACAAATCCTATGCCACAATGTATGGCTCTTTTGCAATTTTAATGTTTCTCTTTTTATGGATATATCTCTCATGGATTATCTTTATATATGGGTTGAAATTATGCTATATTCTCAATAAAATTTATATGAAGAAACAAAAGGAACATCTAAAATAGAATTGATTTTTATTATGGTACAATATATGAACTTTAATGATTTAGGGTGTACTTATGAATTTAAATAGTAATATATTAATTGTTGATGATGTGGTAGAAAATATACAAGTTGCAATGAATATTTTAAAAGAAGAGGGCTATGACTTCTCTTTTGCTAAAACAGGAGAAGATGCACTTAATCTTCTGAAAAAAAATAATTTTGATATTATTTTACTAGATATTATGATGCCTGGTATTGATGGTTATGAAGTCTGCCGTCGCATCAAAGAAGATCCAAGAGTTTCCGATATTCCCGTTATATTTTTAACTGCAAAAGCAGATACAGACTCTATGTCCAAAGGCTTTGAAGTTGGTGGACTTGACTACATTGTAAAACCTTTTCATGCAAATGAGCTTTTAGCTCGTGTCCGAACACATTTAGATCTTTCAAGAGCGAAAAAAATCCTTAAAAATAATAATCTTTCACTTCAAAATAAGATGAAGATGGAAAGAGAAAGAATTCTAACAGAACTTGAAAACAATCAAAAAGATATGATTTATGTTTTAACAGAGTTGGTAGAATCAGTCTCTGATGAGACGGGAAAACATATTCGCCGTGTTGCGGAGTACTCAAGACTTTTAGCACATTATCATGAATCCATAAGTGAAGAAGATGCAGAAATTATTTTTCATGCATCTCCAATGCACGATATTGGAAAAATGGCTATTCCTGAATCTATCTTACATAAAAATGGACCTCTTAGTGAAGAGGAATTTAAAATAATGCAATCACATACGACCATAGCACATGGATACCTCAAGGTTGCCAAGAGAAAGATTATGAAAGCAGCGGATATAATAGCATATCAGCACCATGAAAAATGGAATGGTACAGGTTATCCAAGAGCACTTAAGGGCGATGAGATCCATATTTATGGACGTATAGTTGGTCTTGCCGATGTTTTTGATGCACTAACACATAAACGTGTATATAAAAATGCATGGACTGTCGAAGAAGCTGTCAAGTATATCAATGAGCATAGTGGAACACAGTTTGATCCTTACCTTATAGATATATTTAATACACATATAGATGAGTTTATTGCCATAGCTAAAATAGAGTAGTATTTGTAGTAAATAAATTTCAAGGCAGTATAATGAGAGCAAATTTCAATGTATTAATTGTTGATGATGTCATAGAAAATATACAGATTGCAATGACTATTTTAAAAGAAGAGAGTTATAACTTCTCTTTTTCTAAAACTGGTGAAGATGCCTTGAGCCTTCTTCAGAAAAATTATTTTGATCTTATCCTTTTAGATATTATGATGCCTGGAATAGATGGTTATGAAGTCTGTCGTCGCATACAAGATGATCCTAGAATCTCTGACATTCCCGTTATATTTTTAACTGCTAAAGCTGACACCGACTCGATGGCAAAGGGTTTTGAAGTTGGTGGTGTAGACTATATTACAAAACCTTTTTATGCAGATGAACTGCTGGCTCGTGTGAAAACACATATAGAACTCTACAAAGCTAAAAAACTTCTTCAAGATAATAACCTCTCTTTACAATATAAAATGAAAATGCAGAGAGCTCGTATACTAACTGAGTTAGAGAGTAGTCAAAAAGATATGATTTATATTTTAACTGAACTTGTAGAATCTGTTTCGGATGAGACAAGAAAACATATTGAGAGGGTTGCTGAATATTCCAGGCTCTTGGCACAGCATCATAAATCACTTAGTAAAGAAGATGAAGAGACAATCTTTTTTGCATCACCCTTGCATGATATTGGGAAAATGGCAATTTCTGAAGAGCTCTTAAAGAAGAGTACACCTCTAAGTGAAGAGGAGTTTGAAAGTATTAAAACACATACAACAGTTGCACACAACTATCTTAAGTCCGGTAACAGAAAGATCATGCAAGCCGCAGATATTATTGCACATCAGCATCATGAGAAATGGGATGGTAGTGGTTATCCAAATGCCCTTAAAGGGGAACAAATACACCTCTATGGTCGCATAGTTGGACTAGCTGATGTTTTTGATGCATTGACACATAAGCTTGTTTATAAAGAAGCTTGGAGTTTAGAGGAGTCTATCTCATATATAGTTGAGCATAGTGGTAGCCAGTTTGACCCTTATCTCGTAGAGATATTTCAGGAAAATATAGATGCATTCATTGAAATCTCAAAAATATAACTCTTTTTTCCTCACACTTGCTTTTATCTTTTTTCTTATAGTAAACCTTGAGGCGAAAGAGCATGTCTCTATTCAATTAAAATGGAAACACTCTTTTCAGTTTGCAGGGTATTATGCGGCAGTAGAGAAAGGATACTATGCTGATGAAGGTCTTGAAGTCACTCTTAATGAGGTCGATTTAAGCAGAAATCTTGTTAAAGATGTATCTGATGGAGTTCATGAGTATGGGGTAAGTGATAGCTCCCTTTTAGTACATTACCTTCAAGGTGTACCGGTAGTTTTAGTCTCTCAAATCTTCCAGCACTCCCCACTTGTTTTTATCTCTCATAGAGATTCAGGTATAACTACCCCTCAAGATTTATTGGGAAAAAAAGTGATGTACTCAGTAGCTTCGGGAGGCGATACACCATTTAAGGCACTCATACTGAAAAGTTTAGGTGGATTTGATGGTATGGAAATAGTCCCTTTTAGTTCTTATCAAGATTTTATAGATAAAAAAGTTGATGTTACATCTGCATACTCCACATCTCAACCCTATTGGCTAAAAAAAATGGGTGTGAACTTGAATATAATTGACCCTAAAAGTTATGGGATAGATTTTTATGGAGATAACTTTTTTACAAATAACAAGGAGTTAAGGGAGCATCCTGCTAGAGTTGAAAAAATGCGAAGAGCAACTCTTAAAGGCTGGAAGTATGCCTTAGAAAATCAAGAGGAAATTATAGATTTAATTTTACACAAATATAGTACACGTAAAACTAAAGAAGCCCTTATTTTTGAAGCTCGTGGAACTTACCAGATGATTATGCCTGACTTAAATGATATAGGGAGTGTTTCAACTGATAAATATTCTCAAGTAGCAAGACTCTATTTTCAACTTGGATTGATTGAAAACCAGATTATAGATGAAGATTTTTACTATAAGTTAGACTCTAAAAAACTTCTTTATACAGCAAAAGAGAAGAGCTGGCTTAAAGAGAATGTAATTATTAAAATTGCTTTTATGGATTATTGGGAAAGTGATGATTATGGTAGAAATATTCATACAGAGCTTATTGAACTTTTAAATGAATATGGTAATTTAAGTATAGTCCCCGTTGAATATAGTACTTGGAAAGATGGTTTTACTGAGGCAAAGGATGGGACATATATTCATGCTATTGTGAATCTCAATGGTTCACCAGAGAGAAAAAAAGACTTTTATCTTACAAAACCATATAAGTTTTTACCGAGTTATTTAGTTGTAAATGAAGAAAATAATTCAATACACTCTTTGACAGATTTAATAGGAGAAAGTGTCTGTATAAAAGAGACCACAATAGCTAAAAAAGTTATTGAAAGTTTTTCAAAAGATATTACAATTGTAGAGTTAAAAAGAGATGACGAAATACATCAAAATCTTTCAAAACATAAGGGGTGTAAAGCTTTTGTATCTCACTCAGTGGATAGACAAAAGTTACAAGATTACCATCTTAAAATTGTAAAAAAAAGCTATAGTGAGTTTAGTGAAGTCTCTATTGGTGTAAGTAGAAAATATCCTGAACTTCACTCTATTATTAACAAGGTCTATAGAGTGATTCCTCCTGATAAGCTTATAGGACTTCAAAAGAAGAATTATCGAAAGAGTAAAAATAGATTAAGTTTTACTCCAAAAGAGCAAGCGTATATAAAAACGCAACCAAAAATTACCCTTGGTTCAGATAGAGAGTGGCCACCTTTTGATTTTGTAGACAAACTTGGTAACCACAGAGGAGTTTCTGCTGACTTACTAGAAATTATTCGTAAACGGACAGAGTTAGATATAAAAGTAAAGTCAGGTAAGTGGCCAGAGATAGTGGAGTTAGTTGAGAAGGGAGAGTTAGATGGATTTACCTGTGCTGCTATAAGTACTAAGCGATTAGAGTATCTCAATTTTACATCCCCATACTTAAAAGTTGAGAGTGGTCTTATTGTTAAAAAGACCAATAGATCTATTCGTGCTCTTAGTGATTTTAAAGGTAAGGTTTTAGCAGTAAGTGAGAGCACATACCTACATGAGTACCTGAGTAAAAATTATCCAAACATAAAATTATATCTTGTGAAGTCAGATGGAGATGGTATCTCTGCTGTCTCTTTTGGCAAGGTGGATGCTTTTATTGGTAATATGGCGGTAGCGAGTTACTATATGAGAGAAAAACTCATAAATAATTTGAAGTTCATAGATAAAATTGATGAAGATATAACAGAACTCTCTTTTGGAATTCAAAAAACAAATCCACTTTTACACTCTATTATCCAAAAAACACTTGAGAGTATCAACTTTGAGACAAGACAGAAAATTCTTGCAAAATGGTATAAGGTAAATCAAGAAGATAGTGATATCCATTTAACTCAAAAAGAGAGAGAGTGGCTTTTAAAAAATAGTAAGGTTAGCTTTGTTGGTGATCCCAATTGGCTCCCTTTTGAAGCATTTGATGAGAGTGGTAAGTACATAGGTATTGTAGCCGATTATCTTCAAAATATTGAGAAGTTAGTAGATCTTAGTATAAAACCTGTAGAGACTAAAAATTGGTCAGAGACAATTGCTCATGCAAAAATTGGTGATGTTGATATTATCTCAGATGATATTAACTCAGAAGTCTTACATAAGCACTATCAAGCAATTCCACCCTATATTAAATCTCCCATAGTTATAGTGATGCGAGACTCTAACAAGTTTGTCAATGATATTGACGAGATTGCCGATAAAAAGATAGCACTTATTATGGACTATGGCTATAATAGTAAGATAAAAGTAGCTTATCCAGATCAAAGTTTTGTGTATGAAGAAAATGCAGATACTGCCCTAGAATCACTCTCTACTGGTAAGATTGATGCAGTTTTACTTACTATGCCAAAGGCGAGTTATTTACTTGCTGTGCAAGGTAATAGTAATGTTAAAATTGTTGGTAAGACGAAGGTGCGTTTATCTCTAACTCTATTTATTCATAAGTCCAAGCCTGAGCTTTATAGTATCATCGCTAAAAGTATGGATATTTTAGCTAACACGAAACATTTAGAAATTTTAAGTAGGTGGCAAGAAGTAAACTTTGCACAGCGAGTTGACTATACGATGTTGTATCAGTTAGGAATCTTTTCTCTGCTTGTAATTTTAGGGACTCTATACTGGACACGAAAACTCTCTCTTGAGATAAAAGAACGTCGTAAGGTTGAAGAGTCTTTAAAACGTAATGAAGAGCAACTCCATGCTTTAATAGAAAATATTCCACTTGATGTAGTGGTAAGTTCTACTGATGGAAAAGTATTACGACTCAATAGACATGCACTTGAAAACTTTGGCTTATCTGATGAAAAAGTACATGACTATAATGTACAGAATTTCTATGCCGATGCTGATGATAGAATAAAAATTTTAGAATCACTTCAGACAAAGGGTAAGGTTGAAAAACAGATTCTAAAGTTTAAACGTTTTGATGAGAGTGAAATGAATATGATGCTCTCTATTACACCAATCTTTTACGACTCCCAAAATGCACTTCTTACAATTTTAATTGACCTTACTGAGCGTCTAGAGATGGAGAGCGAGTTACTTAAGGCAAAAGAGAATGCAGAGATGGCGAATCGTTCTAAATCAGAGTTTTTAGCTAATATGTCTCATGAGATACGTACACCTATGAATGCGATTATAGGCTTTACTGAACTCTTAAATGAACAGATAGAAGAACCACGTTTAAAGACATATACGAAGACTATACAAAATGCAAGTCAATCACTACTTACTCTAATAAATGATATTTTAGATCTTTCAAAAATAGAAGCTGGAAAACTTAATATTGAGAAAACTGTTACAAATCTTTACAGTCTTACAAATGAAGTATCTTCTGTCTTTGGTATGACCGTGAGTAACAAAGGTCTTGACCTAATTATAAGCGTAGATGCTAATGTACCAGAGTGCTTACTACTTGATGAAGTAAGAATGCGTCAAATTCTTTTTAACCTGTTGGGTAATGCAGTAAAGTTTACTCAAACTGGTTTTATAAAACTAAGTGTCAAAGCTTACAATAAAAAAAAACAACTCTCTAAAGTAGACCTCGAGATCTCAGTGCAAGATAGTGGTATAGGAATAGCTTCGGAGCAATTGACCCGTATCTTTGAGGAGTTTGAACAGCAAGAGGGGCAAGATAACCGAAAGTTTGGGGGAACAGGTCTTGGCCTCTCTATTTCAAAACGCTTATGTGAAATGATGGGTGGAGAGATATCAGTAGAGAGTCAAGAGGGAGAAGGTGCTACTTTTATAGTGAGACTGTATGGTATTGACATACCATCAGTAGTTGAAGAAAAACGTTTAGATATCAAAGAGGAAAAAAGTACTAAAAAGATAATTTTTGAACAAGCAAAGATTTTAGTAGTAGATGATGTAGAGGATAACAGAGAACTCATTATAAAAAACTTTCAGAATACTGAGATAGAAGTCGTGACAGCTAATGATGGTCTTGAAGCCATTGAAATGTTTCATCTTCATAATCCAGATCTTATTTTAATGGATATTAGAATGCCAAACATGAATGGCTATGAGGCGGCATTAGAGATAAAAAAATTATCGTCTGTTCCAATAGTTGCATTGACAGCTTCTGTCATGGAAGATGAATATGAGAGAAAAAAACGTAAAAACTTTGATGCTTTTTTAAGAAAACCGGTTCTTAGACGAAATCTTTTTATGGAACTTAGTAACTTTCTTCAACACACTTTGGATGAAGATGAAGCTACGGTAGAAGAGAAGCTTAGTCTAAGTGATAAGGCTCAACAAAATATAGCAGTTATTTTAAATATTCTAGAGAAGGATATTAGACCTCTTTACGAACAGGCTAAAAAGAGTAATAGTATGTCTGATATTGAGATGATGGCTAGAGAAATTAGCAAACTCTCTGCTACTTATAATATAGCAGTTCTTGATAGGTTCGCTTCCCAGCTCTTTGAAGCGGTTGACTCATTTGATATAGCTAGGCTAGAACAATTGCTCAATCAGTTTAAGAGCTTAGAAAAAGAGTTAAGTACTTAAAGAGGAGATAAAATGAGAAGAATATTTTTTATTTCATTAATATTAATAGTTTCTACCCTTTGGGCTAATGAAACTTTTACACAAGAAGAACGGCAGTGGATTCAAGAAAATCCTGTAATTAAAGTGGGAGGAGGACCCGATTGGGCTCCTTTTGATTTTGTAGATACAGATGGTAACTACAAAGGTATTTCTAATGATTATTTAACACTAGTTTCGAAATTAACAGGGTTGAAATTTGAAGTAAAAGTTGATACATGGAATAGTAATCTTCAAAAGATGAAGAGTGGGGAAATTGACCTTCTCGATACCGTTTATTATACCAAAGAGCGAAGCACTTATATGAATTATGCTCAATCCTATTTTGAGATGCTAGATTATTTTTTTATTCGTAAAGATCTAAAAATAGTACGTATAGAAGAGCTGGATGGTAAAACGATTGCTATTCCAAGAGGGTATTCTCAAAATGAAATAATAAAAAAAGAGTTTCCTCGAATAAAAATTTTAACTGTAGAGACATTTTCCGAGGCAGTAGATGCTGTTATAGAAAAGAGAGCGGATATACTCTTTGATACTTATGCAGTAGTTTCTTATGTGATACAAAAAGAGGGGCTAACCGATATCGTACCCTTTAAATCATATCGTGGAAATAGTGTGCTGAAACTTCATATGACTTTAACTAAATCAAAGCCTCTTCTCGTTTCTATTGTAGATAAAGCTTTGAGCATGATAACAGATAGAGAAAAACAAGAGATATATGATAGGTGGCTTGGTTCAAATATAGGAGTAGCATCAAATCTTATACACTTAACAGCAAAAGAGAAGGTTTGGCTCAAGGCTCACCCAGTCATTAGAGTAAGTAACGAAGATGATTGGAGCCCCTTTGATTTTAGTCTTAATGGGGAGGCACAAGGGTACTCAGTAGATATTGTAAAAAATTTAGCTAAAAAAATAGGTGTGAAGATAGATTTTATAAATGGGTATAAATGGCATGAACTTTTAGAGCTGTTTGAGGCAAATAAAATTGATATGATGCATGTTGTTTCAAAAACAAAGAGTAGAGAAAAAATGTGGAACTTATCTAAGCCATATATGAAGCAGGAACTCTCTTATTTTATTAGGATTGATGAAAAAAATATTCACTCTTTGAATGATTTCTCTGGTAAAACGATTGCCGCAGGCAAGGGCTGGATTTCTACTGAAATATTGAAGAAAAAATTCCCAAAAGCAATAGTTGTAGAGTATGAAAATACAAAAGATATAATGTGGGCTGTATCACTCAAGCAAGCTGATATAGGGATAGATAATACTGCTTCAGCAACCTATGTAATGATGAATGAGTATATTTCTAATCTTCGGTCTGGTGGTATTGTCAATCTTAAAGATGGAAATTTAGAGGGGCAAGAGTATCTCTATTTTGCTACTCAAAAACAGAACCCAGAACTTATCTCTATTTTTAATAAGGCCCTTGATATGATGGGTGCTCAAGAGCGAGTGAATATCCAAAAAAAATGGTTTGGAGCAGCCCTTCAAAAAAGTGAAAATAGAGTTGATATAGGCTTAAATATAAAAGAGCAAAAATGGATAAAAAAGAACCCTCTGTTAAGGTTAGGAGCAGACAAGGCTTGGGCACCATTTGATTTTAGTGAAGATGGTATTCATAGAGGTGTTTCAGCCGATTTTCTTACACTCATAGCACAAAGAACAGGGTTAAATATTCAAGTTGAATCAGGAGAGTGGAGAGAAGTACTACAACGTGTAAAAGAGAACAAACTTGATGGTTTTAGTGCTATTACACAAAACAGACAAAGAGAAGAGTACCTTAGTTTTAGTACACCTTATATTCATGTTGAAAGTGGTATCGTTGTCAAAAATAGTGCTCAAAAAATTCATAATATACATGCCTTAGCGGGTAAAAGACTTGGGGTAGTAAGAGGGACATATTTAGAAAAATGGGTACAAGAGAATTATCCTCAAATTGTCTTAGAATTAGTAGAAACAGATGAAGAAGGAGTTAATGCAGTTTCTTTTGGAAAATTAGATGCTTACTTGGGCTATATCGCTGTTATTAATTATATTCGACAAAGAAAATTAATAACAGATTTAAAAATTCTTTCTACTCTTGATTTAGATACAACTAATTTGGCATTTGGGATACGAAAAGATAAACCAGAGCTCTACTCCATTATGCAAAAAGCACTAGAGAGTATTAGTGAAGTAGAGCGACTAAAAATTTTGAACTATTGGTATAAAAAGAGTGAAATAGGAATAAGCTTAAGTTATGAAGAACGGCAATGGATAGCAAACCACCCAATTGTGAGTTATAGTGAGGTCAACTGGGAACCAATGTCTATTATTAAAAATGGGACTATGCATGGTTTAATGAATGATTACTTAAAGAGAATTACTAAAGAGACAGGAATTAAGTTTCAGTTTGAGAAAGCCTCTTCATGGACTGATGTTCTTAAAAAGTTTAAACATGGGAAAATAGATATTATACCAGGTATAGGAGAGAGTGAGCATGAAGTAAACCTTGGTTTAACTTCTAATACTTATGCAAATTTCCCTCTTGTTTTAGTCACTCAAAATAGGGAGTCATTCATTGGAAGTATTGATGAGCTTGAAGAGAAACAAAGAGTTGTAGCTGTACCAAAACACTGGACAAGCTATAACTATCTTAAAGAGAAAAAGCCAAATATTAAAGTAATTGGGACTAAAGATGTACATGAAGCATTGGACCTAGTACAAAGTGGTAAGGCCTATGCTTTTTTAGGACATATGGCAATTGCTATGCACTATGTAGGAAAGTACTATTCAAGTACTCTACATATTGCAGGTAAAGTAGAGTATAACTTTAATCATAAAGTTTTAGTGCAAAATAACCAAAAAATATTATTGGGTATTATAAATAAAGTCTTTAGTAACATGAGTGAAAAAGAGCACTTAGATATCAAAAATAAATGGCTCAGAGTTGAGGTTAAAGAGGCTAAGGACTATACACTTGTATATCAAATTGCTATAGTACTTTCTCTCTTTTTACTTGGGGCACTCTACTGGAACAGAAGACTCACGTTGGAGATACAGGAGCGAACTCGTATCGAGAATGCACTAAAAGTTGAAAAAGAGAATTTTAAAGTACTTTTTGAAAAAGTTTCAGATGGGAATCTTATCATAAAAAATTCTAGATTTGTGAGTTGTAATGCAGCTGCATTAAATATGCTTGGATTAAAAAAAGTTGAACAGGTCCTACGTTCTACACCTAATCAGTGGTCACCGGAATTGCAACCAGATGGACGCAATTCTACTGATAAAGCCAAAGAGATGATTGAAATATGCATAACGGAGGGTGCACATAGGTTTGAATGGGTTCATAAAGATATAGATGGTAATGAGTTTTGGGTTGATGTTGGACTCACGAAGATATTTTACGAGGGGAGTGATGCTATTTATGTTGTTTGGAGAAATATAAAAGAGCAAAAACTTCTCGAAAATTCTCTTAAGCAGAGTGAATTTCAGATGAAAACACTGATTAATAATATTCCCCTACATGTCCTAGTCACAACTTTTGAAGGAAGAATTCTTTTAGCAAATCCACAAGCACTCAATGATTATAATTTTGATAAGGATAATCTTTGGGATATTAATATACTAGAGTTCTATGCAGAGCCAAAACAGCGAGAAGAGGTTATGGAGGAGATAGGACGAGTAGGTAGATTAGATAAAAAAGTTGTAGATTTTGTCCGTCCAGATGGGATACACTCAATGCTACTCTCTATTACACCCATTAGATACAATAATGAAGATGTCATACTTTCCATAGGTGTGGATATTAGTGAGCGACTGAAGATGGAAGAGGATCTACTTAAGGCAAAAAATATAGCAGAGCTTGCGAATAAATCTAAATCAGAATTTTTAGCCAATATGTCACATGAGATCCGTACTCCAATGAATGCTATTATAGGCTTTACAGAGCTTCTGAGTGACCAGGTACAAGAGCCAAGGCTTAAAACTTATGTTTCAACTATACAGAGTGCGGGTAATACACTTCTAACACTTATAAATGACATTTTAGATCTATCAAAAATAGAGGCTGGTAAACTGCTTATAAATAAAGTTCCAACTGATATATATACTCTAGCTGATGAGATAGGTGCAATGTTCTTAATGGCTGTTAGAGGTAAAGACATTGATTTTGTAGTAGATGTTGATGAGAAGGTTCCACCTAGTCTACTCATAGATACAGTGAGGATGCGTCAGGTTCTTATAAACATAGTAGGTAATGCAGTTAAGTTTACAGAAGTAGGTTTTGTGAAGTTGTCCATTAGTGTCTTAAATGTTGATGAACATTTAAGTAAGTTAGATATAAAATTTATAGTAGAAGATACTGGAATAGGGATTCCGGAAGATAAAATAGAGAAAATTTTTAGAGAGTTTGAACAGAATGATGGGCAGGATAATCGTAAATTTGGAGGTACTGGTTTAGGACTCTCTATTTCACAACGACTATGTAATATGATGGGTGGAAAAATTACTGTTAGTAGTGTGTATGGAAAGGGCTCAACATTTGAGATAGCTCTGTATGGCATAGATATAGCCTCTGTAGTAGAGTCACGATACATAGAAGAGGAACTAAGTTTAGATGCGAATGTAATCGTGTTTAAGAGAGCTAAAGTTTTAGTGGTTGATGATATAGAAGATAATAGAGAACTGATACTGAAAAACTTTGAAGATACTGAAATAGAAATATTTACAGCAAATGATGGTTTAGAAGCGATTGCAATGTTTAAAGAGATTCGTCCTGATTTAATTTTAATGGATATAAGAATGCCCAATATGGATGGGTATGAAGCATCTAAAGAGATAAAAAAAATCTCTATAGTACCAATTATTGCCTTGACTGCATCGGTTATGGAAGATGAACTTGAGCTAAAAAAACGTAAAAGTTTTGATGGGTATTTACGAAAACCAGTCTTTAGATATGAACTCTTTAAAGAGTTGAGTAATTATCTTAAGCATGAAATATATAGTAGTGATGATGATAAAGAGATACAATATATGTTAAGTCAAAAAGCTAAGTCTAATATAGGAGAAATTTTAAATATATTAGAAACTGAAATAGTACCTCTGCAAGAAGCAGTTTTAAAGAGTAACAATATTTCAGATATGAAAGAGATGGTTATACAAATTCACACTTTAGCAGATAAGTATGAAATAGAGATACTCCAAAAATATGTATATGATTTTTTTGAAGCAATTGATGTTTTTGATATTACAAAAATAGATAAATTACTCAATAGTCTTGAAGATATTAAAGTAGAAATTATCTCTCAAGCTAGTTGATACAGAGCACTCAATAATATGAAAAGACTCCAAAGAAGTAAGGGCCACACAAAAAACTTTTTCCAAATGCTAAGAGTTGAGAAGAGTAAAGACGGTAGGAGGTAATACAGGGAGAAAAATATCTCTGTATGCACTTCGCCCAAAGATACTAAGTCTCTTAGCAAAGTATCAAAAATATACCCATACCCTATAAGGTGAAGCATAATGCTCAGAGGATAAAAAATACTAAAGAGTGTACTCCAGAGAATTGAGAGCGGATGGTAGAGTGTAAAGTTTGAAAAGAGTGTTAAAGAAAGGGGAAGCATGAGTGTGTAAACCCAGAGTGGAATGAGTAGAAACTGCCAAAATTTACTCAGATGTTTAAAGTGTA
>Ga0256824_10000596_pt1 | contig 14029 bp, 14 predicted proteins | sample CV67metaG_FD_191570 | JGI IMG/M metagenome (GOLD analysis project Ga0256824, IMG submission 191570) | Hydrothermal vent microbial communities from East Pacific Rise, Pacific Ocean - CV67 | ecosystem: Environmental > Aquatic > Marine > Hydrothermal vents | place: Pacific Ocean: East Pacific Rise...
GGCGAAGATGCCAACTCTAAAGCCATCTATTTAGTCACTGGTGGAGCAACCATTGTCATTATTTTTATCACTACTTTTGTCTACAAAGAGTTTAAAAGTTATTAGTTATAATGCCAAAAAAACTTCCCTATAACTAAAGGATTTATTCATGTCAACTTATGTATTTGGACATACCACACCAGACTCTGACTCTATTGTTGGAGCTATTTCACTCTCTTATTTAAAAAATCAATTGGGCGAAGATTGTATCCCTGCAAGACAAGGTGAAATTAACCCTGAGACAGCATTTATTTTAGAAAAATTTGGTTTTGAAAAGCCAATGCTTAAGACAAACTATGCAGGAGAGAATGTCTACCTTATTGACTTCATGGAAAGTTCTCAAAGCCCAAGTGATATTGCAGAAGCAACCATCTTAGGAATCGTAGACCACCATAAATTGGGCGACCTAAAAACAGCCACACCACTAGAGATGTGGGTTCGTCCTGTTGGTTGTTCAAACACTATTGTAAAACAGATGTTTGACTACTTTGGAGTAGAAATTCCAAAAGATTTAGCAGGAATGATGATGTGTGCCATTTTAAGTGACACCGTTATCTTTAAATCTCCAACGTGTACCAAAGAAGATACAAAAGCTGTTAAAGAGTTGGCAGAGATTGCACAAATAGAAGATGCTAAAGCTCTTGGTATGGAGATGTTTATTGTAAAATCAGATGTTCTAACCGATACAAAAAGAGCTTTGGTTCTAAGAGACTTTAAAGATTTTAATATGGGCAGTGAAAAAATTGGTGTAGGACAACTCGAAGTGGTTGACTTGGCTGTATTTGACAACATGAAAGAGGAACTCTTTGAAGCGATGAGAGAAATAAAAGTAGAAGGAGAGAGACATACAGTACTTCTACTTCTAACAGACATCATGCTAGAAGGGTCACAACTTTTAGTTCTAAGTAATGACAATTCTAAAATAGAAACTGCTTTTACAGTAGCTTTAGAAAATAACCAAATATGGCTTCCAAAAGTTATGAGTCGTAAAAAGCAGATTATCCCTTTTTTAGAGGGTCAATTTTAATTAAAACCTACGTAAACAGTTGACCAAGAGGAGCATTCTCATTGGTCAATAGTTCAGCATTCTCTACTCCATATATTTTATAAAGGGTAGAAGCAATACTTAATGGCTCAAACTGATATGTTCCCTTTTTAGGTTTCATATAGAGCCTGTTAATTTTACCTGTGTTCTCAACAACTGTCTCTCCCACAACGCCTTTATGGTTAAAGTAACCTTTTCCCCCTAAAACATAGAAATTTTGTAAATTACCATGATCCCAGCCAAGAGCAGAGTTTAAATTGACATTTCTTCCAAATTCTCCAAAGACCATAATGTTAATATTGTCCTCTTTTCCCTCTGCTTTAATATGTGCCATAGCTGAAGCCAAACTTTTAAAAAGACTCTCTGTACGTGTCACATAATCTCTGGCTTCATTGTGATCATCCCATCCACCTAAACCACCTGTTCCAATGGTAATTATTTTGGTATCTCCATTTTTGACCAAAATTTTAATGGCTGTTTCTAGCTTTTTTGAAAATCTATCATTGGAAGCATAAGCATCATCTCCTAAATCAGGAGTGCTTGACTCTGAAATATTTTCAATAAAATGACTCAATGAAACCCTTTTATCGAAAGACTCTTTAATCTCTCCTCTAGCATTGTTTTGTTGAGCTACCTCATCCATTTTTGCATATAACTTGGCATCAAAACCTTTTTCTCTATTATTGTAATCAGCAATTTCCCTCTCTTTGTCAGAATAATATCTCCAATCACGTTCATATCGACTGTATGGATTTTTCAACTCTTCGTTAATTCCTACAGGTTTCAAGAAACTACTTAATGGTTTTTTTCCCTCTCTATAAAAAGTTGACTCTCCTTCAAAAGTAATAAAAGGCATTAAAGAGTTTTTATCAACAATCTTATTCGCTTCAAGAATTTGAGCCAGATTGGCGACTATTCCTGCACTATCTTCATCGAAAGAACCTTTTTGGTTTTGAGTAGTACACGAGCCATGTGCTTTGTTGTTTGTAGCATCTCTCTCTTTTGAATAACAACATCTAAAGAGTGTCATATCTCCATCGGCTAAAAGCTTCTCCATATAAGTACCACCTGCTTCTTGCCAACAGTTATTTTTTGTTTTAGTAACTCCTCTAAAATAATTATAACTACTTTGAGAAGCCTTTTTTATCTCCTCAATATTGGTTAAGTTACCTCCCAATTGACTTGCACCACCATACATAAATATCATAATTGTTTGTGCTTGGTTAGAATCATGAACTCCCTTTGAAAAAACAATTTTACTTAAATCCAAATCTTTAGAGTAACTAAAACTTGGTAAAAGAATCGCTGTTCCTGCTAATAAAGATAACTTTATAAAACCTCTTCTTTTCATCTTATTTTACCTCCTTTAATGTATAAGTTTCAGAAAGTCTTGAAATGTAATCTAAGACAATAACTGCAATATTTACTTTTCGGGACTCTCGACGCTTTTTTTCATCTTCTAAATCATCTCGTCTTGTTGTTAAATTAAATCTATCATCAAGAATTTTAGTTGTGTTGGTCTCACTTTTATTACGTAACATATGATTTTTAAATAGAGCCATTTCACTACTTTTAGCATTACGAGAAATCATAGATTGGAAAAGATAGTTAATTAAAGACTCTAAACTCTTAACACCATCATATTCATCAAAATTAAACTTCCCATTTGAAATAAAATCTTGACTCCAACCCTGTCTGTCCCACGCATTATAATCATCAATTTTACTCGAATTAGATATGCGAAGAAGCATCTCTTCACGTATATATTTATGGTAGTAAGCAAAAGAGAGTGTATCTAATGGAACTCTTTGAAGTTTTCCCAATTTATATTTCATACTTGCTTGATGCATCTTTTCTAAAGAGCGTTTAAAATCATGGAATGTACTCATTCTATGTTTAAAGTTAAACTTTTTTGAAAGAGGGAAAAAAAGTTCCTCGGCACTCTTCCCTCTACTACTCTTCAACAAATACTCTTCAGAAAAAACAATTTGCAAAAGAATATCTTCCCATGTTTCAGGATTACTCTTAACAATACTGTTAACAATACTATTTTGTTTTATAGAAGTACTATTAGGAAAGAAAAAATGAACCAGTCGAGTTGTTACCCCTTTTGTAAAAGCATCTGATTTTGCCATCTCTCTATAAAAGTCATCTCCATTATAAATGGTTGTATTAAAGAGTTTTATAGGTGTTCTATTTTCATTTAAACTAACAACAAGCGTATCATGATCTCTATCTAACTTCCAGTTTTGTAACGCTTTTCCTGCTAAAGGAACATGAGAATCATCCATATCTAAGGTAAATATCTCCAACATCTCCCGACCATTGTCTTCAGGACTTCGAAACCTTCTCCAATTATCTTCACTGCTCATGTGAACATAGGCTATGTATCTCATTCCACTATCCACTTCTAACATTCGTACAATTCTATTATAGACTCTTGCAATATTGGGTGTATGAGTCGAGTCAAGTTCATAAGCAGGAGAGAACATAATGGTTTGAGTTAAGATATACGAGACCCAATTTTTAACAAAATAACTGTCCAACTCTTTCATTGCATAAAATCGGGTTAAAATATCAACAGCTACCTGCTCATTGTAATCTGTCTGTTGAAATATATCTTTGTCTACTATATGATTTTCAAGTTCCCCTTTGTCTGTTTTATCTTCCTTAAGTGAAGCTCTAATCATATCAATAAAATCACCTGATTTAATTTTTGACTGAAGGGTTTCCAAAGGATAAGAGAAAAAGAAAGTACTTAAGATTTTATCTGCCACTTGTAATTTTTTTGCATCACTTAAGGCATTAAAAGAGGTATTACTTAACTGTTTTAACGTATAGTTTGAAGAGGGTATATTTTGTTTGTAAAAGACAAGCCCACGATACTCTTCTTGTTCAAACTCATCATTATTATCTACTCTATCTGTAGGTGCATTAGAAGAAGTTTTCTGAGAAGAAGAGTCTCCACCTCCACCACAATTTAAAAAAATAAAAGGTACTAAAAAAAGAAAACCCCATTTTTTCAATCTATATGAACTGTTCACATGTAATCCTTTATTTTAAATTTAATTAAATAGATTAACATTGAGTTAAATATATATAGCTTAATTTATTAACTTATTGTAATTAGAAAAGATTTAATTTAAATTTTAGCACAAGATGTTCAATATAGATTCACTAAAGTCAACATAAAGTAATCCTAAGATAAAATGAAATAACACATTTTATTGGGAGATAAGTATGAAAATAAATATAAACTACTTGAAAACAACATTGGTCATTTCGACTCTACTTTTTATTGGTTGTGAGACAGGTGTAAGACATAAAGGTAGTAGTACAACAGTTCAAGAGACAACACAATCAGGGATTGTAGATAAACCAACCCATCAGACAATAACCACTGCTGATGGAAAAAAAGTAGCATTTAAAAAAATCTTTTCAAACTCTGCACAACCAGGATTTTATCTTCAAGTTGGATTTTTTCAAGAGTACAAACCAAATGATGCCTTTATTAACCAATTGAAAAAAACTGGTTTACACTATACTATACTGGCAAAAAATGGTAATTTTTATGCTTTAATTGGAGCATATAAGTCTTATAATGAAGCAAAAACACACACATCAGCAGTAAAGTCACACCTTCATAAACAACCTTTTGTTGTTGAGGTTTTGCACCCATAAAACCTTCTTTGGAACTCAAAATATTTTAACAAGGGATTGGATACAATACAAAAAAATATCCCTTAACATATAAAATATATTGGAGTTCTACTTTGTCAACTAAAAAACTACATCTTATCAGCCTTGGCTGTACCAAAAACCTCGTCGACAGTGAGGTTATGCTGGGTCGTCTTCAAGAGTATGAAATCTCCGATGACCCTACCACTGCTGATGTTATTATTATTAACACTTGTGGTTTTATAGATGCTGCAAAAGAAGAGAGCATCAACACCATTTTAAACACCCATGAAGAGCGAAAAAAAGATTCTCTTTTAGTCGTTTCAGGGTGTTTAACAGAACGTTATAAAGCCGAACTACAAAGAGATTTACCCGAAGTAGACATCTTTACAGGTGTGGGTGATTATGAACAGATTGATAAAATGATTGCCGAAAAACGAGGGGTTTTCTCTCCAGAGGTCTATTTGGCAAATGAGACGGCAGAGCGTGTGATTACAGGTTCTAATACCCATGCCTATATAAAGATGGCAGAGGGTTGTAATCAATCTTGTTCATTTTGTGCCATTCCAAGCTTCAAAGGAAAACTTCACTCTCGAACACTGCTCTCTATAGAAAAAGAGGTTAAAGCTTTGGTAGCCAAAGGTTTTTATGAATTCTCTTTTATCTCTCAAGACTCTTCTAGTTTTGGTCGAGACATTGGTCTAAAAGATGGATTAATAGATTTAATATTAACTGTTGAAGCGATTGAGGGTGTAAAAATTGCCCGTATTTTGTACCTCTACCCAAGCACCACCACTTTTAAACTCATTGATACGATTGCTGATTCAAAAGTATTTGAAACCTACTATGATATGCCCATTCAACAGATAGATGATGGAATTTTAAAAATGATGCGTCGTGGTTTTGGTGAAAAGAAAACCATTGCCCTTTTAGAGCATATGAAATCTAAAAAAGATGCGTTTATTAGAACTTCTATTATTGCAGGACATCCAGGCGAGAGTGATAAAGCATTTGAAAGGGTTTGTGAATTTATGCGAGAGTTTAAATTTGACCGTTTTAATGTTTTCTTCTACTCTAACGAAGAGACAACCCCTGCATTTACCATGAAACCTGTGGAAGAAGCCGTTATTGAAGAGCGTGTTGAAGTTTTAGAGAAGATTGCCAATGAAACCACAACCTTTTCACTTGAAAACATGATAGGAAAAACCGTTAATGTTGTTTTAGAGGGAGAGAGTGATGAGCATGAATATATCTTATCGGCTCGTCCAACCCTTTGGGCAAGAGAGATAGATGGGGATTTACTTGTTACAGACACGGCTGATTTAAAAATTAATTTTGGAACACTCTATGAGGCTAAAATTACTGAACTCGCAGGAGATAGACTTTTGGCTACACTTATAAAAGCCCTTTAAAAAATTTATGAATATTTTATGTTCGATGAAATCGAACCTACAGCAGAGCCATAATTTATTGGCTTTTTCGGCTGGGATTGATTCATCTGCTCTCTTTTTTTTGCTTTTGGAAGAGAATATTAAATTTGACATCGCTTTGGTCAATTATAATTTAAGAGAAAACTCTATAAAAGAGGAACTTCATGCCATTGAGTTGGCTAAAAAGTATAATTTAAAATGTTACACAACAAAAGCACCCTCTTTTGATAACAATTTTGAGAAAAATGCACGAGATTTTCGTTACTCTTTTTTTGATAAAATCATGCAAGAAAATCACTATGATAATCTGCTCACAGCCCACCAACTCAATGATCAATTAGAGTGGTTTTTAATGCGATTGACCAAAGGTGCAGGAACAACCGAACTTTTAGGGTTAGAGCCCATTTCAAAACGTAAAACCTATACAATGATTCGTCCTCTTTTACATCACTCAAAAGAAGAGCTTTTAGACTATCTAAAGCTACATCGCTACCCTTATTTTGTAGATGAAAGTAATCATAGTGATAAATATGAACGTAACCGTTTTAGAAAAAATTTTTCTGATAAACTTTTAAAAGAGTATCAAGAGGGGATTAATCGAAGTTTTGATTATTTAAGAGAAGATAAAAACTATTTACAGAGTGGATATAGAGAGGTCTTTAACCATAAAAAAATTTCTATTTTAGAAATAGAGAGAGAATATATATTGGTTCGTGCAGTAGATAAAGAGTTAAAAAAAATGGGTTATTTACTCTCGAAAGGACAAAGAGTAGAGTTGAAGAAAGGAGATTCAATTGTTATTGCAGGGTTATGGGCTATCTGTATTCACGAAAAGAGAGTCTATATTGCTCCCTATCTAAAAATTTCTATGCCCAAAACATTCAAAGAAAAGTGTCGAATTTTAAAAATACCTTCTAAAATTCGTGCTTATCTCTACCAAGAGAACATAGAGCCTAAAACTCTTCTATAATAAAAGAAGCTTCTAAGAGTTTCTCTTTCTTTTCAAATTGCAACTCATTATTTTCAATACTAACCAAATAGCGTAAAGCAAGAGTTTCAATAAATGTATTAAATATCTTAATTTTCTCTTTCTCCAGTCCAATGGTTATATGATGCTTACCCTTTGCCATTGAAGTGACAGTTACATTAGCAAAAAGTGTTGTAGCTAGAGATTTAAACTCTTTTTCGTTAAATTTTTGAGCATTTTGCGTAATGCCATGTTTTAAATTAACCTCTTGTAATGAACTCTTTTTAGATGTAAATTGATTCAAATTTTCATAATAATTTACTACATTTGGAATCAGCCATAAAAAAAGAGCTAAAAAAGAGAGGATGATTGCTAATTTGCTAATTAATGATAAACTTGTAAACTTTAAACTCATAATAATATCCCTCTATACTTTTGATTTAAAAGAAAATTCTGTCATAAAATTTTCAAGTGGCTTAATAATAAACTCTCCATCGTTATAAAGCTCATTAAGTGTATTTCTCAAAGGTTCAATACCCCAAACAACACCTTTTAACTCTACTTTAGAATTTGAAATAGTAGCATTTTTTAACTCAGCATTTTTTCCCATTGCAGAAAAGACATCATTGGAGTTCATTGCAAGTAAGGTATTATTTGTTTGCGAATAGGATTGTGATTCTGTTACAATAATATCTTTTAAGAGTTTATCATTCTCCATAGAGTAATAGGTACCTGCACCTAAAATAAACAGTAAAGGAATCAAGGATAAAAACTGTTTTCCTGATGAGTCACCCTTTTTATTAGAAAAAAGAAGCTTTATTTTGTCCATAAAGGAGAGAGAAGTTCCACTTAAAGGAGATTCATTCAATTTAATATCTTCTAAATTATCCATGGCATCATTCTGTATTGCAATAAAATCATTAGCATCTAACAAATCATTCTTAATAGATTTGTGAGGTGTCGAGTGCCGTGTTGTTGCTAATGATGAACGTATATAACTTGAACTTGCCCTACTCTGTTCTCCACTCATATGATGCAAAAGATTATGTATACTATTTTGTGTTGGTAAAATACTCAAAGAGAGTTCTTCACGTAAAACTTTTAATAATTTTGGAGAGTCATCTGTAACCAACATCTCAATATGGTCTGCAAATTTATACGATATTTTATAATAAGCTTTCATACTCTTATAAACCCTATCTGCAATCTGCTTCTCTGTTAAGCCACGTGTACCAATAACCCAACTTTGATGGATTTTATCTTCTGTTGCAAACATCATATAAAGTTTACGATCAAAAAGACCAATAATAAGGGTTAGTTTACTGTCTAATTTTTTACGATACTCTTCATAAAGAATGGCAAAAGGAGAAAAATAAAGTGTCGTTGGAATGTTACCAATATCCATTTTTTCTTGGACAACATAGTTATTGTTAAAAATTTTGGCAGAAACTCTATTTTTATCCTCTTCTTCAGTAACCGTTTGATTCGTAGCTAAAGAGATAGAAGCAACTTGGGTATAAGAATTTTCTGATTGAAGTAAACGAATACGCTCAATGAATTTATCTTTTTCAGTCTCATGAAACTGCTCTAGCTCCTTAGATATAAATCCATCATGCGTCTGAAGAGCATGGTTCAAAAAATAAAATTCTCTCTCTTTATAATGTGTAATAGTTACATACTGTTGTTGGTTACGCATATTATTCTCCTGTATTACTAATATAAATATATATTTACTTTTTTAATATTTTATTTTAAACTAATTAGTATGTTTATTATATCAAATTTTTTGTTTTTAACAGCTTATGTTATAAATTATTTTTTTATATCTATTTTCTTAATATTATTTCGATAAAAATCAGATTGAGATAAATTAAATATAAGTTTAGTAGGTTAGAACTTAGCTTTAGCTTTAGTTAAAATTTTAATATTAAGAATAAATTTTTATATTAATCTATAGAATAGAGATTCATTTGTTCTTGTAAGTAGGCTTTGGCTTCCTCTTTTTCCATACCATCAATTTTTAATACTTGGTGGTATATTTCGATAGAAGAGAAGGGCTTGGGAATGAGAAATTGATCCCAACTGCTCAATTGCCAATAATGTGTTGGCTTATAGTTGACAACCATAAGGGGTAACTTTGCACGAAGTGCTAAAGCAACTGCACCATCGCTCATGCTGTAGCGTGGTCCTTTTGGTCCGTCAGGAGTTATCATCACAGAGTAGCCTTGCTGTAACACTTTAATTGCATTAATCAATACAGCTTTTGCACCTCGTCTTGAAGAACCACGAAGGGGTAAAATATTGAGCATTTGAAGTGTTCTTGCTATAAGTTCCCCATCATGATGTTGGGCAATAATAGCAGAGGTTAATTGATTTTTACGTAGTGATCTATAGACCTGAGGAGCAACAAGAAGCTCTCCATGCCAAGTAATTGCCATACATTGCCCCTTAATTGGCTCATCTATGTAATGATATTTTTTACGATAAGTAAACCATAAAAGACGCATTACAATATAGATAATCGGAGGAATGAAGATAAGGCTTAACTTACGAAAAAACTTCTTACGCAATAACCAATCCCTCTAATGCACCTCTTGATACTTTGGTGACTTTAACCTTTACTATTTGTCCGAGAAGCTCTTCACTTCCTTCAACAAAGAAAAGTTTTCCGTCATCAGAACGCCCAGAAACTCTTCCATTTGCTTTTAGCTCATCAAAATAGACCCTATGTTCTGTATCCATTTGAGCATCCATAATCTCATCTAAGATTTCTGTATGTCGAGCTTGAAGCTTTGTTAGTCTTGCACCTGAAAGCTCCTTAGAAATTTGATTTTCAAATTCGGCAGCTTTGGTGTGTGGTCTTGGTGAATATTTAAAAGAGAAAAGTTGTTCAAAACGAACTTTTTCTAAAACATCCATCGTATCTTCAAAATCTTCATCACGCTCATTGGGAAAACCAACAATAATGTCTGTAGAAATTGTAGCCTCTGGACAAAGTGTTCTAATTTTTTCACAACGGTTAATAAACCACTCTTTTGAGTAACCACGTTTCATCTCCTTAAGCAGAGAGCTTGAACCACTCTGTAAAGGAACATGAATCTGTTTACAAATTTTTGGATTGTTTGCAAACTCTTCTAAAAATTTATCGTCCATGTGTAACGGGTGAGGAGAGGTAAAACGAATACGCTCTAATCCCTCTATTTTAGATATTTTTTGAAGTAATCCTGTAAAATTACACTGCTCTTCTTGAGCTGTAAAATATTTACCATAGTTGTTCACATTTTGCCCAAGAAGCATCACCTCTTTAGCACCTGTTTTGACAGCTTTTGCAATCTCTTGAACAATCAAATCTGAAGGAATCGAAACTTCATCTCCACGTGTTGCAGGGACAATACAAAAGGTACATGATTTATCACATCCCATAGAGATATTGACCATCGATTTAAAAGTGTTAGTGCGATACTCTCCAAAAGCATAAGTACTATCATCATGATTAATATCTATCTCGACGGCATGTCTTTTGTCTACGATTTGTGTAATTTTAGAAATATTTCTAGCACCCAATACAAAATCTACAGCAGGAGCTCGTTTAATAATCTCTTTACCCAAATGTGAAGCTGTACAACCTGTCACACCTATCTTGGCATTTTTCTTTTTAAACTTATTAAAAACACCTATCTCTGAAAAAAGTTTCGAGACAGGTTTCTCTCTAACAGAACAAGTATTAATAATAATTAAATCTGCTTCTTTTAACTCATTTGTTAGTTCGTATGGTTCTTTTGTATTTAATTCGGCTATCATGTGTTCGCTATCGCGAACATTCATGGCACAGCCTAATGTTTCAATATATAACTTCTTCATCCAATTTTATTTTACGATATGTACCTCATAGATATACTCATCATCATCGAGACCAAACTTAACTTCTCTCATGTAAACAGAGTACTCTTTTTCCTCGAAGTATTCAATTAATGACTTCAACTCTTTGTGAGAGTTATCTTTATCAAAATAAAATATCGATTTCTTCTCTAATTCTTCTTCAATCTTTTCAATCTCAATAACCTTTGGTTTTGATGTTACTGATGCTCTTGCTAATTTCAATTTCATTCCCCGTCCTTATATAATTTCTTTAAATTATATGTTTTAATTTAATTTGTTGTATTTTATTAAATAATTATACCGTATTATTTTAAAGGTTAGTTTAGATATAATGCGACTCTTCATTCAACTGACAAAATCACGTAAAATTGTAACGCATTGTTAAGTTCATTTTTTGAAGATTTCAAAAAACACTATTAAAGGATATACCTATGGAAAAAATTGTAGATATTATAGAAGCAATGGCACATGAAAAAAATATTTCACTAGAATCAGCAGTTGATGCATTTAAAGAAGCACTTGTAAAAACAGCAAAAAGGTGTACCACTTACACTTCACATTTTGAAGCAACTGTTGATATGGATAGAAGAGACTACAATGTTGAACAGATTATACTCATAGCAAAAGATGGTGATGAACGTTTTACCACTGAACCTGATGCGGTTATTAACCTTGAAGAGGCTCATGAGGTTTACGGTTCAGACCTTGAACTTGGAGATGAACTTCGAAGTCCATTTATTTTAGAAGATCATGGAAGAACTGCCTCATTCAACCTTTTTAAAGAGTTACAATACCACATTCAACGACAAGTAGAACAAGAGCTTTTTGAAAAGTATCGTGAAAAAGTAGGTCAGGTAATGATTGGTACGGTAAATCGTGTGGATGACCAAGAGAATACATTTATTGAAATTGGTGAGCTCAAAGGTCTTCTTAGTCAACGTAACCGTATTAAAGGTGAAAAGTTTAAAAGAGGAGATACCGTAAAAGCACTGTTGCGTTATGTAAGTATCGATCCAGAGATGGGAATGTTTTTAGAGTTAACAAGAACCTCTCCTAAATTTTTAGAAAAACTTATGGAGAAAGAAGTTCCTGAAATTGGAGATGATTCAGTGCAAATTATGTCTTCAGCAAGAATTCCTGGACAACGTGCCAAACTTGCCCTGAAAACAGACTTCCCTAATATTGACCCTATTGGTGCAGCTGTAGGTGTAAAAGGTGTTAGAATCAACGCTGTGAGTGCAGAACTTAGCAATGAAAATATCGACTGTGTAGACTACTCTCCTATTCCTGAAGTATTTATCACCAGAGCCTTATCTCCTGCAATTGTACAAAGTATCAAAATCACATCAAATACAGATAAAAAAGCTGTCGTCAATATTACCAACGACCAAAAAGCAAAAGCCATTGGTAGAAGTGGTATCAATATTCGTCTAGCCTCTATGCTAACGGGCTATACCATTGAACTCAATGAGATAGCAGGTGTCACAGATAGAACAGGTGAAAGTTCAGGAAAGTCTCCTGCTGAAATAGAAAAAACAACCAATACCGATGCATTGGCTGACTTGTTTAAATAATCAACAAAAAAGACTCTTTTTTGCTCCCATCATTCATGATGGGAATATCTTTTTTCACTCTTTCTAAAAAACTCATTTTCCTCTCATCTTTTTACAATATAATACTTTCATTAAAATATGAGGGATAATTATGAACATAGAACTTATGAGTCAAATCGTTGATTATGGGGTATTGGGGCTTTTAGCATTTATGAGCTTTTTAACACTTTTCTTTTGGATAGAGCGTCTACTTTTTTACAGAAGTGTACGCATGGAGAACTATCAGACATTTGAAGCGTTAGAGATTGATGTGACCAACAATTTATCTATTATCTCCTCTTTTGGAGCAAATGCTCCCTATATTGGTCTTCTTGGAACAGTTTTAGGAATTATTATTACTTTTTATACCATGGGACAAACAGCCGATATGGATGTAAAAAACATTATGACCTCTCTGGCATTGGCACTAAAAGCAACGGCCATGGGCTTGGTTGTTGCCATTCCTGCTATTTTTTTCTATAACCATCTAAACCGTAAAGTAGAAGTAATTTTAAACCGATGGATTATTCACCAAAAGGTAAGATAATGCGACGTTCCTCCAAATTTGACAACATTAATGTTGTCCCTTTTATTGACATTATGCTGGTGCTTTTGGTTATTGTCTTAACCACGGCTTCTTTTATACAGACAGGTTTTATTAAATTAGACCTACCAACATCAAGCTCAGAAATTAAAGAAAAGCCAAAAAAAGAACTCAAAATATCCATTAAAAAAACAGGTGAAATATTTTTTGATAAAGAGAAAATAGCACGAGAAGATGTAGAAAAAATGTTGTTAAAACATGATAAAAAAGTACCCATTCATCTCTATAGTGATAAAAATGCAACCTTTGAAAATTTTGTTTTTATTCTTGATATTTTAAAACAAAATGAGTATGAAAACTTAGGAATTGTTACTCGAAATGATTAAAAACTATGGCTTCTCTTTTATTATTAGCTCTATTGTCTACGTGGGGTTAGGATTTTTGTTTTTAAATTTTGCAGATACTAAAAAAATCATTCCTAAACCTAAAGAGACAATTATTAAAATTGCTGTCATTAGACCCATTCAAAACGTTATTGTCCCACCTAGTTCTACATCAATTATCCCTCCTATTATTATTCCTCCTAAAAAAGTAAACAAACCTAAAACTAGAAAAAAAATTAAAAGAGTTGTTAAAAAATCTAAAAAGAGAATAGTCAAAAAAAGAGTTATTAGAAAGAAAAAAATTAAGAAAAAAATCAAAAAGAAGATAGTGAAGAAAAGAGTTGTTAAGAAAAGAGTTGTTAAGAAAAAAATTATAAAAAAGTATAAGCCTAAAAAAATTATAAAAAAAATTGTTAGACAACCTATTCAAAGAAGAACTATTGTCCAACCAGAACCTAAAATTCCCTACTAT
>Ga0256824_10000597_pt1 | contig 14027 bp, 12 predicted proteins | sample CV67metaG_FD_191570 | JGI IMG/M metagenome (GOLD analysis project Ga0256824, IMG submission 191570) | Hydrothermal vent microbial communities from East Pacific Rise, Pacific Ocean - CV67 | ecosystem: Environmental > Aquatic > Marine > Hydrothermal vents | place: Pacific Ocean: East Pacific Rise...
ACTATTAAAATGATTCAGAATAGATTAAACAACAGACCAAGGAAAGCTCTTGGTTTCAAAACACCTAAGGAGGCTTTACTTGAAGAAGTCGCTTAGGAAAAATTGCACTTGTTACTTGAAGTTACAGAGGATAAATGTAATCCTCCTCATTTATCATCAGTTGTTATGCTTTCTTGGTACATGATAGTTGGGGAGCATCTTTTTACCTTTACTATTCCTGTTCTTCATAAAAAGGATTATACTCTCTTGTTGAACATTTAGGACAAACAACAATACAATGCTTTCTTTCGACCTCAAAGGCTTCATTACACTCATCAATAGCACAAAACACCCAATTATCTTCTATAGGCTTTGCTGTATATTCTAAGTTGTCTTTATTGCATTTATAAAAAAAATCAGGGTTTTCTGCGTTGATATGAAGTATGTCATTACTTAAATTATTGATATCCACATATGAGCCGTCGTATAAATACTCTAGTGTTTCACCCACATACCTATCTTTGGATATTTCTTCCATATATGATTCTGGAATATAATAAACTCCTTTCGTATTCTTGGATTCTATTTTTATCCATGTATCACTCATTGTATTATCCACTGTTTTAAAATAGGCTTTTGAAATAGGACGAAGATACTTACTGTCATCAATTACCCAATATAACTCTTCTCGTTCTTCAAGATTATAGTATAAACAATATACAATATATTTCTTTCCTATCGTTAGATTATTGGTATTATCCCATTGGTATCTTGTACCCTCATAGTTTAGCCAATTGTTTAACTTTATACATTCAATAATCACTTTAAGTCCTCTCTTAATTATGTATTTCTTTTCTACCCTGTGTTCTATCTGGAGTTTTTGTTTCAGGGGCAACTTTTTTAAATGTCCACTTCTTAGGAACAATGTCTTTTTTATCTCCATTAAAAGTACCATCACTATGATTAATATATTTAATATCCTCAACCTTACCAGTTGTTTTATTTCTTGCTGCATGGACTACTGAAGTATCACCATTATTTGATATTGTTTTCAGTTCAATTTTTTCATGATTGGGAAATTTTGGATCAAGCAGTTTCTTTATTTTTACATCAATATCCACATTACTATTATCTTTTATCGCATCAGCAGTCATTTTATCTTGCAATGTCCTTGGTTCTCTTACAATTTGATTACCATATTTATCAAACTCTGGGTTTGTACCACCTTTCCTACCCTTACCACCAATCAACCCCTTAACAAACGCCCCAGCATCTTTGACATCCATAGCCATGTCTTTGGCTATCATCTTCGTAGCTTCTTTTGCACCGTATTTTTCTATCAATACTTTCACTGATGCTACGGCTACAGCACTCTCTCCAAGGGTAACTGCCATACTCACTATTTCTATAGCTAGTATAGCTTGTTCATCTAAATTTTCTCTAAACTTTACTTTTGTAGTAGCTTCATCCAATATATCTTGTGTAACATCATTCTTTTCTACAAAGTTTTGTATCTCTTCTTTATCACCTTTTTCTATCACACGTGAAAGGTCATACGCTGTTTGTAGCTCTTTTGCTCCTGCGTTATTTCCTATCTCATTTAGATGACTTATTTTAGCTTTGAGTATGCCTTCTTCAACTACTCTACCTCCAAAGCTATTATTTTCAACAACAAGTCCTGCCATAGTAGTAGCACGGTCAAGTTCTTCTTGGGTTACCCCATCTTGTGTAAGAAGTACCGTTGCACCTCCTACTGCTTTACCTATGGCTATGGCTGTATCTTTTTGAGTTTCAAGGTAGTTTGTTACTGTATCTATACTACTTATATCTAAGTTACCATTTTTAATATCATCTACGATACTACTTTGTATAAATTCTGCCACCACATGCCCCACAGCCGTAGCCACTGCACCTGAGCTAAACTCTCCACCTGTGAGTTCTGCTATGGTTCCACCTACAAGTGCGTGTGTGGTGGTGATGAGGGCTTTAGTGCTTAGGGCGTTTTTGTCTAACTTTAGTCCGTCTGTTCCTGTAAGCGTATGTCCTATGTAGTTAAATGCAGGGGCTGCTACACTCTCTCCTCCATATACTAAGGTACTCACACTTGCGTGGCTTATGTTTCTTACTGCCTTTTGTGTGTAGTTTAGTTTATCGGGGTTAAAGACACCTTCATCATTGACTGCATCTGAGAACATCTCTGTATCCATCGCTTCTGTGACACCTGCAAACACTGCTGACTTCACTGCGTTGGTTACGAGTGAGCCTAAGTCTATATTGAGGCTTTCTCCTGTGATGACTGCCGTAAGGATTTCTGTGGAGAGTTGGTTCACTACAGACTGTACAGCTGCTGAGACTATGGCATTACCTGCCGCTGTTGTACCTGCGAGTATTGCATTTCCTGCTCCTGCTGTAGCCACTGCTACGATGGCTTGAACTACGAGTTGTCCTACTGCGTTTAGGCTTGTGGTACTTTCATCCCATGTTTCGTAGACTGCTGTGGTTTGTATGGTACTGATGGCTGTAGAGGAGTACCCTGAGTATGGGCTACTCTCATCCCCTGATGCATTTGCACCTTCTAGGTAGTTAGCTATATGGGCATTGAGTGCATCTTTGATGGCTTGTTGTGCCTTAGCTGGGTCTTCTCTAGTGGCTTGTGAAGTCAGTACACCATCATAGAGTTCTGCTGTGAGGTCATCTCCATAGGTACAGGGGTCAGGTAACAACTACAATCAAGTATTCATCTGCTATGAGTACTCCTTTAGCAGAGTATCACAAGAAGTAGTTTAGAGGCATTGGCATCACCTGACCCCTATAGCACTACAGTATTGGACATAACTCAGCAGGCAGTGTTTGCTGTAATTAAGAGGAGTAGAGGGTAAGTTGTAGTTGTTACCTGACCCCTATACTTCTGGTATTTTAGATAAAAATATAAGGTTTTTGTTTATAAAAATTTATTTTATACTCTCAAAAAGAGTGAATTTTTAATATTTTCACTCTTTTTTTAGTAAGGATTAGTTTCGGTCACTTCGGACAGGACACTGAAATTCTTTGAAAAAACAGTCATTTATTTGTGGTTTGTGGACGGTTGGACATGACACCTATATTTTATATCTATATTCTTCTTCATAAGTAAGGGGAGAATAGATCTAATAACTCTTTTATATTATATCTTAAAACTAACTTATATGGAGACATTTTTGATTTATTTTCATGGTGTGGATTTGCTCCTTTTTTTAATAGTTGCTCTAAAATAGAAAGTGGAATTTTTGCATTCATAACTGCTTCTATTAATGGCGTATTACCATATTCATAATCTTTTAATTCTAGTTCTGGGTTTTGTTCTAATAAATTATCAATAAGCTCATAATCTTGTTTATCTTTACTAGCTAATATATAATGTAATGCCGTATATCCTCTATCATCTTGATTATCTAAATTACATTTTTGTTTTATTAAAAAATTCGCAATATCATACTTTTCACTTGAAATTGATTTTTGTAAAAGTGAAGTATTGAACTCATCTATATAAGCACAATCAGATAAATTAAACTTGTTAATAAACTCATCTGTTTGTTCAGGATTATTTCCAAACCCTGTTCTGATTAAATCGTATAAATATTCTCTATTTTTTTTCATATTTTCTTCCTCTATTAGTTTTTACGAGTTCCGGTCTATAATTCTTAGGGTCTTTGTATTCTTTTAGAAAATCTTCTTTAGAAATTTTACCATCCATATAATCTTTATGTAATTTTCGATATTCCTTCTTTGGCATATGCCCCATATCCCACTGTCCATTTCGTGGTTTACTTTTATCCCAAGTAATTTCTTTACCTGTTGGGTCAATTACTTTCCCATCACGACCTTTTGCATTCTCCCAAACATCCTCTACTTGATTCTTTCCATAAGAAGGTCTACCCTTTGAGTATGGCTTTGCATTATCAACTTCTTTAACTATATTACTTTTAGCATTCTTGATATTTACCCTAATTTTACCAACTTGTACCTTAGTAGCCTTTATAAGTTTGCCTGCTTTTTCTACAAAGTACTCCCCACCTTTTACAACAACTTTCCCTACACCTTGTACAACCTTACCTACAGTAATGTTTTTAATACTCTTCAACATTACTGCCCTTAGCCACTTTAGCCGCAACAGCAAGCCCCTTAATGCCAATCGCTGTTTCAGTCAACATAAGGAGTATCTCTCCTGTCTTTTCACCTGCGAGTTGTGCCTCTACTGCACCATACTCTGTATCTGAAAGAAGGATTTCATCGATGTATTCTATTTTGTCTTTTATCTCATTGTATGTATCTTTTCCTAGTTTTTCCATCGCATCTGTAGAAGTGACCAGTTCTTTAAGTGCATGTATGGTCTCTCCTAGAGAAGTAACTGCACCTATGGTATCTTTTAGGTCATTCCATGCTTGTACTGTTGCACCTGAAACGATAGCTTTTCCAAAGGTTACATATTCCCAAAAGCCTTTAAGTGAATTGTTTTCAACTACGGAACTTGTCATTGCTGTAGCATGATCAAGTTCTTCTTGGCTTACATTTTCTTGTGTAAGAAGTACAGTTGCACCTGCTACTGCTTTAGAGACAGCTTGTATCTGTGTCATAGCATCTTCTGTAGTGATGTCACCTCTTATAGCTGCATCAGCATATCCATCTTTTAGCACATACTCTGCCACCACATGCCCCACAGCCGTAGCCACTGCACCTGAGCTAAACTCTCCACCTGTGAGTTCTGCTACTGCTCCACCTACAAGTGCGTGACTTGTGGTGATGAGGGCTTTGGTACTTAGAGCGTTTTTGTCTAACTTTAGTCCATCTGTTCCTGTAAGTGTATGTCCTATGTAGTTAAACGCAGGGGCTGCTACACTCTCTCCTACTGCGTTAATAACGTTTTGTTTAAAGTCTCCTCCATATACTAAGGTACTTACACTTGCGTGGCTTATGTTTCTTACTGCCTTTTGTGTGTAGTTTAGTTTATCTGGGTTAAAGACACCATCATCATTGACTGCATCTTTTACATCACCAAACATCTCTGTATCTATGGCATTGGTTACACCTGCAAAGACTGCTGACTTGACTGCGTTGGTTACGAGTGAGCCTAAGTCTATGTTAAGGCTCTCTCCTGTGATGACCGAAGTAAGGATCTCTGTGGAGAGTTGGTTCACTACAGAGCTTACGGCTGCTTGTACAAGGACACTACTTCCTGCTGCACCCATAGCACCTGTGATACCTGATGCGATACCTCCTGTACTCACTGCCACGATGGCTTGAACTACGAGTTGTCCTACTGCGTTTAGGCTTGTGGTACTTTCATCCCATGTTTCGTAGACTGCTGTGGTTTGTATGGTACTTATGGCTGTAGAGGAGTACCCTGAGTATGGGCTACTCTCATCCCCTGATGCATTTGCACCTTCTAGGTAATTTGCTATATGGGCATTCAGTGCATCTTTGATGGCTTGTTGTGCCTTAGCTGGGTCTTCTCTAGTCGCTTGTGAAGTCAGTACACCATCATAGAGTTCTGCTGTGAGGTCATCTCCATTGATGATGAAATCTCCTCCTACTACGAGGTTAGTCCCTGCGATGGTCTCTATGTTAGAACCCTTCATGGTTGTGGTAGTAGTGAGTGCACCGTTTGTGGTTCTTGTTCTCTCATGGTTGGAAACATTGTTAAGCGACTGTAGGGTAAGCAGTGGTGTATCTATGTGTAGGTTACTTACTTTACCTGTAACTGACTGTAGGAGTATACTTTCTCCTGCTGTGAGGGTGGTGTCTCCTGTGTTGAGGGTGCTACCAAGGACTGTCTTTTCTAGGTCTAGGCGATGGTCACTCTCATCTCCCAAAGAGCTTTCGTTTGTACTGTCACTTTCTCTATAGTCTACATCGTACGCAGCTAAGAATTGTAGTTTTCCTCCTGCGTTAAAGTCTGCACCATGAGACTGTATGTCTACAGCTTGCATGGTGATATCTCCCCCTGCTCTAGCACTTAGTTTACCGCCTGCGGTGATGGTACTTTGTTGGTTGGTGATTTTACTCCCTTTGACTTCGCCATCTACAGTGGTATAGTTAAAGCTATCTTCTGAAGCTACGGTATAGACCCCTATATCTCCTCCAGCTCTTAGACGCATACCCCCTTTACTTTTAAGGTTTGCACCTACATTGATGATATCTTTCCCTGCATCTAAACTGAGGCTACCAGAGCTGGCTGTGATAGAAGCTGTTTTACCTACTTTGACTTTGGTTCTCTCTCCTAAGTCAGAAGTATAAGTCGTTCTTCCTGTTTGGGTAATGTTATAGATACTTCCTGTACGGCTTGTAAGACTCACTGAACCACCTTTAATGGTTCCTGAGAGGTTTGCTATGTTTTTTGTATAGGCTTGGAGGGTGGTTTGTAGGAGGAAGAGGAAGATTATGGTTAGGGTAAGAAGACGTTTTAGCATTGTTTTATAAAAACTTCAGTTTACCATACTACTAATCTATCTCTTTAGCTAGGCTATTCCCATAACTATCTATATAATTTAATACACCACTAGTCTCTTCATAATACGCTGTTTCAAAATAGCCATCTAAATCTTTATCGTATTCTATCAAATCTTCACAACCATAAGATTTTGCTAAAGCATATATCTTTTCTCTTAGGGCTACATACTCTTTTGGTACATTTCCATCAGTTGCACCATCCAACATCATATCTCCTAAATATATCAAATCTAGTAAACTGCGGTACTCTTTATTTGTGAAGTTTATTTTCAAATTTTATCCTTTTATAGCAGGGTTTGTTTTTTTACTTTAGGCAGAGGATAAATGTAATCCTTCTAATTATCATTAGTTGTTACGCCTTCTTGGCATATGACGGTTGGACATGACAACATGACATTATTTGATAATAATTCTTTTGTAGGAACTAGCACTAAATCATCAACTTTTAATTCTGAGTTATCTGAAGCATCAATATACCATATATTTTCCATTTCCATACACATATAAACAAGTTTATTTGTTAATTTATTTTTCAATATTCCTAGTTCACCACTCTCACATGGATTATCCTGAGTATCTATTTGATATACAAGAAAATCTTGTAATATACTATTAATAGAATAAGCAATGAAATTTCTATCTTTTGCTTCATATTCGTTAATTACCTTTATAAACCTTTTGCGTAGTTTTTGGTCTACACAAGAAAACTTTATTGGATAATTATTAATGTCAATTTTTAAATATTTTTTTAATTTAACAAATGATGGGTATTCGAACATTTCTGGAAATTGTTTGTGCCAATTTTTTATTTCATTAATAATAAATGCACAGAACACTTCATTAGTAACATTAGAAGGTATCAGATTGATTTTAATTTTAAATTCACGCCACTGTTTATTCATTAACATATTCATTATCTTACCTTACAGGATACGCAGTTTTAATATTACCAAACTTATCGGTAAAAATTCTCATTTTGGAGGTAGGAATACCCCCTTCTTTAAGAGAAGTCGTACCAATAGTTTGACCTGTGTCTACAACACGGTAGTATTGACCATCAGGTGTTTTTGTTACATGACTAGAAACTATATTTTTATTTTGTAAAATACTCTTTAGTTTATCAGGTTCAATTGTAAATACAGACCGGTTATTAGCAATTTCTCTCTCAAAATGTTGACCAGTTATATGCTTAAACCCATCGTTTGAAACATTTATACGAGTTTGGACACGACCTGGTATTATATCCCCAACACTCTTAATTTCAGAAGTTGGTGTTTTACTACTACCCTTATTCACATACTTACTAACAGCATTAACAACACTAGAACCAAACTTTCCTGCAAGCTCCATAACTCCTACTCCTAGTTTTGTTGCAATACTTCCTATAGCTGCTGGTACTGCTGGACCAATTAAAAATTCTATCCCTGCGGGTTCAATACCATCTTGTTTAGCTAAAACTTCAAGTTGTTGTATGATTTTTATATCTTCAGGTGTTAAAGTTTCAATTTTCCTCTCAATACCTTCTGCAGTGTTATTTATAATGACACTCTCTGCCAATGCTGTAGCTCTAGCTAACTCTTCATCTGACACATTTTCTTGAGTTAAAATTACCGTAGCACCACCTACTGCTTTTCCTATCGCAGATAACTCTGTTCTAATCTCTTCAGCAGATTTCCTACCTAAAGCCCTGTCAATTAAATAAGAGTCACTAAATGCTTCAGAAACCACATGCCCCACAGCCGTAGCCACTGCACCTGAGCTAAACTCTCCACCACTAAGTTCTGCTACTGCTCCACCTACAAGTGCGTGGCTTGTGGTGATGAGGGCTTTAGTGCTTAGGGCGTTTTTGTCTAACTTTAGTCCATCTGTTCCTGTAAGCGTGTGTCCTATGTAGTTAAATGCAGGGGCTGCTACACTCTCTCCTACTGCGTTAATAACGTTTTGTTTAAAGTCTCCTCCATATACTAAGGTACTCACACTTGCGTGGCTTATGTTTCTTACTGCCTTTTGTGTGTAGTTTAGTTTATCGGGGTTAAAGACACCTTCATCATTGACTGCATCTTTTACACCACCAAACATCTCTGTATCTATGGCATTGGTTACCCCTGCAAACACTGCTGACTTCACTGCGTTGGTTACAAGTGAGCCTAAGTCTATGTTGAGGCTTTCTCCTGTGATGACTGCTGTAAGGATCTCTGTGGAGAGTTGGTTGACTACAGAGCTTACGGCTGCTTGTACAAGGACACTACTTCCTGCGGCACCCATAGCTCCTGTGATAGCCGTAGAGATACCTCCTGTACTCACTGCTACGATGGCTTGGACTACGAGCTGTCCTACTGCGTTTAGGCTTGTGGTACTTTCATCCCATGTTTCGTAGACTGCTGTGGTTTGTATGGTACTGATGGCGGTACTAGAGTACCCTGAGTATGTGTTCGTTTCATCCTCTGAGTTGTTAGCACCTTTTAGGTAGTCTTGTATATGGGCATTCAGTGCATCTTTGATGGCAGCTTGTGCCTTAGCTGGGTCTTCTCTAGTCGCTTGTGAAGTCAGTACACCATCATAGAGTTCTGCTGTGAGGTCATCACCATTGATGATGAAATTTCCTCCTACTACGAGGTTAGTCCCTGCGATGGTCTCTATGTTAGAACCCTTCATGGTTGTGGTGGTAGTGAGTGCACCGTTTGTGGTTCTTGTGGTCTCATGGTGGGAGACGTTGTTAAGTGACTGTAGTATAACATTGGCACTTTCTAGTTGTAGGTTATCTACTTTACCTGTGACCGACTGTAGGAGTATATGCTCTCCTGCACTGAGGGTGGTTTGTAGGAAAAATAATAGAGAAATTATTAAGGAGATAAAACGTTTAATGGAGTGGTTATTTTTCTGATGAAACATTGGTGTTATCTCTCCTTTATTGTATTTTAGTTTACAGTCCCTATCCCTCTTTTATGATGTCTACGATTACGTTCACCTGACCCCTATTCTTTAGCTGATATTTTTAGCTCTTTACTTGGAAACTTTTTTGCATATGGATTATTCATATACACTTTACATGCTACATTGGTACAAGTAATGACTCCTTGATGTTCATCTACTTCAAAGGCTTCATTACATTCAGGACAAAGTACCCAGTTTTGTCCTATGGGTTCTGCTATCATATTTAGATTAGGGTCTTGATATTTTTCTTCAAAACATTCAGCATATTTATATTCTGGAAGTAGATGTTTAAATCGTTCGCAGAATTCTTTATCCATTTCAATAGGTTCAGTATATTCAAGTGCCTTATATAAGCAAAAGACATCAACATTCCTAGGATGTAAAGCATAACTAGCAATTAACTGTTCGGGAATTGTATAGCGTTGCAAAAGTTTTTTTTCCTCATATATAAAATCTGATTCTATTTTACTGTCAGTGATAATAAAATCTGACTCATTACCACAAAAAATATCATTAATATCGTTAATAATATAATACAATATGGTATAATTTTTATCAGATAAATCCCACTTAATATATAAAATTGAAATTATTTCATATTCTTTTTTCACAGATAAATTATCAATAGAAATATTTGTTTTAAGTTTTATTTTCATAAATTTATTCCTTTGGCTTCCATCTTTCACCTCTCCTAAGAGTTTCTTTTATCTCTGTTTCTATTTTATCAATACTTTTCACGTTTTGATTGTGTTGAGCCCTAACTACTTCTTTGCCATGCTCCCCATTCAAATCGGGACGTTCATAGTAGCTATTACTCACTTTTGTTTTATAATCATTATCGTAGCTTACTTTTCCTGTTTTTGAGTTTTGATAATAATGTACATCTTCTTTCCCAATTTTTACAGACATTTTATTCCAGTCTTCAATTTTACTTCCATCAGATGTTAAGTTTTTCTTTAAAGGTATGTTGTTACTTTTTGATAAATCAATATTCTTAATCGGCTTACCCTGACTCAAAGTCTCTTGAGTAAGTGTACCATCATTATTAAAGTTACTGCTCCGTTCACGTAGTTTTAAATCTTTTTTTAACTTCTCATAACTAGCAACATTTTTAGCACTATTCTTACCTTTGAAACTATCTAACATTTCCTTAGCTTTATCTGGAGATACTCCAGGTATTTTCTTAGCTATCATTGCTAAAACAGCTGTTTCATCATACTCACCATTTTCTACAAGTGTATAGATAGCATCTGCACTAGCTGTTAGAGGATGTGCATCTGTTAGTGGCATACCTTCTGCAATATCATCTTGAGTTTCAGGTGTTTGAGCATATTCAGACAATGCTACAAACAATAAAATAGTTCCTGTTATAAGTCCAAATCCATTATTCTCAACCACAGAAGCAGACAAAGAAGTAGCCCTAGCTAATTCTTCTGGACTTACGTTTTCTTGTGTAAGCAGTACAGTAGCTCCTCCCACTGCACTGGCTATAACTATTGTTTCATTTTCAAGCTCATTAACATATTGTTGTATAGAGTTTGGATTGTTTGGGTCAAATGGTAGGTTATTAATATCTAGGTTCTCTAACGCTCTGTCTTTTATAAACTCCCCAACCACATGCCCCACAGCCGTAGCCACTGCACCTGAGCTAAACTCTCCACCTGTGAGTTCTGCTATGGTTCCACCTACTAAGGCATGGCTTGTGGTGATGAGGGCTTGGGTGCTTAGAGCGTTTTTGTCTAACTTTAGTCCATCTGTTCCTGTAAGTGTATGTCCTATGTAGTTAAACGCAGGGGCTGCTACACTCTCTCCTACTGCGTTAATAACGTTTTGTTTAAAGTCTCCTCCATATACTAAGGTACTCACACTTGCGTGGCTTATGTTTCTTACTGCTTTTTGTGTGTAGTTTAGTTTATCTGGGTTAAAGACACCTTCATCATTGACTGCATCTGAGAACATCTCTGTATCTATGGCATCTGTTACCCCTGCAAAGACTGCTGACTTCACTGCGTTGGTTACAAGTGAGCCTAAGTCTATGTTGAGGCTTTCTCCTGTGATGACTGCTGTAAGGATCTCTGTGGAGAGTTGGTTGACTACAGAGCTTACGGCTGCTTGTACAAGGACATTACTTCCTGCTGCACCCATAGCTCCTGTGATACCTGATGCGATACCTCCTGTGCTCACTGCCACGATGGCTTGAACTACGAGTTGTCCTACTTACTTTACCTGTGACTGACTGTAGGAGTATGCTTTCTCCTGCTGTGAGGGTGAATCTTCTGGAACAGGCTGCGGCTAAATCTTTCCACCTTTTACCCCCCCCACTTACACTTTATCGACAGGGGTATCGGCATTTAGTGCCAGAACTGCATCTTTGATCGATCGGTTTCGTGCCGTTCGGTCACGTACTAAAAGTACGCTTCCTCTCTCTACTCACACCAATAGACCAAATTTCTAGTAAACTGAAAAGATTTAATTTAAAGAAAATATCTTTAGATTTGAAATTTTTGATTAAAAATCTGACAATTTGACATATTTTTCTTCTTTCTTTACTTTTCTAACTATAATGCCACTATGACAAACTACAGTACACAACAGATACAATCTTTAGCACTATTGGTACTATTTTTACTTTTATTTATCTATAAACTAGGAAAGGCAGTAAAAGGATTTAGAAATAAAAGTTTACTTCATAAAAATAGAACATTAAAAAAACTTAAGCGACTCTCTTGGGATGACTTTGAACTGCTTACCATGGAGCTATTTTCAAAGCAAGGTTGGAAAGTCAAAGGTAACGAGAAAAAAGGTGCAGATGGGGGAGTTGATATTTGGATAGAAAAAAACTCATTTAGTAAAAAAAATATTTCTGCTATTGTACAGTGTAAACGATATGATGAGGCATTAGTAACGATAAAAGTCATTCGTGAAATGTTTGGGCTCATGCATGAGTATGAGGTTGATGAAGTCTATGTTGTGACGACTAGTAGGTTTACTAAAGAGTGTTATCTTTTTGTTGAGAGTAAAAAGATAATACTTATAGATGGAAATAAGTTAGTTCAATTAATAGAAAAAGTGACTTAATATTAGAATAGGATTATTGACATTATTTTGACTTATTCATGTTATATTTTCTTAATTGGGAGATATGCATGAGTACTATGGAACACCTTTTTGATATCAATAGTGTATTGAAGAATAGTTATATAACACTGAAACAATTAAGAGAAGAAAAACAGATAGAATTAATTTTTGATATGGATACGACTATTCCTAGAGAATTAAGAGGTAATGATGTTGTTTTTCAACAATTGTTAGCCACGCTTCTTTCTTTTGTCTTTCAAAACAGTACCCGAAAAGAGCTGTTATTGTCTCTTAGCGCACCAAAGGATTTTTTATATGAAGAATCTATATCCTTTAAAATGAATAATACAGATATACCAAAAGAAAAAGTATTAGCATTTTTAGAAACAGGATTAGGTAATAATCTTAAGATATTAAATGGGAATATTGTATATGATAATGAATCAGATATACATTTAAAAATACCTTTTACTATAGGTGAGTTAGGCTATAGACGACACTATCGATTGCCGACAAAAACGATGTTAGAAAAAAAAGTACTCTTGGTTGTTAAAAGTCAAAATGTGATGAAAAGTATGGGCAAGATGTTTAAGTATTTTCCTTATGATGTAGATTTTGCTCGGAAAGAAAAAAAAGTACATTTATCAAAATATGATTTAGTTGTTATAGAAGATCATTTAGTGACAGAATCTTTTTCTCATAAAATTAGTCAAATACAAGAAAAAACAGATCTTAAATATGTAATTTGGGGGAATGATAATAATGTAAATTATGCTCCAGTTACCGTTTCTACTCATTTATCAAGACCTGTAACACAAGAGAGTATTTTTGAATTAATAGTTTTACTTTTTTCATATGACACACCTCAGAAAAAAAAGAAAATCGTGACATCCCAAATTTTGGAGGATGTTAGACAACCCTCTGATATAGTTGTACCTGAGAGTTTAAAAATGAAACCTGAAGACCAAGGGCTACAAAATCTTATAGAAGAAAAAAAATCACAACATGTAGCAATATTGGACACGAGATTAGGATTGGAGAATGCTAAGAAAAAAGGATTACTTTATTCACAGGAGCTCGAAAACTTCATAGAGAATTTTAATAAGTCAGACTTGTATTTTAGACAAATTGTTAATGAAAAACAGACTAACAAGATAAAAGACTTTTGTATTGATTTGGAAAAACAAGCTAAAATTATTGGTGCTGAAAGTATGTTGAAGTTTTCAGATACAGTGAGTCTGATTTTTGTTTACGATAAGTTAGATATGTTGCCTATTTATCCAGGTAGATATCATATGGAACTTACTAAACTTGTATCGGAAATAAAAAAGTATTTATATATTTAGTAAATACTTACTCTATGTATTTTTCAAAATCTTCTTTACTTACACCACAGTCTGGGCACTCCCAATCATCAGGGATGTCTTCAAAGGCTGTTCCTGGAGCTATACCACTGTCTGGATCCCCTAGTGCAGGGTCATATATGTATTCACAGACGGTACAAATGTACTTTTGACTCATCTTAAACTCCTTTAGGTAAAATGTTATAC
>Ga0256824_10000598_pt1 | contig 14009 bp, 5 predicted proteins | sample CV67metaG_FD_191570 | JGI IMG/M metagenome (GOLD analysis project Ga0256824, IMG submission 191570) | Hydrothermal vent microbial communities from East Pacific Rise, Pacific Ocean - CV67 | ecosystem: Environmental > Aquatic > Marine > Hydrothermal vents | place: Pacific Ocean: East Pacific Rise...
ATTCGTTTACATCAAATGTTTTTGCATTTCCTTCAATGGTAAAAGTAATGGGCTCGTTGTTTACACTAACCCAAACAGGAATGTCCTTTTTAAATTTTCCTTTCTTTTTTGGCGTGTATTTTATACGAACAATAATGGTGCTATCAGGTAAAATTTCTTTTTGAGAAAACTTTACATCTACTCCGTAAGGCTCTTCTATTCGTAATAAATGAGCAGTTGTTGTACCAGCATTGGTTAAGGTAAAATCAAAATATTTTTGATCTTCCTTATTTATTTCTCCAAAATTATGGTATGATTTATTGAATGTTATTTGTGCGGAAAGCGTATTTCCTATTATAACAATAAGGGATATGAATAAAAGCTTTTTCAAGGGTTTAATATTTGTTTTTTTGACTTTACCAATAACACTGCCAAAAGTACAATTTGTTTTACTTATTACTTGTCCTTTTAAGTATGGATTATCTCAAAAAGAGAACCAGCAACCATTATAATGGTATAAATAAAGGTAAAATTCGTAGCTTCGTGCAACTTATACGTTTTAAAGAGCGTCTGAATAACAAAATCAATAACTATGAAAAAATTAATTGTTTTATTTAGCATTTTCTTAATTTCTGGAACTGCTTTTTCACAAAAAAATGACAAAGCCCTTTTGGTGAAGTATACTAAAGAGGAAGTAAAAATAATGAAGACAGAACAACCAGAAGAGTATAAATACGCAAAATACTGTGTTAATAATGCTTTTTATATTGGAGAAGGATCTAAAGATAAAATTAATGCTAATCCTAGCAAATTTGGATCTATTACATTAAAGAATCTCGACAATATTAATTTTTATGATTTAAAATTAGATATTAAAGAAGATGATTATCAATCCTTTGTAATTGAAGGAACAACAAAGATTTTAATTGTAAAATCAAGAACACACATTTTAAGAGAACTAAATAAATAAGATTATGAAAAAGATATTTTTTATTGCTGCTGCATTGTTTTATTCTTTAGCATCAACTTCACAGATACTTGTAACGGATCCTGATTTAGATGCGGCTAGTCCTATGGATTGTGCTGCAAATGCTGGTCCTACTGCTAACTTTTTTGATTCAGGAAACAACTCTGCTAATTATAGCCCAAATGAAAACGAAACCATTACTATTTGTCCTGATTTTGCAGGAGGAACATCTAAATTATCGTTATCTTTTGGTATAAATACTGGTTGGTTGTTTGATGTTGATGCAAGTGATACTGTATATATTTATGATGGAGCAAATACTTCAGCCCCATTACTAGGAGCTTATAATTCATCTAATGCTCCAACAGGTTTTACTCACTCAGCTAGTTTTGCTAATCCAACAGGATGTTTAACCATACAATTTGTTTCTGATGGAGCAATTGAAGGAACAGGTTGGGATGCCAATGTAACTTGTGTTTCTACGCCACAGCCTTTTGAAGTTCATATGGCTGGTTATAAAATGGGTATTGGTTCAGATGTTATTAATCCAAGCGATACAGGTTATGCTGATGTTTGTTTTGGTGATTCTGTTTTATATGTTGCTACTGGAATTTTCCCTTATTCTTCTGATGTTACAGGTGTTGGATATTCTCAGAATCCTACTAACGTAACTTACGAATGGGAATTTAGTAATGGAGCTCAAGCTACAGGAGATAGTGTTTGGTTCACTCCTCCTGCAAGAAGTGGATATTTAGTTACGTTGAAAATGACAGACCAATTTCCGCAATCTCAACAAATCTTATCTAAAATTAGAGTTTCTACAATTCCTAGTTTTAGTGGTGTCCTTAATGGTAGAGATTCAGTATGTACAGGAGATACTACTCTTATAATAGGTGGTGTTACAGCAACAGATACTGCTGGGGTTGATCCAAATGATGCTAATTTTCAATTAGGGGGGTCATTTGCTGGTTTAACTTGGTTGCCAGATGGTAGTGGGTTAAATTATACTACATCGGTTAATATTAGTGGTTTTGGAGCAACTGATACTATTTCTTCAGTTAGTGATGTTCAAGATTTGAATATTACTATGGAACATTCTTATTTAGGTGATTTAGAAATGTTATTAGAGTGTCCGAATGGAACTCAGGTAGTAATTTTTAATAGTAATTCTGCAGGAATAATACCTGGCGGATTTAGTGGTGGTGGAACTTATTTAGGTGATGCTACTGATGGAACTTTGGGTACTCCTGGTGTTGGTTGGGAATACAAATGGTCCAGTACAAATGCAACATGGGGTGATTTTCCAACTGAATTTGCTGGAGGGAATACTATTATGAGTACTATCGCTCCTGCAGGACCATCTATGAACCCTAATGGCGTTTATTTACCTGAACAATCTTTTGCTGGGTTTATTGGGTGCCCAATTAATGGTGCATGGACAATTACAGTAAGAGATAATTTAGCACAAGATGATGGGTATATTTTTGAATGGGGAATCTTTTTTGATCCTGCTATTAATCCAAATAGCGAAGTTTATGCGCCATCAATAACAAACTCACAATGGTTGTCCTCTTCTACTATTTTACCAGGAAATCCAACAGATACTTTTATTGTTGTAACGTCAAATGTGCCAGGAACTTATGATTATACTTTTGAAGTAACAGATAATTTTGGGTGTATTTATGATACTACTGTTCAAGTGTATTTTTTACCTGGACCAACTGTTCAAAATGATTCTGTAGCTTGTGCAGGACAATATCAAATTATTAACACAACAGCTTATAGTGGAGGTGTTTGGTCTTACGTTGCCCCTCAAGGAGGAACAGCTACATTTTCGCCTAACAATACATCTCTTAATCCTTTAGTAGATGTTGATGTAAATGGAACTTATACATTTACCTATACAGATAACCAATGTTTACTAGCAAATTCCTTTGACATCTACTTTGCAGATTCTGTAGATGTTAATATTACTGGAGGAGATGTTTGTCTCGGAGATGAGATTATAATGGATGCAACATCGCAAGTTTTAGGAACAACTTACCTTTGGAATACAGGGAGTACAGATGCCTCTATTATAGCAACAAATGCAGGAACATATTCTGTGGTTGTTACTGGAAGTTGTAATACTGTAAGTGATAATGCTGTTCTTATTACAGAAATATGTGGTGTAACAGCTCCAAATGTTATTACCCCAAATGGAGATGGCTTAAATGATATATTATTCTTTACAGGATTAGATCGTTTTCCAACAAGTAAATTAGAAGTGTTTAACAGATGGGGATTAGTAGTTTACTCGAACGAAAATTATAGAAATGATTGGTCTCCTGTTAATTTATCTGATGGAACTTACTTTTATGTGTTAACTCCTGAAGGTAGTGGAGGAATACCTCAAGACCCTTTAAAAGGAAGTATTTCTGTTTTCAAATAAGAGAATATATTAATAACAAAAAGAGGCTCACTAATTTAGTGAGCCTCTTTTTGTTTTAGAACAATTATAAATAGTTATTCTTTAATCAATTTTTGAACATAACTATTGTTGTATGTTGTGATGCTTAGAAAATAAACACCTTTCTGTAACTGAGAAAAACTTTGATCATTGATGTTTTTTCCATTCCAAATAACTTCTCCTACAGTGTTTGTTAATGTATAAGTTTCATTTCCTCTATTGTTTTTTACATTAATAGTTGATGTGAAAGGGTTAGGGTAAGTAGTAACTTGAGTTAGAGTAACGCTTTCCATACCAGTAGCTAATCCCCATAAAATACGAACAAAACCTTTAGCGCCATCAGTTCCGGGAGATCCACTTCCGTTTCCAGCACCTCCGGCACCTCCATAGTTTAAACCAATAATAGCAGGGTTAGCATTTTGAGATCCACATGAACCGTTATTATACCCAGCACCTTTTCCTCCGCTTCCTCCAGGAAAACCACCATTATTTCCTCCAGCACCACCTTGCTCAGAACAAACTCCTGCATAGTTGATTGTTGTGCCGCCTACAGAACCATTTCCGTTTGGTCCAGCAGCACCGCCACCGCCACCACCCCAGTAGGTCCAGCGACCACCGCCACCATCACCACCAGTAGCGTTAGATATGTTTCCTCCACTTCCAATCCCACCAGTACCACCACCACCAACCATGTATGGTTGAGAAGTTAATTGGGATCCGTTTGAACCTCCTGTTGCCTGAATTCCTAAACTTGTAATTGCAGATGTAGCACCATTGGTTGTTCCTACAGTTATTGATAACGTTGAGCCAGGGGTTACGCTAAAAGTTCCTTTAGCGTAGCCGCCACCACCACCACCGCCACCACCATTGTTGGGACCTTTTCCTCCAGCACCTACAACTTCTACAGTAATTGTATTAACACCTGTAGGGACAGTAAATGTTCCATCAGAAGTATAATCTTGAGGGGATGTTTGTGCAAAACTAGCTATTGCTAAGCAAGCGAAAACACTTAAAAAAGTAATTTTTTTCATAATAAATTAAATTAAGATTGAGTTCTATTTAAAATTGCAGAACCCTTAACAATTTGTTATTACAAAAATAAAATATAATGATTTACTTTATAGGGGTATTAATACCTCTATTATTATCGGATTAATGTTACTTTACCGATATAAGAATGTTCTTCTCCTAAAATATCTGTAGCAAAAATACGATAGACATAGACATCAACAGGCAACGTTTTTCCTTTGTAATTACCATCCCATCCTTGATTAATGTTGTCTGTCTCAAATAATTTTTCCCCCCAACGGTCAAAAATTAACATTTTAAATTCGGTTATACCCATTCCTTTTGCCATAAAGGTATTGTTTTGAAAATCATCATTTGGGGTAAAAGAATTAGGAATAAATAAAGCAAATTCAGCATTTACTTTTACCATTTTTTGAATGGTATCTTTACATCCAAAATTGGTAATTACAATTTGTGTTACGAGGTATGAGCCAGCATCTTGGTAGGTATTTAAAGGGTTAGTTTGAGTGCTAGAATTTCCATCGCCAAAATTCCAATCATAAAAAGTAGCGTTTGAACTTTGATCGTTAAAAACAATATCAGGAGCATAAACACTTGTAATAGTAGGGTCAGGAATAAAACCAGCAATAGGGTTTGGGTAAATAACAACAGGAAAATTTAGTGTATCTGTTGCCGAACAGTTCTCTGAGGTAGTTAATGTTAAATTCACAAAATAATTACCAGCAGTGTAGTAAGTTGTTGTGGGGTTGGGTAAAAAAGAATTGCTTCCATTATCAAAATCCCATTGGTAGCTTGTTATAAAACCACTACTTAATGTGGAAGTGTCATTAAATTGAATGATATCTCCTTCACATCCACTTGCTAAAGTTGGCCAAAAATCAAAACTAGGAATAGGAAAAAGATTTACTGTTTGTATTATCGTATCAGAACACCCTAAAGTTGAGGTAACAATTAATTGTACATCAAAAGTTTCAGACAAATTAGAATATATATGTATTGGATTTTGTTGAGCACTTATTCCTCCATCACCAAAATTCCAAGTCCAAATATTAATTGAACCACTTGGAATAGTAGATTGATCCACAAAACTCATGGTGTCATTTAAACAAACAGTGTTGTTAGTAAATGCTGCTGTTGGTAAATCAAAAACTCTTGCACTTTCTGTAAAGCTATTGGTACAACCAGAATCAGATGTTACAGTTAACGTTACATTATATGTTCCTGAACTAGCATAAATATTGCTTGCATTTTGTTGGGTAGAGGTATTTCCATCACCAAAATCCCAATCCCAACTAGTTGCTACACCTGTAGATTGGTCAGTAAAAATAGATGCTGTATTTAGGCATGTATTTGTTGTGACAAATAGAGCTACAGGGTTTTCGTTTATATTAATTACAATAGAAGTTGAGCTAGAACAACCTCCATTTGACATTACTGTTAATGTAACAATATAAACTCCTGATAAGGCATAAGTGTGAGTTGGGTTTTGTTGTGTGGAGGTATTTCCATCACCAAAATCCCACAGCCAATTTGTTATAACACCTACATTAATAACTGAGTTATCATTAAAAGTGATAACATCTCCATCACAAATGGGAGTATTTACAGCAATTTGTGCAATAACATCATCTACAACTATAACCACCTGAAAAGCTTGGTCGGTACAGTTTGCAGAACCTCCATTAACAATTAAAGAGGTTAGAAAAGAACCTGGAGTTAAATAAGTGTGTGTTGTTGATGGTCCGGATGTACTGCTTCCTCCATCACCAAAATCCCAAGTCCAACCGTTAGGAGCGCCAGAAGATGCGTCTGTAAATGTTGTTGTTGAGCCTAAACAAACTGTATCTACAGCATAACTAGCAATAGGTATAGAGTTAACTACAACAGGAAAAGAAATAGTGCTATCACAACCGTTTATGTTGGTTGCAGTTAAAGTTACATTGTAAGTTCCGGGGGTTTGGTAAATGTAGGTTGGGTTTGGAATATTTGAAGTGTTTATCCCGTCCCCAAAATCCCAAAAATAAGAGCCAATGGCAACAACATCAACAACAGTGTTGGTAAAAGTTGTTACACTTCCAAAACAAACGGTATCAGCAAACCCTCCAGGCACAGGAACTGTACTTACTGTAATAGGCGTTATAAGAGTGTCTGAACAGCCTGCTCCGTTTCCAATAATAAGCTGAACATTATAGTTGCCTCCTAATGCGTAAATGTTGTTAGGGTTTTGTTGGTTAGAAGTGTTCCCATTACCAAAATCCCAAGCCCAAGTATTTGGTGACCCTTGGCTCGTATCTATAAATATTGATTGTTGTTTGGCGCATGATAGTGTTAAATCAAATCCGGCAATGGGTTGAGGTAATACTACAACGATGTTAGAAACAGTATCTGCACAAGTAAAAATATTACTTACAATTAACTGTGCGAGGTATGAACTATCTTGAGGGTAAGTGTTGTTACTTGTTTGAGTTGTGGAAGTATTTCCATTACCGAAAGTCCAAGTCCATGTTGTAGGTGCGCCAGTAGATAAATCTGTAAAAGTTGTTGCTACTCCAAAACACATGGTATCAGCTGTAAAAACAGCAACAGGATTAGGGTTGACAATAATGTTTTGATTTAAAGTATCGGAACAACCCAATGTATTAATCACTACTAATTGAACATTGTAAGTTCCATCTGAAGCGTAAAGATGAGTAGGGTTTTGATTAGTAGAAGTATTTCCATCACCAAAATTCCAAACCCACGAAACAGCGTTTAATGAATTATCTACGAAAGTGGACACTGTATTTAAACAAACCGTATCAAAAGCAAAAATAGCTGTAGGTAAAGGATTTATTGTAATTGTTTGAGTAATACTGTCAACACATCCATAGGTATTTGTTGTGATTAGGGTTACGTTATATGTTCCATCTAAACCATATATTATTGCTGGATTATGTTGGTTAGAAAAGTTTCCATCACCAAAATTCCAATTCCAAATAGTAGGAGTATTTACAGTTAAATCGTTAAAAAAGGTAGTGTCATTTAAACATGCAGTATTGTTACTAAAGTCGGGTACAGTATGAGGAAATGATGTAATGGTTTGCGTAATGGTATCTTGACATCCACTTGCAGCATACCCGGCAATCAGCGTTACATTATAACTTCCATCAACTGCATAAATATTGTTTGTGATAGAATCGTTTAACGTGTTGGTATTTCCATCGCCAAAATTCCAATTGTACATGTTAGGGTTTCCTGTTGATGTACTTGTGAAAAAAGTAGTATCGTTAGAACAAACATCTGTAAAACTAAAGTTAGCGTTTGGTACAGAATCAACTGTTAATATTTGTGTGATGGTATCAAAACATCCACTTCCGGCAGCAACAATTAGCTCTACCGTATATTGACCAGCAGTTGTATAGTTATTGTTTGGGTTTTGATTGGTTGAGGTGTTTCCATCACCAAAAGACCAATTCCAAGAAATTGGTGTTCCTGACGATAAATCAGCAAAACTTGTTGGGGCACCTAAACAGGTTGAAGAATTACTAAAAGCAGCAACAGCAACATCATTTACTATAACAGGGAGTGTAATGGTGTGTGTACAACCAGCAGCATTTGTGGTTGTTAAACTTACAGTATATGTACCTGCATTGGCATAGGTATTATTTGGGTTTTGATTGCTTGAAGTGTTTCCATCACCAAAAGACCAACTCCAAGTAATGGCATTTAAAGAAGAATCTGAAAATAGAGTAGGGTTACCAATACATTCTATTGTAAATCCAAAATTTGAGGTAGGTAGAGGGTCAATAACAATAGTGGTAGTTGAGGTGTCTGAACACAAAAAAGCAGAAGTACTAATTAGCTGAACAGTATATGTGCCTGCAATTGTGTATGCATAAGTAGGGTTAATTGCTGTGCTTGTTCCTCCATCACCAAAATCCCACGCATAAGTTGTTGCTCCAATAGAATTATTAGAAAAAATAATGTTTTCATTTACACAGGAAGTATCGCTAGAAGGTAAAATATCCGCAATTGGGTTGGGATGAACTGTCACATTTTGAGTAAGACTATCTATACAGCCATTAACGGTTTCTATAATTAATTGAATGTTGTAAATACTATCAATTGTAGTTGTTGTATAGGTTTGATTTGTTGGGTTTTGTATATTACTTGTGTTCCCATTATCTAAATCCCAAGAGTAAATATCTCCAACATTAACGGTACTAGTATTTGCAATAGCCACATCTAAAGGAGAACAACCCACATTTGGTGTTAACGTAAATGTTGGGATAGGCATAATAAAAACGTCAATAAAAACAGTGTCGCTAGCTGTACAACCTGCATTATCAACTGTTAGGGTAACCATGTTTGTACCAGGGTTAGGAAAAACAATAGGTCCAGGATTAAAAGCATTTGATGTAGCAGGAGAAGCTCCTCCTCCAAAAGTCCAACTGTAAGAAGTTGCTCCAATTGTAGAATTATTGGTCAAGTTTACCGTTAAATCTTCACAGCCATTGAGTGTGTCAGGAATAATGCTCGCTATTGGACTTAAATTAGCGGTTACTGTTTGCGTAGTGCTATCTACACATCCATTAGCTGTTGTTACAATTAATTGAACGTTATAAGTACTATCTAAACCTGTAGTGGTATAAAGTTCACTTCCCGGGTTTTGATTAGTTGAAGTATTTCCATTTCCGAAATCCCAAGTATAAGTATCTCCAATAGTAACAGGACTTGTATTGTTAAAATTAGCTGTTAAAGGCGAGCATCCGCTTGGTGGGTTAATTGTAAATGCTGGTTCAGGAAGTGGATAAACATCAATAAATGCAGTGTCTCTACTTATACAACCTAAACTATCTACAGTTAAAGTTGTCATGTTGTTATTTCCAGCATTAGGAAAAATAATTGTTCCGGGGTTATAAGCGTTTGATGTAGCAGGAGAAGCTCCTCCGCCAAAAGTCCAGCTATAAGAAGTTGCCCCAATAGTAGAGTTATTAGTAAACGTTACAGGTAAATCCTCACAACCATTTAATGTGTCTGCTACAATATCTGCTACAGGATAAGGGTTTACTACAATTGTACCTGTAAGTGTATCTAAACCACAATAACCTGAAACAATTAACTGGGTGGTGTAAGTTCCGGGAGTATTGTAAATTATTTTATGAGGACCAACAAGATTAGATGTTGTACCATTGTCAAAATCCCATTCATAAGTTAAACTATCACCTCTTGATGATTGAGAAAAAGTAACAGAATCTCCAACACAAATAGTACTTGCTAAAGGAGTAAATATTGCTTGTACTTCTGGATGAACAATAATATTTACTGTAGAATCAAAAATACCACATTGGTTTGAAACTCTTAATCGGATAGAATGAGTTGTAATTGAATTTCCGGGAGGAGTTGTAAATGTTTGTGTAGGAATGGTATCGTTATTTGTTTGAAAAAAGCCGTCAGCCCACCATTGTGTGGTTAAATTTCCTCCAAAAGCAGAATCAAAACCATTAACAACTAATGGAGTGCAACCTTCTAATGGATTAACATACATATAAGCCGTAGGGATACTATCTACAATTATGGATTGAGTTATTGTATCTGCACCACAAGCATTGTTTGCAATTAGCATAATGGTAAATTGTCCCTGATTGTAAGTTTGAGTTGGAGGGTTTATAGTAGATGTATACGTATTTCCATTATCCATTATCCAAACATAATTATTTGCTGGGACAGTATTTGAAGAGGAATTAGCAAAGTTAATGCTTTGAGGAGCACAACCTCGTCCTGCCAATGAATGTGAAAAGCTTGCTGTTGGTGGACCAGATATAATGATAGGACCAACTGTTGCTGTTGATGCATTACAACTGTTAGATGCGGTAACCATTATGGTGAACATTCCGCCTGTAACATAAGTGTGTGGTGGAGCAACAAAAGAGGTTGTAGTTACTGATGGGGTTCCGTCACCAAAATTCCAAACATAGGTGTTTGCATTAACTGAGGCATTAACAGGATTAACTGTGTGAGGTAAACAACCTGATGTTTCAGAAATTGGAACAACAAAAGAGGCAGAAACAAATTTTTCAAAAACAACGGTTAATGTTTTGGTAACAACACAGCCATTTGCATGCGTAGCGGTAAAATTGACTGTAAAAGTTCCGTAAGAAGTGTAAGTATAAGTATGTGGGGCATTAGATGTTGTAGAAAAAACAGGAGAACCATCGCCATAATCCCAAGTATAAGAAGTTGCTCCAGTTGTGGTGTTAAAAAAGGTTACTGTTTCTGTTGTAATCGTATCAATAGGTAATAAGCAATGAAATAAATCCCCATCCCCATCGTCTCCAGAAATATTAGCAACAGGGATGTCATTTGCAGTAACACTTACATTATTAGTGCTTGTACATCCTGCGGCATTGATCATTGTTAATGTTACACTGTAAGTACCTCCAGCAGCATAAGTATTGCTTGGATTGTTTGCTGTACTTGTGTTTCCATCCCCAAAATTCCAATTGTAAGAGGTGTAAGAATCATTACCTGTGGATGTATTGTTAAAAGAGATTGTTGTTCCTGCACATTGATTGTTTGGCGAAAACGTGAAAGAAGCTGTTGGTATAGGGTGCACAACAACATCTACAAAAAAAGAATCTGTACAAGTTCCTGCCATATCTGTAGCAACCATAAGGTAGGTGTAAGTACCTACCGCAGAAACACTCACACTAATAGGGGCTGCTAATCCGTTGGTAACATCATATATAGCGTTATTAAAATACCAATTATAAGTTGCTGTTGCAGCACCAGCACCAGTACTATTGTTAATAATATTTACAGTGGTTGCTCCAGGGCCGCAAACATCAACAACAGATGTTGTAAATGAGGTATTAATTGAAGGGCAAGCAGCAAATACAGTGCTATTTATAAATAACAACAAAAAAGCAACTACAGCGCTTATTTTACTATTGATTATATATATAGGGTTGCTTATCATTTTAATATAATTTCACTACTTCATTTCTCTCTAAAGAGGTTCTTCTACTTGAAATTATAAGGTGGTTTTATGTGTTTGAAAAAATAAAAAAGAGGAGAGTTTATGCTCCTCCTTTTTTATAAAAGCTTTTTTATCTAAAACGAGCACTTGAATTTTTACTCGAACCAATATTTATAAATTTTAAATAAATTTCCATTCCTCCATTTCCATTTGTTGCTGCAGATAATCCTGAAACATTCATATCATAAGCAACACCGATAGTAAAGTTTGATACTTCAAATTCCAAGCTAGGAGCAAAAGCATCTCCAATCCTAAAATAACCACCAAATGCTATTGACATTCCTTTTAATGATCCTGTATATTTTGATTTTTCTTGAAGCGTATATCTAACCAATGTTCCAACTAAATACTGACGAGCAGGACCTTGAAACATCACTAATACTTTTGGCTGGAATGCAATTTTAGAATTCTCTAAACCTAATAATGCTTGAGCGTGAAAAGCAAATTTTGAATATAATTTATCTATTTCTCCAAATTCTATTTGCTGGCTTGGTCTGGCAACATGGTAGAATACTAATCCTGCTTGAATTTTAAATTCATCTTTAGAGCTTAGTGTTTTATTTCCTTTTCCATAATTCCAAATACCACCTACAGTAAAATCAAAGTAGCTTTTATTCTCAAATAAAAAACTTTCGTTAGATGATAAAGTTTTATCATAAGCTTGTCCATTAAATTGTGAGCTCCATTGTAAATTACTTTGATCAATGCTATTTTGAACCCATGCTGTAGAAAAACCAAGTGAAGCTGTATTTCTATTGTCGAGATAGATTGTGCTGGATAAAGACAAGTTTATTTTAGTTGATCCAAAACTACTTGCTCCAGCAACATCTTTAAAGGCATTTAAACCAACTCCGATATAGCCTCTTTTCCATGAGTTTTTAAATAGTCCACCATCAATACTAACAGAATATGTTTTAAAAGCATTTCCAATACTTCCCCATTGATTTCTATAGTTTAACCCAGCCCTCAAGCTTCCATCAAAAACACCTGCAGTTGCGGGGTTTAAGTTTGTTTCTATTGCATCATACATTGTAAAATGCACATCTTGTGCAATTGAAGCCAAGCTACAAAAAGCACTTATTGTAATTAATAATAATTTTTTCATTGTTATAAGTTTTAATTGAGGTTTGATTTTTTTGATTAACCAAACCTCAAATTATTATTACCTCATTAATGTGATGTCTCCTTTTTTTGTTACAGTACTACCATCTTTAAAAGTGGCTTGCAAATAGTAAACAAAAACAGCTTTATTCATTGGTTTTCCTCTATATGAACCATCCCAACCAACTGCTTGATTTGTAGATTCAAAAACCTTTTCTCCCCATCTATCATAAATAAAGAAGTCAATAGACTCAACAGTTTTTCCTTCAACATAAACAATGTCATTTATTCCATCTCCATTAGGAGAGAATATATTTGGAACAAAAACAATGTTTTCGAAATTGATTATTACTGTTACTTGATCAGTTGCTACACAGCCATTACTATCAATTGTAACCGTATAAGTTGTTGTTTCTTCAGGTGATGCAATTGTAGATTGACAAACAATACAACTTAACCAATCTGTTGGGCTCCAAGTGTAAACTCCTCCACTACCTGTTGCGGTTAGAGGCGTACTTTCTCCAAAGTTGATGCTTACATCTGGGCTAGCAATAACTGTTGGCATTGGTGAAACTACAATTGTTTGTGTGGCAACATCAGTACCATTGCTATTAGTAACTGTTTGTTCTACAACATAAGTTCCGACCGTATTAAAACAACTAATAGGGTTTTGATCTGTGGATGTTGCAGGAGTCCCTCCAGCAAAAGTCCATGACCAAGATGTTGTTCCTGTACTGATATCAGTAAATGTCACACATTCACCTTCACAAATAGCGGTATCACTTGCTGTAAATCCTGCTATTGGCATTGTACATGCACTTATTGTAATGCTTATCGTTAAAGAGTCAGGACATAATCCACTGGTTAAATATTTAATATTAAATGTTCCTAATCCACTTGCTGTTAAATCAATTTCTCCTGTAGAGGCATTGATTGTTCCACTATTATCTATTGTAAAAAGGCCACCCGTTGTTCCTGTAATAGTAGGAGTTGGATTAGGATCTGTTTGACAATATGGGCTTGTATAATTAAATGTTGCAGCATCAGTAGCATCAATTGTCACATAAACAGTTAAAGTGTCTTGACAACTAGTGCTTGGCGTAGTATATAACACTCCATACGTACCGGGAGTACTTGTTGCTAAATTAATTTCTCCAGTTCCAGCAGTAATACTAAGCCCGGTAGGTGTACTTGTAAAAGTGCCACCAGCAGTTCCTGTAATTATAGGTGTTGGATTAGATCCGTTGGCACAATAATTACTTGCTGTATAACTAAAAGCAGCATCTTCTGAAGTTGTTATAGTAACAGAAACGGTTAATGTATCCTGACAATTAGGACCAGGAGTAGTATATAGCACTCCATACGTACCGGGAGTACTTGCTGATAAATCAATTTCCCCAGTTCCAGCAATAAGGATTATTCCTGCAGTACTTGTAAAAGCACCACCGGATGTTCCTGTAATAGTA
>Ga0256824_10000599_pt1 | contig 13978 bp, 10 predicted proteins | sample CV67metaG_FD_191570 | JGI IMG/M metagenome (GOLD analysis project Ga0256824, IMG submission 191570) | Hydrothermal vent microbial communities from East Pacific Rise, Pacific Ocean - CV67 | ecosystem: Environmental > Aquatic > Marine > Hydrothermal vents | place: Pacific Ocean: East Pacific Rise...
ATACTTTTTAATCTAAGTTTAAATAATCTGTCATTCTTTCTTCACCATAATAAGGATGTTCTAAAAAATAGCGGTCTATTTCATTCATTTTTTCAGATTAAGCACACTTTCTTGTTTAGGCTTGTAATACAAACCTGATCTATGTATTTCTAATAAATTACATTGTTTTTCAAGACTTAAACTTGGATGAGATTTGATAACTTTTCGTCTTTTTTCAGTTACCCTAATTTCCCCAAGACATGTTTTAAAAAATCAATTTCAACTTTAAGCTGACCTATTTTACAAAACAACTTATCCTTTTCAACCGATTAAGTATCTTTTTTTTGTTTTGAATCGAATGTTGCTGATGCATTCTCTATGAATTCTTTTTTCCATTTACTTATTTGTGTGGATTGTAATTCATACTTACTTGACAACTCTTGAAGTGTTGACTGCTCTTTTAAGGCTTATAAAATAACTTTTATTTTAAATTTAGAACTAAATTTTCTTCTACTTGTTTTCATAATACGTGTTAAATTTAAGATTTATTTTACTGTCTTAAAAATAGGGAGTATTATAATCATCAATTTATAATTAATTTTGGAGTACTATGAAATATTTTTAAATCAATAAATATTAGGATAGTTTAGCATAAAAAAAATGCGTTTTAGAATAACTAAAACGCATTTAAATAGATGTGTGTAACTGAATTAACCATTCATATTCACTAACATTTCTTCATTTGATTGCGAATTTTCCATTTGTTCTTTAACAAAACTCATGGCTTCGACAGGATTCATGTCTGCAAGCATTTTTCTTAAAATCCAAACACGAGACAATTCTTCTTTACCCATTAATAAATCTTCACGTCTAGTTCCAGAAGATGTAATGTCTATTGCAGGATAAATACGTCTATTAGCAATTTTTCTATCTAATTGTAATTCCATATTTCCAGTTCCTTTGAATTCTTCAAAAATAACTTCATCCATTTTAGAACCAGTCTCAGTTAAAGCGGTAGCTAAAATAGTTAATGAACCACCATTCTCAATTTTTCTGGCAGCACCAAAAAATCGTTTAGGTTTGTGTAATGCGTTTGCGTCAACCCCTCCAGATAATACTTTACCAGATGCTGGTTGTACAGTATTGTAAGCTCTTGCAAGTCTTGTAATAGAATCTAATAAAATAACTACATCATGACCAGATTCAACCATTCTTTTAGATTTTTCTAACACAATGTTTGCTAATTTTACGTGTTTATCTGCTGGTTGATCAAAAGTTGATGCTACAACTTCAGCGTTAACTGAACGAGCCATATCCGTTACCTCTTCAGGTCTTTCATCAATTAATAAAACAATTAGGTAAACTTCAGGGTGGTTTGCAGCAATAGCATTTGCTACGTCTTTTAATAAAACAGTTTTACCTGTTTTAGGTTGTGCCACAATCATTCCCCTTTGTCCTTTACCAATTGGTGCAAACATATCCATTACTCGTGTTGACATAGTTTCTTTTCTATGTCCAGTCAATTTTAATTTTTCATCAGGAAAAAGTGGTGTTAAGTATTCAAACGGTACTCTATCTCTTACTAAACTGGGTTCTCTACCATTAATACTGTGAATTTTAATTAAAGGAAAGTATTTTTCACCTTCTTTAGGTGGTCTAACCATTCCAGCAATAGTATCTCCAGTTTTTAAACCGTATAATTTTACTTGATGATGTGGTACATATACATCATCAGGTGAAGCTTGATAATTATAATCAGATGATCTTAAAAAGCCATAACCATCTTGCATCATATCTAAAACACCTTCTGAGTGAATAATATCATCAAAGTTAAAACCGTAATAGTCTTCTTGCTTTTGTTTTTTATGGTTACTTTTTTTGTTGCTATTAGTGTTGTTATTAGCGTTGTTTTTAGAATTATTTTGTTGACGATTATTATTATTATTGTCCCCGTTATTTTTATTCCCTTTATAATTGGGATTGTTACGGTTTGCTTTATCGTTGTCAATTTTCCTTTTCTCCTTTTTTACACCTTCAGTTAATCCTTTTTCAGGATCAGACTCAGAATTAGATTCTACTGAATCATTTTTTGATTCGTTAGTTTTTGAATTTGAAGTATCAGAACTTTTGGTTTCATCTTTTAAACGCTTTCTTGGTTTTTTGATGTCTTTTTTTGGCTCTGATTCTGGTTTTGCAGATTTGTTAATAGAATCAACTGAGCTTGAAGATTTAACTTCTTTTACTTCGGCTGGATTATTTCCGCTAATAATGGCATCAATAATCTCTTGCTTTTTTTTTGATTCCATTCCTTTAAGACCTAATTGTTTTGCAATTTCTCTTAATTCAGCAACTTTTTTTGCTTTTAATTCGGCATTTGTCATAAAAATATACGATTGTTTTTACTTGATAAAGTAATTTGGATATTTAATATCAGATTGATTTTTAATTAGTTGAAAGGTTATTTTTTAGATAAATATGATCCTTTCATTTGAACTTGAATACAATATTACGTATAATAATATAAAATAACAAATAATAAGAATACTAAATAAGTATCCTAAAACAAAAAAAAGTCTAAACGTAATAGAATTAAATTTAGACTTTTTAAATAAACATAAGGAGTTAATTAAGTATTAAACCATTTCCAAATTTTACCCCACCTTGTCGTTGGCTCTTTATCGTACACTTTCATGTTTTCTAAATTTCCGTTGTTGGTTTTAATTTTTTTCTTTTTTGTTGTATTTTGTTTAATTTTTGTATTCTGTTGGTAATGCTTTTTTTGTTTAGCTTTTTTTTCTTTTGAGAACTGTATTTGTTTTTCTTTAGCTAATTTATTTTCTTTTTCTTTATTATCTAATTCACTTAAGGTACTACGTCTTGAATTAGACTTATTACTTTTAGATTTAAGTTTACGTTTTTCAACTCTTGCAAGGTATTGTTCTTTTTTACGTTTTGCTAAATCAACTCTTATTTGTTCAATAGTTTCAGTTATATCTGTTGATTCGTCATTTTTAGTAATGATAAATGAAATGGGTTTAGCTTTTTGTGGTAAATCAATTTTTCCAATAACTTTAAAACCTTCTAATTCTTTTTTAGGAGCTTTAATAACTCCATCAACAACAGTTAGTTCAATAGCTTCACCGTCTTCATCATAGGCAATCAATTTTTCATTAGTTAAACTATCGGTGTCTTTAATTATGTTAACCACCTCTTTTGTTGTTTCTAATTCATCACTTACAATTTCATCAATTGCTACTTCAATAGCCTCCTCTATAGCTTCTTCTTCAAAAATTTCAGCAGCAACTTCTTCAGTTACTGATTCAATCACTTTTTCAACGTCAATATTAATGTCTTCAACCTTTTCTTCAATATTTTCTGTATTTGATTCTTCTATTTTTTCTTCAACAGTAGATTTTTTAACGGCTCTTTCTACAGGCTGTAATGGTTCTGGAATTTTAAAATTAGCCATAACTAAGTCTAAAATAGTATCTTCAATTTTAGAATTTAAACTTTCGTCAACAGTAATTGAATGTTCTTTTTTTAAAAAACTTACAATTTGAGTTGGTTTTATGTCTAATTTACGTGCTAATTGTCCTAATCTCATCTTTTTTGGGTTGATTTGATGACAAAGATAATAATCACATTCAATAAATGGCAAATCTTAAAATAATATCTTAGTAGTTAATAAAATAAATTTAAGTCTAAAAATTGAATATCTTGATATTCAAACCAGACTATTCAATTAAACAATGTCTTAGTGTAACTAATAACTGTTTAATTTCGACTTTTGTATTAAAACTATGTATGCAAAATCTAATTCTTTCTTCATTTATAGGTACTGTTGGATGAAGAATTGCTTTTACATTAAAACCTGCATTTATAATTTTTGTTGCAACTTGTTTTACTTTATTCGTTTCGTTTACAATACAGGATTGAATGGCAGAATCACTGTTTGTAAAATAATGATTTATATGTAATGTTTTACAATATGATTTAAAAAAGATAATATTTTCTTTTAGTAAATCATTTTCAGTAGTTGATGAAAGTAGAGTAGTGTAAGCTGACTTTATCGTAGCAATAGCATGTATAGGTAATGCTGTTGTGTAAATAAATGAACGAGAAAAATTGATTAAATAACTTTTTAAATCATTTTTACATAAAATAACCGCTCCATGACAGCCTAATCCTTTTCCAAATGTTACAATTCTCGCAAAAAAAGCATTTTCCAAATTTGCTTCTTGTGTGATTCCTAAACCAAAAACTCCTAATGCATGTGCTTCATCTACAATTAACTTACAATTATATTGATTAGCCAACTTTATTAATTCAACTAAATTAGGTGTATCTCCATCCATAGAGAATACACTTTCTGTTACTATATATATTTCTTCAACCTGAGTTGTTCTATTTAATTTCTTTTCTAAATCTATTAAATCATTATGTTTAAATGAAATAGATTTAGCATTAGATAAACATATTCCATCTCTAATTGATGCGTGAATTTGTTTATCGTAAAAGACAACATCATTACGTTGTGGAACGGCACTGAAAAAGCCAATATTAGCATCATATCCAGAATTGTAAAGCAATGCAGATTCAGTTTGATGAATGGTAGCTAAATATGATTCTAATTCAACATGAACGTTATGATTTCCTGATATTAATCTTGACCCTGTAGCTCCATTTTTTAAATCATTAATTCGGGAAGTCAAACTGTGTGCTTCATCAAAAATAAGGGTAGATTTAGCCAGACCTAAATAGTCATTAGAAAAAAAATCGATACCATCTGTACTACTTTCTAATTGCCTAAGACTATTTGAATTTTCTCGGCTTTTTAGTTTAGATATTAATTTTGAAGGTAATTTCATTTAATCAGATATAAATTATTTAGAAACTAAAATACTGACAGCATTTCCTCCAAAACCAACAGAATTAAGGAGTATCTTTTTAATATTTTTAGGTGCTTTATTTTCTATATAAGGAACATGAATAAATTCATTATTTTCTAACATCATTACCGCTAATTGTAAACTTAATAAACCACTTGAAGCAAATGTATGACCTAATTTCCATTTATTACAAGTGATTGCTGGTTTGTTTTTTCCAAAAAGGATGTCAATTGCATTTAATTCAGATATATCTCCTTTAATAGTGCCTGGTGTATGTGTAATAATAACATCAATTTCAGAAGTTGGATTGCCTTTTAATGCCATTTCCATTGAGTTTTGTAGACAATCTGCATGTGATGAAATTGAAACATTGTGTTCTAAAGGCTCTGTTGAAAAACCATATCCAATGATATAAGCTAAAGCATTTTTTGATTCTCCTTGTTCGATACAAACTATTGAAGCAGCTGTACCCAAAACCATTGAATTTTTAGATTTGTTTAAATTTAAAGATTGACAAGGGTATTTTGTGTTTTTTAGGGCATATATTTTTAATGCTTTCATTTGTGCAATTGTAAATCCTGTTAAAGGGGATTCACTTGCACCAATTAAGAATTTAGAACTCATGCCTGATTTTAGCCAAGCGATTCCGTTTAATAAACTATGTAAACCAGTTGAACATGTAATTGAATGACTCAAATTTGGACCATTTGTCTGTAAATCATGTGCAACCCAAGATGAAATATTACCTAAAGTTGTTGTTGGTGATGCTAAAGTATTAATTTGCTTATTCTCTACATAATCTTTATGATAACGTTCAAATAATTTAGTAGCCCCTCTTGAAGAACCAATGTTAATACCTATAGTATCATTTTTATTCCAGTTAGCTTTTATTATAGCTTGTCTTGCCACAATGATTGCTAATAAAACAGTTTCATCTAATTTTTTATATTTGGGGTGTGATATACGTAAGGCTTCAACACGTTTTATTTCTTGTTCATTAAGGGAAACAACCAAAGAATTGACATTATCTATTAATTTTTCTTTAATGTAATGTTGATTATTAAGATAGTTAGTCCATATTTTCTCAGTGTCAGCTCCAAGGGCAGAAATAGATTCTATTGATAAAATTGATATTTTAGTATTCATTTTATTAAAGTTCTTCTAAAACTTCTTCAATTGAAGAATATATTTTTGATAGATGTTTTTCTGAAATAATATATGGAGGTAAGATATAGATGGTTTTACCTAAAGGTCTTAAATAGACTCCTTTTTTTAGTAATGACTTTTGGATTTCATTTCTTCGACTCCCATATCTGTCCATCTCAATGTTAAGGTCTAATGCAAAAATAACACCTAATTGGCGTGTTGATTGAACTTTAGCATGGTTTTTAATTTTAGAATTGAATGCTTCATGTGATTCAATAATTTTTTGAATATTATCTTGAATAGATTTTGAAGTTAATAATTCAATTCCTGCTATGGCTGCTGCACATGCTATAGGGTTTGCTGTGTATGTATGAGCATGAAAAAAAGCGTTGTCTATACTTTCAGATAAAAAAGCAGTATAAATATCTAATGTACATGAGGTAACTGCCATAGGAACGACACCTGCTGTTAAGGCTTTAGATAATGAAATAATATCTGGTTTTGTTTCTATATAATCGGAAGCAAAGTTCTTTCCTAATTTTCCAAATCCTGTCATTACTTCATCTGCGATACAAATAATTTGGTTTGACTTACAAATTTTTAAAATTTCATTTAAGTAGTCAGCTTCATACATATGCATAGAGTTGGCTCCTTGTACAAGTGGCTCATAAATAAAACAACTCACCTCATTATTTGAAATTATATCTTTAAGACTTTTGATTAGCTTATCAAAATTTTCTTTTGTTGGAGTAGGGATGCGTTCTACTTTTAACAAATGGGCTTTAAATGGACCATTGTAAACTGATAAACCAGATACTGACATAGCTCCGAATGTATCACCATGAAAACCATTTTCGAACGCAATAATAGTATCTTTTTTTAAGCCTTTATTGAAATGATACTGTAAAGACATTTTAATTGCAATTTCATTTGCTGTTGAACCATTATCTGAAAAAAATATTTTTTCTTGATTGTTGGGTAGAATATCAATTAGTAATTCAGAAAGCTGAACGGCAGGTTCATGTGTAAGACCAGCAAAAATAATTTGATCTAAATTTTTTAATTGTGTGGTTACCTTTTCAATGATATAGTCATTACAATGCCCAAACATAGCAGTGTACCAAGATGATATACCATCAATGTATTCAGTATTATTTTCATCTATTAGTAAAACCCCTTTGGCTTTCGATATAGGTAAAAATGATTCAGACGTTTGATGTTGGGTGAGTGGGTGCCAAATATGTTTTTGATCTCTTTCTGTTAAATTCATTTTAAATCAAATTTGTTGTAAATTTTCTCTGAAAAGGTTAGCGTACTTTAGGATGATTTCTTTACTTAATTTTTCTTCTTCATCTATTCTACCTATTACATTTACTCCTGTCATTTTAAGTATAATATCTTCTGTTGTTTTATTTTCAGGACCATTAAATATTAAACTTACATCTAACCCTTTATCTAAAAGAATTTTTAAGCTCATCAATGTGTGATTGATGCTCCCTAAGTAATGCCGAGAAACAAGGATTACTTTATAACTCTTATCAATAGTATCAAGTATAGTTTCAGAATTATTTAGGGGTACAAAAAGTCCACCTGCACCTTCAATTACAAGTGTGTTATCAGTTATAGGTGGTATAATCGTAGTTATATCAATTACAATATTATCTATTTCAGCTGCCGCATGAGGGCTCATAGGCGTGTTGAGTAAGTAGGCATTTGGATGAAATTTTGAAATAGAGTTTGAAATTAACTTTTTTACAGTATCAGTATCACCAAAAGTAACGTCACCAGCTTGTATTGGTTTCCAATAATCGGCAGTTAAAGCTTCTGTAATAATAGCAGATATAACAGTTTTACCAACATCTGTTCCTATTCCTGTAACATATATTTTTTTTGACATTTAGACTTTAAATTTATGCTTTTCTATGAGTGTTCAATTTTAATTTTTGTATCGTAAAAAATCTATGTAAATTACGATTCCAATTTTGAGGGTAAAGATAATATGTTTTTAGAAAAAAAGAGCGTTATTCTTTAAATAACGCTCTTTCTTATAACAAAGAAATAAAGTCAGATTTTGACTTTATAGTTAAAGGAAACCACTCCTTTAATATTTTAATTTTAAAATGAAGGACAAGAAATCGTTCTAAATTTTGGAATAGATTTTTTACAATTAAAGTTAATACCTAAAGATAGTTCATGAGAACCACCACTTCCGTTAGTTAACTTTGAAGTTGTAATGTCATAACTATATCCAAACTTAAAAGTTCCACTATCCATACCTATAGATAAAATAAATGCATCACCTTCACGCCACCAAGCACCAGTTGTAAAAGCACCATACTTCACTAACATTCCTAAGTTTAATTGCATAAATCCATCTTGGTAAGAATATATAATGTTAGGAGATAATGACGTAGGAGTAGAGTATTTAGAACTACCTCCCAATTCAATGTTTGCACCGATATGACCTGTTGTACGCATAGGTAATTTTGATGGGTCGTTAGATAATATTAAAGATTGATCTGGTGTGTTTAAATGTTTCACCGCAACACCAAAGTAAAATACTTTTGAAAAACCAATAATACCAGCACTTGCATCAAAAAAACCTTTTGTTCCCCAACCGTTATCTAATAATTTTTGACTTCTTGGCTGATCTCCTGTTTTATAAATAAATCCACTATGTGGGTCTATTTGATCTCCAAATGTTAATTTATTCCAATCTAAAAATTTCTGATTCCAACCAGCTTGTGCTCCCATTAAAATTGTAAATTTTCTATTTACAGGTAAATGGTATGAGTATGCAACATTTAAAGAATTCCAATTTATTGTGTTTTGACCTGCCATGTCATTCATTAATGAGATAGCAATACCACCATTTATACCACCAATATATTGATCGTAAGAAATTGTGTTTGTAACAAATGCTCCTGTAATGTTAGGCCATTGGTTTCTGTAATTCATGTTAACCCTTGGACAACCATGCGATCCAGCAAACGCAGGATTTAAATAAATAGGATTTGCATAGAATTGTGTAAATTCTGGATCCTGGCTAAATGCAGTCATTGAATTTGTTAATATAAATAGTAATGTAATCGCTTTAAATAGTTTCATAAAAGTCAATTTATCTTAGTGTTTTCGTTTCGTGTTTATTCTAATTCCAATTGTATGTGATCCCATTTTTTGAGATGCAAAAGTTGATGTTGTTATATCATACTGATATATCAACTTAAAGTTTCGTGTTTTAATTCCTATTGATGCAGAAAAATCTTTAGTTGTAGAAACTGAAGTACCAACAGTTAACCAATAAAATTGAGAATTAAACCCTCCCCATAGTTCATTTACAAATGTATTGTTTTGATAGGTAATAAATGGACTAAATATCATTTTTCTTGATTTTGACTGATAATCCATTCCTAATATTAATCTATAATCTATTGATGTAGAGGTGTTTTCACCATAGACACTTTGTTTGTGTTGCGCTAAATTATCGGCATTAAAACCAAAGTAAAATTTTTCAGCATTAAGCACAAAACCAAGTCCATAATCTTTATACCAAAGATTATTAGCAGTTAATAAATCATCAGTTTTAATAGGTGATACAATCCTTCCTCTTTCGATTTCATAAGGTTTATTAGCAGTTAATTTTGAATTATTAATGGTCATTAAGCCTAAAGATAGTTTAATTGCAGGTTCAAAAATCAGATTTTTTGTAATTGCAAATTTAGGAGAATAGAAAAAGTTTAATTTTTGATCAGTAATAGCAGAATTGTTAAAGTTGTTGTAGATGAGTGAAGCACCAATCCCTCCTTTAATAGATTTCGAATATGTGTCAATATTTATACTTGTAGATTGTAAATTATTATCTTTCCCTAACCATTGATTTCTGTGTTTAGTTTCAAACCTTGTTTTACCAAAATTACCAACAAACCCTGCGTTGACATCAAATAAACTAATGTTTGGTGTGATAAATTCAGGATCCTTTAAATTTATTAACCCAACAGGGTAGCCTGTGATTTTTTCTATTTTTCTATAAATTTTATTTACTTTATATTTTAAAGAATTATTTTTTCGTTTAGATTTTTTTGAAATGGAAGCAGTAAACTTTTCTGAGTATTTTGGATTGTCTGTATATGAGCTAGAATTTTTAGAATTTGGGATGTTTTTTATTTTACTAATTTCAATAGTTTTTAAAAGTAGATCATTCCTTTTAGATGTAGAGTAATTAGCTTTAGTTTTTAAAGTTGCTTCAGTTGAAATTAAATTAGTACTAATTTGATAATTATCTGATTCTTTTGTTGAAATATTATCTATTTCTTCTTTTGACTTAATAGCTATCAAATTAGCTGTTGTTACTAATTGAGTGTTATTAGTTAAAAGTAGGTTGTTTATTTTAGTTGTAGTTTTAGAATTATCTATTTTATTTGTTGGGTATACTTTAATGTTTAAGGATTGATTTCTAAGGCTATATAAGTTATTAGTTTTGTTATTAAAGTAATTGTTTGCACCAAACCCAGATGATAGTATTAATACTATTAAAGCTACCCAACCAAAGTACACTTTAGTTTTATTTGTTTTAATAAGGTTTGATACCCCAGAATAGATAACATCAGTTTTTTCGATATATGAATTATCCCAAGCTTTAACATCAGAATTGTGATGCGGATTATCAGACATATAATTCTCAAAGTAACTTATCTCAGAGTGAGAAAGGTTACCTTCTTTATAGTCAAACATCCATCTATCAAAATCTCTAGGGATTCTCATTAATAATTTTATTTATTAGGTTTTAGGCCTGCATTACAAATTCTGTAGCAGTAATTCTTTTAACTTGTTTTTTTACTTTATTTCGTGCTCTGAATAAATAAACTTTTACTTGTGATTCAGTTAAATTTAAAATTTCACTAATTTCACAATAGTTATAACCTTCTAAATCTCTTAAAAGAATTATTGATTTTTGAACAGGTGGTAGAGTTGCTAAGCAATTATTAACTATTTCTCTTATCTCAAAATCATCAGCATGGTTTCTACTTGTAGCGTTTGTTTTTAATTCTGGTAAGTATGTAATTCTTTTTCTTTTACCAATGTAATTTAATAATGCATTATGTGCAGTAGTAAATAACCAAGATTTAGATTTAGAAAATTCTACTTTTTTTCGATTCTTCCATAATTTTTCAAAAGCATCTTGTACAATATCATTAGCGTCTTCATGATTACGTAAGTATTTTAGGCAATAGCCATAAAGTTTGCTAGAGTGATCATTAACTACGATATTGTATTCTTTTCTGTTCAAATTTAGTTGTTTTCAGTATCTGTTACAAGTTAAAACAATCTTACCCCCTAAAAAGTTACAATGGGTTTAAAATTTATTTAAATTATTTCTATAAATATACATTTTTATTTATAAAAAAATACTTTTTTAATAAAAATCTTGTACTTTAGGAGCAGAGTAATACTAAAAATATGGAAAAAATAACAAGACTTTTCGAGATACCTTACTATCAATTAGATAAATATCCATTAGATGTTGCATTTAGCGACAAGAGAAATGGAGATTGGATACCAGTTTCGACAAAAGAATATATAGATAAAGCAAATGCTGTAAGTAGAGGTTTTTTAAGTTTAGGTATTAAAGAGGGAGATAAAATCGCTTTAATTTCAAATAACAGATCAGAATGGAATATTTGTGATATTGCTATTCAACAAGTAGGGGCTATTGGTGTGCCTGTTTATCCAACTATTTCAGAAAGTGATTATGAATATATTTTTAATGATGCAAAAATAAAATTGTGTATTGTTTCTGATAAAGACTTATTTGATAAAGTTTCTCATATAAAAGATAAAGTAAGTACCTTAGAAGCAATTTATACTTTTGAAGAAGTAGGAGGAGCTAAAAATTGGTTAGAATTACAAGAAAAACCATCTGATGAATATGATTCAGAAATTGATACAAGAAAAAATAAAATTAAATCAGATGATTTAGTTACTTTAATTTATACTTCAGGAACAACAGGAAGTCCTAAAGGGGTAATGCTAACTCACCGAAATTTATTAGAAAATTCTGCTGCAACATCTAAAAGATTACCCATAACATATGGTGATAAAGCGTTAAGTTTTTTACCCGTTTGTCATGTATATGAAAGAGCAGCTCTTTATATGTTTCAAAAAAATGGATTATCAATATACTTTGCAGAATCAATTGAAGCGGTAGGAGATAATCTTAGGGAGATTAAACCTGAAATTTTTACAGCTGTTCCAAGACTTTTAGAAAAAGTGTATGATAAAATTATTGCTAAAGGAGATGCTTTAACAGGCGTAAAACGAAAATTATTCTTTTGGGCAGTTGAATTAGGGAATAATTTTGAAGTTGATGGAGGTTCAACAGGTTACAATTTAAAATTAAAAATTGCAAGAAAATTAATTTTTAGTAAATGGCAGGAGGCTTTAGGTGGTAATGTAAAAGTAATCGCTTGTGGAAGTGCAGCTTTACAACCAAGGTTAGCAAAAATATTTACAGCAGCTGGTATTCCAATTTTAGAGGGGTATGGATTGACTGAAACATCTCCTGTGTTAACAGTAAATTATTTAGGAAAAGGAAATACAAAATTTGGTACTACAGGTAAGGCGTTGGATAATGTAACTTTGAAAATAGCTGAAGATGGAGAAATTTTAGCAAAAGGTCCAAATGTAATGGTTGGTTACTATAATCAACCAGAAAAAACTAAAGCTGAATTTACTGATGATGGCTGGTTTAAAACTGGAGATATTGGAGAAATTGATTCAGATGGTTTCTTGAAAATTACAGATCGTAAAAAAGAAATGTTTAAAACATCAGGTGGTAAATATATAGCACCACAAGTAATGGAAAATAAATTTAAAGAATCACGTTTCATTGAGCAAATTATGGTGATAGGTGAAGGACAAAAACATGCAGCTGCATTAATTGTTCCTGCAACTGATTTTATAAGAGAATGGTGTAAACGTAAAAATATTGATTGTGGAGCTACTGATATTGAAATTTCTAAAAATGAAAAAGTAATTGAAAGAATAATAAAAGAAGTTAATCACTATAATGAGAGTTTTGGTAAATGGGAGCAAATTAAGAAATTTGAACTTATTGGTCATCAATGGACAATAGAAACTGGTGAATTAACCCCGACAATGAAACCTAAGCGAAAAGTTGTTAAAGTAGCTTATAAAGATTTAATTGATAAAATCTATAATTCTAATTCTTCAGCTGAGTGTAGCATTAAAATCTAAGTTATTTAAAGCCATTTTCTTTTAAGAAAATGGCTTTTTTTTGTTGTAAAAAAATAGTGGTTTTCTTTAGAAACTTTTGTTTGAGTTTAAAGGAAAATAATATCAACCACACTTACCAACTAAATGAAAAAGCAGTAGCCCTAATACAATTATATTGTAGATGTTTTAAACTATAAAAATAAGACTTACAATAAATTTATGGGAGCAATGAAACAGTTTGTTAATTGTAAAACGAGATTATCAGCTTAAAAATCATTTTGTAGGGGTGACAAGAGATTCAGAAGTAATTGATAAAACCATTGTGTCAAAATCAGAATTCAAAAAACTATTATCAGTTTTAGATCCTAAAAAAGGAATGAAAGAATACTCAACAGAGTAGAAAAATAATTTTACCGTAATTGGTTAGGTAAAGCGTTTAGACTTGCATTAGAAACAGGATTAAGACGTGAAGAGTTTATGTCAATCTGGTACAATGATATTGTTTTGAATGAAAAAGGAATACCAACATTCATAAAAATTGAGAACATTATTGAATGAATTCGATTACAAGACTTGCAAAGGTTCGGACGATTACATTAGCTAAAGAATAAAAAACCACCTTAAAAACAAGAATAGACGTAGTTTCTAAAGCCTTTACACATTATTGGCAATTCACCGCCTTAGAAAAAAAGGCACAACTAAAATATTTATGTAAAACATACCTTACAGTA
>Ga0256824_10000600_pt1 | contig 13967 bp, 11 predicted proteins | sample CV67metaG_FD_191570 | JGI IMG/M metagenome (GOLD analysis project Ga0256824, IMG submission 191570) | Hydrothermal vent microbial communities from East Pacific Rise, Pacific Ocean - CV67 | ecosystem: Environmental > Aquatic > Marine > Hydrothermal vents | place: Pacific Ocean: East Pacific Rise...
CTCTTTTATTTGAAGAGTTTAATCCCTTTAAAATATTTTCATCGGTAGGTAATTTGTATTATAGACCTTTTTTAAATGAAAATATAATATATAATATTTTTATAGAACCAACATTAGCGACTAAAATGATTTCAGATGTGGGAAAAGTTAAAAGTCTTATTGTTCATTTAATGAATAATGTTTATGGCTTTATTTCAAAAGGGGGGGTAGTTAATTTTTCAGTCTTCTCTTCGGAGGATAAAAATATTTTAAATATCGAGATTAAAGCTTTTCTGCCCAATGAAGTAAGAAATATTAGAAATTTGTTTAACACAAAATTAACTACCCATAATATTATCACAAATGATAAAGGTCTCGGATTAAGTGTGTGTAGTAATCTTATCAATATATTGGGTGGAAAGTTAAAGTTAAGTAGAGAGGGGAGTTATGAACACTCTTTTATGGCTTCCATTCCAATTAAAGTTGTTCAGGAAAAAAATAAAAAAGAGTTCTTAACTAAAACACCTATCAAAATAGCTGTTCTATTGAGTGAAGAGGATAACTATGCTTATCAAAATTTAAAAAAATATTTTCTTGCTTTTAATATTTCTGAATCAAATATATTGCTGTTTCAAAATTATAAAAAAATTAATAATATAAAGTTCTCACATCTATTCTGTTTTGAAAGTATGATTTCTGAAAAAATTAATAGGGAGAATTTTTCTTCTGTAACAGTTTTAAAATATAAAGAAGAAAGATTAAAGGATGGAGCTTTTTATAAAAAAAGAGTGAATGAGTTAACCATTAATTCTTATTATGGTATGGCCGTTCAACAAATTCTTTTCCCCCATTTACCTATAGAAGAGATAGAGAGTGGAACAATTATTATTGAAGATTCTTTTTTAAGAAAATTTAACAATATGGTTAGTATGTTAAAAATTCCATAGATAAAAATTATAGATAGCATGATTAATTAACATATAATGTGCTATAATGTTAAAATATATTAACTGGAATGAAAGGTGTTAACTACAGTGAATGATATTCTAATTAAAATGACAAATATTGATGTTCTGAATCATAATGAATATATTAAAAGTGTTGAGTCATTTGCTATGGAGATGATTAATTCAGAGTTTGCCTTACTTTGGAGATATGATAACACGTCGAATACTATCTCTACTATAAATAATAACATAAAGCATAAAGATATTATAGTGGGTTCGAGTATTATGAAAGATATACTGGATTCAAAAAAACCTCTTTATCACAATCATATTATTAATCATAAATCTTATGCTTCTCAGATAGATAACCCTTTATCTCTTTCTTTGAAATCTATGATTATATTACCTATTTTAGATAAAGGCAATGTAAATTGTATAGGATTTATTACAGCCTTTAATAGCACAGAATATAATCATATGTTTAAACGATATGATATTAAGATTCTTGAAGCATTACTCCCTTATGGACGGATTTGTTTAAATAAGTCTCTTTTTATACCTACTCAGATTACTCTTGAAGAAAAGCCAGAAGAAAAAGATTTTTTATTAAAAGAGGAGTTACTTAAAAAAGAACTCTTGGAAAAAGAGTTAGAGATTCAAGAGTTAAAAAATCAGATAGAAAATATGGAACTCTTTCAGGAGTTTGATATGGTCTCTCAAGAGGAAGTTGATTCTTCTGTTATGGAACTCTTAAAGCCAAAAATCGAAGAGACTGTTCCTAAAAAACCTAAATATCCAATAGAGGTTTTTAAAAGTAATGAAAGTAAATTACATAAAAAGATAAGAAGAGATATAGATTTTATGCTAAATGAACTGAGTTACATTTCTAAAGCTGAACATGATATCTATCATTTTTTAGAATTAATTAAAAACTCTCTTCATGACAAAGGGCAACTTCAACATATTGAAAAAGTGTTAAAAGATAAAGATTTTTTATATCGTGTGACAAATGATTATTATCAAAGTAGAAGTGTTAGAGTGGTCTATGAAGAGGTTCATGTTATGAATTTTTTTGAAGATATTGTAAACTTATACAGCATTAATATGTCAAATTCAAATTTAACATTTAATGTTTTTATCAACCCTTATATGCCTAAGTATCTTTTATTGGATAAGGATTTAACTCAAAGTATTTTAATCCCTTTAATTAATAATATTTATGCTTTTACAAGTGAATATGGTGCGATAGAACTATTGATAGATTATAATTATTCTTTAGAAGTATTGAGATGTAAAGTTTATGGTCTTGCCGAAAAAAAACTAGCTATAAAAATTAGTGAAATATTTAAAAAAGAAGAGATTGATAATACCTTGGGTATTAACAAAGTTGGATTGGGTTTAAGTGTTAGTAGTAATTTAATAAAACTATTGAAAGGAACACTTGAAATTAAAGAGAGTAAATATAATGGAGAATCATTTTCTTTTTCTATACCAGCTGAAAATTTTGCTGTTAATGAATTAGAAGAGTCAGCTATTAATTTAGAGTCATTAAATATTGGAATACTTATGGACAAAAGTAATCAATATGCTTATAAAAACTTTTTAAGACATATGGAGATTTTTGGTATATCTGAAAGTAAATTATTTATCTCTTCAGACTATAGAGAGTGTGAAAGTGTTTCGTTAACACATCTGTTTTGTTTTGATAACATGCTTCATAAAGATATGAATCTTAAAAATACACTTTCATTTACTATTTTAAAGTATGATCTTTATAAGAACTATAAAGAGTACTTAGAAACAGATAGTATCAATGAGTTATATCTAAACTTTCATTATGGAAGAAAATTGAAAAAATTACTTTTTCCTGATTTGATTCATGAAGATATAAGTGATAAAAGTTTAATCATAGAGGAAAAATTATCGAGTAGATTTAAAAATAAATTTTTAAATAAATTATTAAAATAGTTAGGCTACTCTATGAATAGCCTACTGAGTTTTTTTAAATAAGAGAGCACTTTTAATGATAAGTGAAAGAAGTAAGAATGCCATCACTTCGTACCCTATTGTCCATAATAAAAGAAATGAACTCATATCTATTTTTTTATAAGTTTCAATACTGGCTTGTGCAACAATAAAAAAAATAAAAAGAATACCCATAGTATAAGGTAGAAACATAAAGAGTATCAATCCTATAATGTTTTGTAGCCCTTCAGGTAGATTAAAATAGTTATGAAGCATAACTCTTTGACCTAAAAAGCTTTCTCCTTTATTATGATGTATTCTTTGTGCATATTTTTGTTTACGTTTTCGAAATTCTTTGTTTTGAAGAGATCTTTTTGCAGTATTTAAATACGGGTCATGAGTTTGCATAAAAGCTCCTTTTATATTAATATATACTTAACTATATATTATACTATATAAAAATAAAAAATATTTAACAAATTTACATATAACAGAGAATTGGATAGAATTCTTCATATTATATAATTAGGTACTACATTTGAAAACATTAACAATCATAGACACTTTTGGTTTCTTTTTTCGTGCATATTTTGCACTTCCCCCCCTTAGAAACTCAGATGGTTTCCCTACAGGACTTTTAACAGGTTTTATTAACTTGGTTGATGGTTTAAAACGTGACCATGATACAGACTATATTGTATTTGCACTTGACTCTAAAGGTAAAACATTTCGTAACGATTTATATGCTGACTATAAAGCAAATCGTGATGCACCACCTGAAGACCTAGTCAAACAATTACCCATTGCTATAGATTGGATTCGTGAGATGGGTTTTGCTCATCTTGCAAAAGATGGTTTTGAAGCAGATGATATTATTGCAACCCTTGCCAAGTATGGAAAAGAGCAGGGCTTAAATGTCCGAATCGTTTCTCATGATAAAGATTTATATCAAATGATAGAAAATGGTAAAGTAGTGATGTATGATTCTGTAAAAAGAAAAGAGATTACAGAAGAGGGATGTTTTGAAAAATTTGGTGTTTATCCAAAAGACTTTATAAATTTTCAAGCCATTTTAGGGGACAGTTCAGATAATATTCCAGGGGTAAAAGGGATAGGAAAGGTGGGTGCATCTAAGCTTATCAATAAGTATCAGACCCTTGAAAATATCTATGCTGATATTGAAAATACTGGTACAGCCAATATCAAAAAGAAACTTTTAGAATCTAAAGAGAACGCTTTTTTGTCCAGAGAGTTGGTAACCATGGATCAAAATGTGTTTAAAGATTTTGATTTAGAGAGTTTTGCTTTTGAAGATAAAAATTATCTCACCTGTCTTATGGATGACTTTGAACGTTTTGAGATGAAACAAGCCCTAAAAAAAGCTCAAGTTGGTGTAGATTTTGGAGAGGACAGTGATGATGAAAATGAAGAAGGTCTTACTTTTGAAGCCATCACCTTAGATAATAAAGAGAAACTATTTGAAATTATCAATACCATTACCCCTGAAACCCTTGTGGCTTTCGATACTGAGACCATGGGGCTTGATACCAAAAAAGACAAAATGGTAGGTTTCTCTTTTGCTTTAGATGATAAAAAGGCTTATTATGTTCCTGTTGCCCATTTTTATTTAGGGATGACCGATCAAGTTAGTATGGTTGATGCACTCAAAGCGATAGAGAAGATTTTAACAGCTAGAGTGATTGGTCAAAATTTAAAATTTGATTTCTCATTGCTTTATTTTCAACATGGGATAAAAGATGTTATCCCTTTTGCAGACACCATGATTATGGCTTGGCTTTTAAATCCTGGAACAAAAGTGGGGCTTGATACTTTGGCTAAAAAGTTTTTTGACTATGAGATGAAACCTTTTAAAGAGATGGTTAAAAAAGGGGAAACATTTGCTTCTGTCGATATAGAATCAGCAACATTTTATGCAGGGGAAGATGCATGGATGACCTTTATCCTTTATGGTGCATTGGATGAAGCGATGGATTTGGCTTCATTGAGCCATTTAAAAGAGGAAGCCAAAAATGTTGAGTACCCTTTTGTCAACACACTCATTGCTATGGAGCAAAGAGGCATCAAGCTTGATATAGAGAAATTAGAAACACTCAAAGAGATGTTAAGTTCAACCCTGCAACAACTTACAAAAGATATTTACACCTTATGTGAGAGTGAGTTTAATATTAAGTCAACCCAACAGCTGGGAAATGTTCTTTTCCAACATTTGGGTTTAAAAGGTGGAAAGAAGACCAAAACAGGTTTTAGTACCAATGAAGCTGTACTTACTTCACTCAAAGATGAGCATGAGGTGATTCCTAAAATTTTAGAATATAGAACGGTTCAAAAAATTCTCTCTACCTATGCAGAACCATTACTAAAATTAGCAAAACTAGATGGGAATAATCGAGTCTATACTTCATTTATACAAACAGGAACAGCCACGGGACGATTGAGTTCAAAAGATCCAAACTTACAAAATATCCCTGTACGTTCAGAATTGGGGCGAAGTGTTCGTGAAGCTTTTGTGGCGAAAGAGGGTTATAAACTTCTAAGCATTGACTATTCTCAAATAGAATTAAGACTTTTGGCACATTTCTCAAAAGATAAAGCGTTACTGGAAGCTTTTAATAACGGTATTGACATTCACATGGCAACAGCCATTAAACTCTTTGGTGAAGAGGAGGCAGAGGCAAAAAGATCTTATGCTAAGTCGGTAAACTTTGGAATTCTTTATGGGATGGGTCCTAAAAAACTTTCTGATGAATTGGGGATTACAAGCAAAGAAGCAAAAGAGATTATTATTAACTATTTCGCTTCCTTTCCAACCGTGCAAAGTTTTTTGACACAGATACAAGATGCTGTTAAAAATATAGGGTATGTAGAGACCATTTTAGAGCGAAGAAGATTTTTTGATTATGCCAATGCTACAGGGATGCAAAAATCAGCTTTTATGCGTGAGTCAATAAATGCTGTTTTTCAAGGTTCAGCAGCCGATTTAATTAAACTCTCAATGTTGGAAATAGAACGTTATATGAATGAAGAAGAGGTAGATGGTTCGATGTTGCTACAAATACATGATGAGCTTATTTTTGAAATTAGCGAGGATAAGGTTGAATCTGTATCTGGAAAGTTAAAGCATATTATGGAAAATATTATGGAGTTAGAAATTCCCTTAGAATGTTCTGTCAGTATTGGAGATTCTTGGGGAGAATTAAAGTAGAGTAATTTATTTTATTGCTGTGTGAGAATTTTACACAGCAATTAGAATTTTTCAAATAAAATGAAACACCTCTCCACATTTTTAATGAAAATACTTTCTTATAAAAGATAATTCTTAGCTAGAGTATAAATTTTAAACATAAAAAACAATATTCACTAACAATTTATCAACAATTATTAGATACAATGGTTACATATAAAACGAAAGGAACATACAATTATGTATAAAACAAAAATTATTACTTTGGCATTATTTTCTGTATTGACATTTACCTTTACAGGATGTGGAACAACAACTACAGGTAATAACATAAACAACAATCCAACAATTACTCTGGAGGGACCAACCGATATCAATATATCATTGGGGACAACATCTATTTTGGTAGATGGTGATAAATATAGTGCTTATGACCCACAAGATGGTGACTTATCGGCTCAGGTACAAAGAACACATAATATTGATTTTACTAAAGCAGGTGTTTATCGTATTACATATACTGTTGTAGACAAAGATGGATATACTGATACAAAATATAGAACGGTAACCATTACTTCTACAGACTATGAACCTTATGTAGGAGATGATGATGTAACCTATACAGGGTCTGTACCGAGCATTACATTTACCGATGGTAAAAGTGATACCCTCTTTGTTAATACAGGTTCAACATTTGATCGATATGTATTTACAGCTTATGATTTTGAAGATGGAGATATAACAAATAATGTAAAAGTTATAGATGATATAGATATAAATACAGCAGGTGTTTATACCATCACTTATAGTGTAACTGATTCTGATGGAAATACAGTTACAAGAGATAGAATAGTAAATGTATCTAACTATGATTCTGGAACAACTTATGTTGAAGCAACAGAGATAGACTTGTTTAAAACATGGTATTCAGAGACTTGTGGACAACAATTTAGAGATGACTTATATAATGAGTCTACAGGTGAATATAATGCTCCAATTACTTGTTCATATAGAAACCTTACCGATATTGACTTAACAACATTGAGCATCTTCTCAACGATTAGAAGTTTAGATGTAAGTCATAACAGTTTAAGTTATATCGACTTTAATCAGCTTGATTTATATGAGAACAATGTAAAAGTGTTGGAAGATTTAGATTTAAGTTATAACAACTTTAGTGAGATAGATTTTACCCCTTTACATAACTTGAGAAATATTAACAACTTATGGATACAAGGTAATTCGAAATTAGCATTGAATTATAATACTAAAGCAAAAAGAAATGCTTTGTATAAAATCTTTAACAATAACAGTTTACATATTTATTTTGATAAATATTAATCGGACTCTTTAAACTATAAAAGCAGGTATTTACCTGCTTTTTATAATTTTTTCTTAAGCAAAAATCTCTCTATGCTCAACCATGGCACAATAGTTTTGAACCACGGAAATTCCAGCTTCTTTTACTTTTTCAGCAGCTTCATTGTTTATCAGGGCAAGTTGTGTCCAATAAACTTTTACATCACCACGAGCTATTACAGCATCGGCAATGGCATTTAAGGCTGCTGGTTTTCTAAATACCACCACCATATCTACAGGTACATCTATCTCGGCTAGGCTTCTGTAAACTTTTTGACCTAAGATTTCATCATATTTTGGGTAAACAGGAATCATCTTGTATCCAGCATCTCTTAAATATTCAGCGACATGATTACTTGCTTTTGTATTGTCGGGGGAACAACCTAAAACAGCGATGCTCTTACACTCTTCAAAATATTTTTTCATCTCATCTCGGTTTGAGTTAACTCTTGGCATTTCACATTCCATATTTAATCCTTTTGGCTATAATTCTGCTCATATCATATCTAGGAAAGATAAATGTTAGATTTAAACTCTATAAAAGAGGCACAAAAACGGTTAGATGGGGTGGTACACCATACTCCTTTTTCATATGCACCGATACTCAGTACAATGAGTGGTTATGAGGTTTATCTGAAAAAAGAAAACTTACAAATCACAGGGGCATTTAAACTGCGTGGTGCATTTAATAAAATTGCCACCTTAGTAGAAGAGGGAAAAAAAGGGGGTGTGGTCGCTGCGAGTGCTGGTAATCATGCTCAGGGTGTCGCTTTTTCTGCCAAACACTTTGGGATAGACGCTACCATTGTGATGCCTGATTCTACCCCTTTAAACAAGATTCAAGGGGTGAAAGAGTTCGGAGCGAATGTTATCCTTCATGGGGCAAATTATGATGAAGCGTATGCTCATGCCATTCACTATTCCCAAGAGAAAAAACAAGAGTTTGTTCACCCTTTTACAGACGATGAAGTGATGTCAGGGCAAGGTACAGTAGCCTTAGAGATGTTAGACTCAGAGCCTGATTTAGATGCCATTGTTGTTCCTGTAGGTGGGGGTGGACTCATCGCAGGGATGGGTGTCGCGATTAATGCTCTAAACTCAAATATTAAAGTACTAGGGGTCGCTTCCAATGGTGCTCCTGCTATGAAGTATTCGTTTGAGAGTGGAACAGCTCACGGAACAGAAAGTGTCCGAACCATTGCCGATGGGATTGCTGTACGAGATGCTTCACCCATCACCTTAAAACATATTTTAAATGAGGTTGATTCTATAGAACTTGTTTGTGAAGATGAAATTTCGTCAGCGATTCTTTTTCTTTTGGAGCGTCAAAAAGTTTTGGTTGAGGGAGCAGGTTCGGTGGGTGTCGCTGCTTTGTTACACAACAAATTAGATTTACCAAAAGGTTCAAAAGTGGGTATTGTTTTGAGTGGAGGAAACATTGATGTTACGATGCTTTCACTTATTATAGAAAAAGGTTTGGTCAAGAGTTCACGAAAGATGAAGCTTTCAGTGATTATGGTAGACAAACCAGGCTCATTGATGCAATTTACAAATCTTCTTACAGAAGTTGGAGCAAACATTGTACAGATAGGTTATGACCGAACATCTATAAACCTAGAGTTTGGAGATGCTGTTGTGTCGGTCAATTTAGAGACAAAAGGGTTTGAACATCAAGATGAGGTAAGAGAGGTTTTAAGAAAGAATGGATTTGAGTTTACAGAGATGAGTTAAGACCTCTTTGATGTTGGATTGCCGTAGGTCGGACTGCCCTCTGTCCGACACCAATTTATATACCAAAATATTCCATCGTTCAATGGGTGTTTTTTGTGCCAATATTTTTAGCGATATTTGGGCTTTTATTTTATGCGTGTTTTTGTCGGACAGAGGGCAGTCCGACCTACGGAATACAATTATTAGATCAGTTTTAAAATATTTTAACGTAAATTTCTACTCTTCATATATTGTCTAAATTGAGCTTCTGACATACTTTGCGCACCCAATGTTGGTACACTGCGTGAGACCTTTGGTTTATACTGTTTGGAGGAGAAATTTTGAGTTTTTTGTGAACATCCATGAAAGAAAATGAGGGAAAAAGATATAAGTGTTATTAATTGCTTTGTCATAATATTAGTCCTTTTTGATTAATAAACTCCATAAAAGAGTCCATTTATTATAAACCGTTTTGACTTCTAAAGCAATAAACAAAAAAGAATAGATAAAAACTCTAAGGAAAGAGATTTTTCCTTAGAGTAGTGTGTTAAGCCATTATCTCTTGCAAAGACTCTTTGGCAGATTGTATCGCTTCCTCTATCATCTCATCGGTTGTTGCTGTTGAGATAAATCCTGTTTCATAAGAGGAACAAGCAAGGTAAACACCTTTTTCTAACATTTTACCATGAAACTTTCCAAACAATACCGAGTCGTTTTCTAAAGCATCATCGAAGTTTTTTACCACTTTATCAGAGAAATAAAAACCAAACATAGAACCACGAACATCAGTCACCATTGGCACATTGACAGCGTCAGAAGCTTCTTTGAAACCTTCCATCAGTCTTGTGGCTCTTTTTTCTAAAGTTGCGTAAACTTCAGGGTTGGCTTTGAGCTTTTTAAGACTTGCCAAACCAGCAGACATCGCTACAGGGTTTCCAGAAAGTGTCCCTGCTTGGTAGATTGGACCTTCAGGAGAAAGTTCTGCCATAATCTCTTTTCGTGTACCAAAAGCACCCACTGGCATACCAGCACCAATCACTTTTCCAAGTGTTACAACATCTGGTTTCACTGAACCAATCCCTTGATACCCTGTCAGTGAAGCTCTAAATCCAGACATCACTTCATCAAAAATCAATAATGCTCCATGCTCATCACATAAAACTCTTAACTCTTTTAAGAACGCTTCATCAGCAGGTACTAGACCCATGTTCCCTGCAATAGGCTCGATGATGATAGAGGAAACACCATTTTCACTTTGCTCAAAACATTTTTTTACCGATTCAATATCGTTATACGTAGCCAACAGTGTGTGTTTGGTTAGGTCTGCTGGAACACCAGGGCTTGATGGGCTTCCAAAGGTTGCCATACCAGAACCTGCTTGAACCAAAAGTGAATCAGCATGACCATGGTAACACCCTGTAAATTTGATGAAATCATCTCTTTTTGTATAACCACGAGCCAAACGGATAGCTGACATGACAGCCTCTGTTCCTGAACTTACAAAACGTACTTTTTCGATGCTATCAAACATCTCGACGATTTCTGTTGCTAAGGCTGTTTCGTTCAGTGTTGGCGCTCCAAAACTAAGACCTTTTTTAACAGCTTCCACAACAGCTGTTTCAACATCTGCATCACAATGACCTAAAATCAGTGGACCCCAGCTTTGTACAAAGTCTATGTATTTGTTTCCATCAAGGTCGATTAAGTGACCCCCCTCACCACGCTCTATAAATACAGGTACTCCACCCACTGATGAAAATGCTCTAACAGGTGAGTCAACACCCCCTGGAATCACTTCGTATGCTTCTTTAAATGCTACTTCACTTTTGTTATAACTCATCTTTTATTTATCCTTTTTACAATGAAAATTTTAACAGGATTAACCCCAAATAAAATTTTTTTGATTATACTATTTTTAATATTTTAATATGGATTATTATGAGATTTTTTATCGCCTTTACTATCTCATTGTCGCTTTATCTGTTTTTTTTATGGATTTTCCTTACCCAATTTCCTGAAATGAATATCCCTCCCAAAAAACGAGATAACCATGTTGTAAAAATAGATATTATCAATATCCCCATTCCCAAAAAAGTTGCACCACCCATTAAAAAAATCTCTCCTGTCTCTTCAGTAAAACCTAAACCAGTTATAAAAAAGGTTGAGAAAAAGAAAAAAATTCTCAAAAAGAAGAGTGTTCCAAAGAAAATTATTAAAAAGCCTATAAAAAAACAGCTTATAAAAAAGAAGCCGATTGTTAAAAAAACAGTCAAACCAAAGGTTATAAAAGAAAAGGTTTTTGTTCCCATAGAAATAGAAGAGGAATATGTTGAAGAGATAGTTTACACTGAACCGATTATTGAGCAAGAGGTGATACCTGAGTTCATAGAGGAGCAGGTTTATGAACCTATAGAACAAGAGTATGTTGAAGAGTTTGTAGAGGAAGTTGTGGAAGAGAGGGTGAGTGAACCTTTTGTCTCACAAGCAAGAGAAGTGGTACAAGAGGTTAGTGTTCCAGCTGTTCCCAATGCTTCATCGGATGATTTAGCCTCATTTTTTAAAACCCCTGATTCTTTTGGTTCAGCCCCATCTGTAGGTAGTTTTCCAAACAAAAAGATAGAGAAACTTTATGGTTCTGACTTCCACTCTTTTAGCCCAACACAAAAGAAATTTATTGAAAATAATTTGGATGAGATTCAACACATTACCCAACGAATATTGACCCGACGTGGTTACCCAGAGGGGGCAGGGGTCAATGGGCAAGAGGGGACAAATGTGGTCTCTTTTGACCTTCACCCCAATGGGGATATTTCAGGATTGCATCTTAAAAAATATATCGGTTCTCGTCCCCTTGATGACAATACCTTGGAACTTATACGGACAGCTTATAAAGACTACCCTTATCCAAGTACCACAACAAGGCTTATTTTTTATGTGGAGTACAGTATTTATGGTTATTAAAAGTTAAGATGTATGTGGGTTGTAGGGTTGGCTTCAGCCGACGAAATGTATAATACGACAATTTTTTTTTAAAGGTGTAGTATGAGTATAGATAAAAACTGTGAACTGTGTGGTTCAGACAACGAGTTAAGTGAGTATAAGGTAGAACCAAGAGACGATACCATTGTGATGTGTGGTACATGTTTAGCTTCTGTTGATACCCCAGCAGACAACGAATCTCACTGGCACTGTCTCAACGATGCGATGTGGTCAGAAGTTCCTGCTGTTCAAGTGATGGCATACAGAGTTTACAGCAGACTTGGAAACCAAGAACAACTTGACATGATGTATATGGAAGATGATGTTAAAGCATGGGCAGAAGAGGGTTTAGAAGCAGAAAATGCAGAGCCTGTACGTGATGCCAATGGTACGATTTTGGTAGAGGGTGATTCGGTTTCTATCATCAAAGACTTGGTGGTTAAAGGTGCTGGTTTCACAGCAAAGCAGGGGACAACTGTTAAAAACATCCGTATGGTTCAGGGTGACCCAACCCACATTCAGGGTAAGGTGAATGGTTCTACTATTTTTATTATTTCTGCTTTTTTGAAGAAGCTTTAGGTTTTATCTCTTGCGTTAATGGTGCATTTTAAAATGCACCTCTTCTATAGTTGTATCATTTTTACTACTCTTTATATTTAATTCTATTTTAAATTATAAAATTCTGTATATCCTCACATTGTTTGGTCATAATAGAATATGACTAAAAGTATTCGATTAATTTATATTTTAGAACAGTTATCCAAAGGTGCAACACTTTGTCCTAAAGAGCTATTTCCCCCTTCAGAGGTATCACTCAAAAGTATTCAAGGTGATTTTTCAGATTTGAGAGATTATTTTGGTGAACAGCTTATTAAAAAAGGGAAATGTTACACTCTTTTAAATCAAGAACATTTTACTCAAACATTCAAAAACAATCCTCAAACTACCAAGCGTTTTTTACATCTTGTTTCTATGATAGACAGTTCTTTTTATGATAAGTTTGTCTCTGAACATAAAGATTTACTCAAAAAGTTAAATTTTCAAAATAGACCAATTTATCAAATAGAAAATAGTCCGTATGAGTATTTGAAAGAAGAGAATCATCAAATTTTAGAGATGTTAGAGTTGTTTATTAGTAAAAAAAATTATGTGACGATTTATTATGCTCTTCCTGATATAAACAGAGAGGTGTATCATCACTCTATCCCTTTAAAAATTCTTTATTTAGGTGAAAATTGGTACTTGGCTGTTTTGACCACCAATGATATTATAGAGAATAGTGCGTTTAAACTCTTACGCATCAATTTTATAGAAAAGGTTAAGGCTTCAACTGTTGAACCTATGAATTTTTATGATGATAATATTGGAAAGATAGAAGCAGATAATTTTTTGAAAACTATTCAAAGTTCATTTAGTAAAATCAATACACAGACCTACCTTGTAAGATTACAAGTTCACTCTTCTAAAGCTCGTTATTTCAAAAATAAGAAGTATTTAAAGTCTCAAAAAGTAACCAAAATATTAGAGGGAGATGATATTGAAGTGACGTATGAGATTAGTAATGATATGGAGATTATCCCCATTATTCAACGTTGGATTCCTTTTGTAAAAGTGATAGAACCACGACGAATAAAAGAAAAAATCAAAGAAAATATGAAATTATTTATGAAAGGGGAGTAAAAACGAAGATTTTGGGAGTTTTTTGAGGGTATGATTTGGGTAGGGTCGATTCATCGACCACAGATTAAGATGAATAAAAATTAGAAAAAGGATGGGAAATGGGGATTAGGTTTAAATTTATTAAAGCATTTAATGGAGATTGTATT
>Ga0256824_10000601_pt1 | contig 13945 bp, 15 predicted proteins | sample CV67metaG_FD_191570 | JGI IMG/M metagenome (GOLD analysis project Ga0256824, IMG submission 191570) | Hydrothermal vent microbial communities from East Pacific Rise, Pacific Ocean - CV67 | ecosystem: Environmental > Aquatic > Marine > Hydrothermal vents | place: Pacific Ocean: East Pacific Rise...
TTGATGCTCATAGAGTATTAAATGCACTTGATATCCCTCTTATTGGTCAAACAGCTTCTAAGAAATTAATTAAGGCTTTTGGTAAAAGAATATTTGAACCAATTGAGAATACGATTGATTATGATTCTCTTATTGCTGTTGAAGATATTGGTCATGAATCTGCAAAAGCATTTGTATCATTCATGGATGAACATCATCAATTAGTTATGGACTTATATTCTGTTCTACAACCAGTTATTCAAGAAGAAGTTTCTTTAGGAAATCAATTTGAAAATAAGAAGTTTGTAATTACAGGAACACTTAGTGAAGCAAGAGGACACTTTAAAGCTCTTATTGAAGCACATGGTGGAAAAGTATCAGGTTCTATATCTAAGGGCACAGATTACTTGTTAGCAGGTGAGAAAGCGGGTTCTAAGGCTGATAAAGCTAAGAGTTTAGGAGTTACGATTTTAAGTGAAGAAGATTTTAATAATCTTCTTTAATTTTAAATTATAAAAAAGGAAAAAAATGAGTAAACAAACTATATTTAATTCTAATGGTGAAAGTCAGGAAGAATACTTTGGAAATTCAAAGGCTAAAGAAGAGAAACAAACTATATTTAATTCTAATGGTGAAAGTCAGGAAGAATACTTTGGAAATTCAAAGGTTAAAGAAGAGAAACAAACTATATTTAACTCTACTGGTGAAAGCCAACGATGAGAAAAATTATTCTGAGGATTCCTCAGAATAAGATATTATCTTTATAAGAAATATTAAACTTTAAAAGTTTAGTCGGAAGAGAAAGTCTCTTCCTTAGTTATCTACATGAATGGGGCATCAATATATGCTTTCGCATCTTTTTCTGTTTCAAACAGCATATCTACAAAATTCACTTTAAAACCTTTACTATCAATAACAACAGTGCTATCTTCAGTTTCTTTAATTTTAACTGCAAAGATGTCTTCTGCGTCTACAGCAAATAATGTTTGTTCATTTTTTAAATATCGATATGTAAATCTTTTTGATTTTTTATCAGATTTGTCATAATCTCTATTAAGAATAGATCTTACAAATTTTTCCTGTCCAGCTCTATCTTTAATTAATGTTACACCTCGTGTGCTAATTGTTTTTTTTGTATCTTTACTAGATTCAATATTTACTAAACCATTTCTATCGTTAGGATTAGCCCACTTCTTTTGATGTAGTTCTTCTTGTTCGGTCATTGTGTTATTCATTGTTTCACTCATTTTTTTTGTTTACCTTCTGTATATTAAATTTTTTGAAAGAATTAAAATTTTAATTCCTCACCTATGTTATAGATGCCCATCACCTATAAATGTATTATATATTAAGTTTCCTTAAAAAAACTTTATATTTTGATAAAATATGTTATAATTTTACTAATTTTAGGAAAAAGGAGCACTTATGTATAATACAATTGATTTATTTGCAGGAGCAGGAGGATTATCTATTGGTCTTGAACAAGCTGGATTTGAACATATTCTATTAAATGAAATAGATCGAGATGCTGTAAAAACATTAAGGACAAATAGACCAGATTGGGAAGTAGCCTTTCAAGATGTAAAAACATTAAATTTAGAAGAATATTATGGAACAATTGATTTAATCTCGGGGGGTTTTCCATGTTTTGTGGCAGGAACGAAAGTTTTAACTAAAACTGGATATAAAAATATTGAAGATATTAAAAAAGGAGAATATGTCTTAACGCATAAGAATAGATTTAAGAAAGTATTAGTTACAATGATAAATACTACAGAAGATGTCTATAAGATTAATGCAACTTGTTTAGTTGATTTATATACCACAAAAGAACATCCGTTCTATGTTATTCAAAGAAAAAAAGAACAAAAAAATTTTATAAATAGTAAAGGAATCAGAAGTTCTAAAATCATTTATACCATTGATGAACCTAAATGGAAAAATGCAGAAGATTTAGAAAAAGGAGATTTTTTAGGATATTCAATTAATAAAAAGAAAGTTATTCCAAAATGGAAAGGAATTAATTCAAAATTAAATCAAAAAAATACAATAATTAAGAATAATCTTGAAAAACATATGAATAATAAAGATTTTTGGTGGTTTGTAGGACGATATATTGCTGATGGATGGTTGGTTAATAGTAAAAGAAAAGATAGAAAGAATAGTTATGTATGGAAAACGATTATTTGTGCAGGACATAAAGAAGAGCTTGAAATAGAGAATGGTTTTAATAAATTAGGTTTACATTATACGAAAGTAAAAGAAAGAACAACATTTAAATATATCTTTGCAAATGAAGAACTATTTAAATTTCTAAATCAATTTAAAAGATTGGCTCATGGGAAAGAATTAAATCATATTATTTATGATTTACCAATAAACTTATTAGAATATTTTATTGAAGGATATTTATCTGGCGATGGTAGTTTTAATAAGGATACAAAAGAGTATTCTTTTAATACAGTTAGTGAAAAACTAGCTTATGGATTACAGAATATAATACATAAGGTCTATAGAACTCCATGTAAATTGGGAATATATAAACACAAAAATAAAACAAAAATAATAGAAGGAAGAACAGTTAATGTAAAAGATACATTCTATGCAAAATTTTTTAAAGATATTAATAGAACAAACTCATTTATTAAAAACAATATTATATGGTCTCCATTTAAATATAAAGAAATACTAGAAAAAGAAACTTCAGTTTATAATTTTGAAGTTGAAGATGACAATTCATATACAGCAAATAATGCTATTGTTCATAATTGTCAATCATTCAGTCATGCTGGTAAAAGATTAGGCTTAGATGATACAAGAGGAACACTATTTTATGAATTGGCAAGACTAGTAAAACAAGTTCAACCAAAAATGTTTTTAGTAGAAAATGTTAAAGGATTATTATCTCATGATAATGGTAAAACATTAGAAACTATTGTTAATGTTTTTGAAGATGTAGGTTATCATGTATTCCAACCTAAAATTTTAAAAGCAGTAGAATTTAAAGTTCCTCAAAAGAGAGAAAGATTATTTCTAATTGGTGTTAGAAAAGATTTATATAAGTCAGATATATTTGAATGGCCTGTAGGAACATCTAAAATGATGACTGTTGGTGATGCTTTATTTAAAGGTGAACTTTATGATTCAGATGTTCCAAAATCACCTGGTCAAAGATATTCACCTAAAAAAATAAAAGTAATGAAATTAGTTCCTGAAGGTGGGAATTGGAGAAATTTACCATTAAAAGTTCAAAAGTCATATATGCTAACAACTTTTTATGCTAAGGGTGGAAGAACAGGTATAGCTAAAAGATTATCCTTTGAACAGCCATCTCCAACTATCCTTTGTAGTCCTTCTCAAAAACAAACAGAAAGATGTCATCCTAAAGAAGATAGACCTCTTACAGTTAGAGAAAGTGCAAGACTTCAAACATTCCCAGATGATTGGATATTTTCAGGACCTGTTCATTCACAATATAGACAAGTAGGAAATGCGGTAGCGATTAACTTGTCTTATGAAATAGGACTATCAATCATAAAACATTTAAAGATTTTAGAGAGTTAATTCTCTTCTTTCTCTATATATATAGATTGAGAAGGAAATGCTAATTCTAAATTGTTTTTTTCTAAAATATCCATAATCTCAAACATTATCACTTCTCTTGTTTCTCTCCACTCACTCCACACAACACTTCTAGAAAAAGCATAAATATCTATCTCAATAGCTGAATCACCAAATTTACTTAAATGAACCATTAATGTATTTTTAAGACCAATATCATCACCAATAGATACAAACTTACCATTTCTTACTCTCTTCTTTGAGAAATCAACATTATTTTTAGAAATTAATTCATGATTCTCTAACATATTTCTTAATTCAACTAATACATTCTTAATATCCTTTTTATCTGAAGAATATTTTAGACCTATTGTAAATCCTAATTTACGACCAATCTTTCTTCTACTCCAATTAATATAAGAATCTTCTGTTATCTTTGAGTTTGGTATAACTAATAAAGCATTGTCAAATGTTCTTACTCTTGTATTTATAAATCCAATATCAAGAATAGTTCCTTCCTTTTGATTACAGTTAAATAAAACCCAATCACCAGAAGAGAAAGAATCATCTATAATTAATTTTAAACCACTGAAAAACTTTGATATAAAGTCTTTTGATGCGAATGCTATGGCAACACCACCAATACCTAATGATGCTACAATTTTAGTAGTGTTTACACCAAAGATAGATAATAAATAAATAATTCCTATTAATAATATAAGTAGTTTTATCCCTCTTGTAAATAGATTAATTATTTCAGCTCTTTTTATCTTAATAATATTCTTATGACTTGCTATGAAAAACAAGATATCTATAAATTTATTTGAAATAATAATTATATTGATTGTATTTATTGTAATGAAAAACAATGTTATAAATACAGGTAATGGATTTGGGTAAATTAAAATTTCGACTCCAATTTGAAAACCTAAAAGAAAAGATAAAAATAACATTGGCTTTTTTATAGAATCAAAGTTATTATTTTCAAGTTCATCTTCATCAGTAACTTTACTTAATTTTGCAAATAGTAATTTTAAAAGAAGATTTGTAAAATATCCAATAAAAATAAAAAATAAAATAGATATTATAAAAACAATCACTCTTCCTATATCTAAACCAATATTTAATAGAATAGGATTTACTTCAGAAAATTTATTATTTATTAACACTAAATATTTATTTATTGGTGTTTGAGAAATTAAACTCTCTTTTTGTTCAATTTTAAATTCATATTTCTTAATTATTGACTCTTGTATATTTTTTGTTTTCGTTATTCTCTTTTTAAGTTCTTTAATAGATAGAATTAATTCATCTTTAGTTTTAGACTCTTTTAATACTGATAAGTCTTCTAAATATTTCTCTGAAAAATCATTTATTTCTATCGCTTTTAATTTTGTTAGTGTTTCCTTCTCATCTCTTGCTGATAAGAAACCATCAGATATAATAGTCTTGATATCAATGTTAATATTATCAATATTAATTAAATCAGCATCAATATCTTTCTTTATAGATGAAATCCTCTTTTTATTTAAATTTACTTTTTTCTTTTTTAATTTAATCGCAATTGGTTTGTTCTTTAATTCTTTAATTAATTGGTCTGCCTCAATAGAACTATTCTCATCTTTAATAGGTGCTCCATAAATTGACATAATTACAACTAAATATATAAATATTATTTTTTTCATTCATTACCTTCTTCTTTTATGCTGAATTATACCTACTTATATTTAAATTAAGTTTAAATATCTTGACTTTCCTAAAAAATATAGATATAATCTTATAAATAAATAAGGAATTAATATGAAACCAGAAATTAAAGAAGAATTAGACAAAATAGATAATTTAAAAGGTAATTACGATGAATTGGTTGCTGCTTATACTGAAGCTTACTATGCTAAAGAAAATGTTAAAGATGCTGAATTAAAAATCAAAGAAGGTATTGCTCAACATAAACAAATGTATAAAAAAGATGGAACAACTTTAGATTTAGCAGGTGTTAAAATGAATTCATTAAATGGAGCTATGAGTGTTTTCTATGGTGGAGAAGATAAATTAGGTGCTATCGCTGACCTACAAGATGAATATATTTCAGATATTAAAAATGGAGATATTAGTCAAAGAGAGATTGAAGGTCTTGAAATGAAAAGATCAACTGCCAAAGAATCAACCGGAGCAGCTAAAGATACAAAAGAAGAATTGAAAACACATATTGCTCCAGAAATTGTTGAAGCAATCGATATGTTAGCAAAAGAAGAAGTTAAAATGCTTAAAGAAAGTGAAGATGCTGAAAAAGGGATTGATCCTAAACCTAAAAAAGATAATTCTGAAACTTATGATATCTTAAAAGAGATTAAAGCTAAACTAGGAATTCTATAAATTCCTACTCTATAAAGGACATTGATCCTTTATAGTTTCTTAAACTAACTATTCTAAAAAAAGCCTTTCCAACTATATATTTATAATCTACAGAACCAAAAAATCTACTATCATGAGAATTATCTCTATTATCTCCCATCATATAATATGAATTATCTTTAACCTTTTTATAAAAGTATATCCCAAATTTATTATTGCTCATTTTAGTCATATCATTTTTATCAGTTATTAATTTGGAAAAAGAATCATCTTTTTGATTTTTCATATAATTAGAACCAAGGTCTTTATATGGATTGACTGCCCATAATTTATCATTAAAAGAAATAGTATCCTTCCCTTTCATAAAGTCCTCTGTTGAATGGATTAATAAATTATTGTCATAATATATAACCTCATCTCCAGGAGTAGCTACAGTTCTTTTTACAAAATAAATACTTTCATCTTTCGGATATCTAAAAACAACTATATCTCCTTTTTTTGGACCATCTCCACTAATTATATGTCCATCATTATCTAAATCTGGTAATAGTGGGAAACCGATAAATGGCATCTTAGGAATTGTAATCCCATATGAGAATTTTTTAATTAAAAATATGTCTCCAATTAACATTGTTTTTTCCATTGATGAACTTGGAACAATGAAGTGCTGAACAACAAAAAAATAAATTGAAAAGACTAATCCAAATGAACCAATCCATGTTTCAGTAAAAAATTTCCATATAACTTTCATAAAATACTCCTTTGATAATAGAAATTATAGCATTTTTTTAGATATAATAAAATAAAAAAAGGAGATTGTTATGAAAAAAGGATTTTTTTTAATATTACTAAGTTCTAGTATATTCGCTCAAACAATTGAAGTGGAAGCTGATAAGATAAAGGCAGAGATTGCTTCTTTAAAGAAAATAGAAAGTAATTTAATTGATACAAAGAAGGTTGTTTCAAAAGAATCCTCATTAAAAGAGGAAGAAAGAAACTTAATGGAAGCATTTACTGTAAATGAAACGAAAGACCTGTCTCAAGAAGACCAAAAGATAAAAGATGATATTATTAAAGAAATAACAATGGCAAAAATAGAAAAAGATAAATTAGACGAGCCTGAATTAATAGAAAATGTATCTATTGCCTCTAAGACAGAAGAAATAACTACTCATAAAACAGGAAAAGAATTTATTGATAGTATAAAAGTTGCTTCAAAAACAAAAGAAGATATTATACCTATGGTTTCAGATAAAGAATTTATGGAAAGTATCAATCTTGCTGCAATTATAAAAAATAAAGAAGAAATGAATATTGAAAAAGAAATTGCTAAACTAAGAAAAGAAGAAGCAAAATTAAATAGACAAGTTAGATTAATTAAGTATAGTAAACCAAAAGTTAAATATACTAAAAGAGAAAGTAAAAATGCAAAAAGAAAAAGATATAGAATCTCAACAAAAAGAGAATACTACAAAGGACGAAAAGTAACTCAAAATATAAATTATAAAAGAACAAAGTATGCAACAAAGGATTACTATCCAACTTATGATACAAGTGACTTATCTAAAGATTTTAAGATACAAAGAAAAAGAGAAAATATATTAAAGGATACACTATAATGAAATATATACTGATGATTGTAATGGTTTTGTCTGTTTTCTCTGAAGCAAGGTCAACTCTAAAAGAACTTGTTTCAGATGATATAGAAAAACCTATTGTATTAATGGTTAGTATGAATAATTGTAGATATTGTAAAAAACAAAAAAAAGTAATACGTGAAGATGATGTCACTCAATATATAGTAGATAATTTTCAATTTACAGAAATAAATATGAGTCTTGTTTCATTACCAGAAAAATTACAAACAAAATCTGCCCCAACATTATTTATTTTAGATAAAGATGGAGAAGTTATCTCTAAAAATATGGGATATAAAAAGAAAGATGATTTAATGAATTTATTAAAGAAATCATTAAAAGAATTAAAAGTATATGATGAATTAGATTATCAACTTGAATTTAGATAAAGAGTTATTCTTTATCTACTTCCTTCATTAACTCCTTCCCAAATTTCTCAACTATTCCAATAACCAAAGCATTACCAATAAGAAAAGCTCTTTTAGTATCTAAAACTCCTTCGGTATGATTATCTGGGAACATACTTAATCTCTCTAATTCTAGAGGTGTTAGTCTCCTATATTTTTTACCAACCTTTATAATATGTTTTGTTCTTGATGGAGCTTTTCCACCTTCTCCAGTAATAATGGTTCTTGAAGCTCTATCTAAATAATCAGGAAAAGCCATCTTACCTTCACTATATGTATATTTGAATCCAGTTTTTTTATTAACTCTATCAAAAGACTTTGCTCCCTTTAAGTAGTCCCATTTTTTTAAATCATCATTACTAATATAAAATTCTTTAGGAACTTCTTTCTCAGGAATCAAAATATCTTTTAAATAAATATAATCACCTTTATATGCCGACTTGAATCTTGATGTAAAGTATTTACCATCTTTCATATATCCAACTTCTAAAAAGGCATTTTTAGTAGGTGTATCTATATTAAATGTTTTAGTTATTTTAGCTAAGTCAGAAGAAAGCTTTCCAGAAATAATATCTTCTTCTTTAATCTCTTCTTTTGGAAAGCTCTTTCCTAATATCATTTTATTATTTAATATATCTATAGGTTTCCCATCTAATAATTCAGAAGGCTTAGTATCTCTTCTTGATGCAAAAATAAATGTTCTTTTCCTTCTTTGTGGCATTCCATATTGAGAAGCATCAATAACCATCCATTCAGCATCATAACCTAAGTTATTTAAAGACCCTAATATAACAGCAAAATCTTTACCTCTTTGTGTAGATGGAGATTTTAATAATCTATCTACATTTTCAAGAAATAAAAACTTTGGATTTTTGTCTTTTGTTATTCTATGAATATCCCACCATAATATACCTTTTCCACCTTCCATTCCTTCAGCTCTTGAATTAGCAACTGAATATGATTGGCAGTTATGAACAATAATATCTTCTACAGTATAAGATTCATCATCCTTTACTCCAAAATTATAAACAGTTTTTTCTTCTTTTACTATTTTTATGTCCTCAAAAGGAATCCAAAACTGATTATTGAATTCATGAGCATAGAAGACAAAAGAAGAAAAAGCATAATCCCAAGATTGATAATCATGATTATTCACTCCAACAAAATGAATTTTGATATCAATATCTTTGGCAGCTATCCATTTTGGATTATTAGAAAAAGAGCCATCTTCTAATTTTTCAATACAATAAAAAGGATGATTTAAAGTACAATATATGTTTTTCCTTTCTTTTATTTTAATTTCTAATAATTCAGAAGCTTCCTTATTCATTAATTCAATAACATCTTTAAATCTATTTTTATGAGTTAAAACACTGTCCCCAACAATAACATCTTCTATATTTTTATATCCATTTTTAGTTAAAATTTTTGTTCCTGCTACAAAACATGGAAATCCTCCAACTAAAAGGTCATGTTCTGGTATCTCTTCACTATTAACTTTACCAATATCAACATTAGAATGATTCTCTTGACCGAACCTATTTATATAAACATCAGAAGCATGCTGTGTTTTTGTAGATGGTTCCCATTGATTACTCCAAACAATATTAAAATTTTCAGAAGCTCTCTCTAAACCAATTCTAAAACCACCCACACCAGCAAAAAGTTCAATAAAATTAATTTTCATTCTTTACCTCTTCTTTTTTACTATTTATTAATTCCATTAATTGCTTCATTAATCCAATTGAATTTGAATATACAACATTCTCTTTTTCTTTTAGTTCTTGAGTTAATATCCAAATAGTATTATCAATAACAAATAAAACCTCTTCATCTCTTAAATAAACAACTTCTTCATCCTGCTGATAAATTAATTCATTCTTTAGCTTTAAAGCAAATTCATACATCTCTTTATTTAATTTCTTTATATCTTTTGGATTAATTAAATTTACTCCAAAATCTAAAATACCTGTAATTGTCTCAGCTTGCTCTTTATTCTTAAATTTTAATGTTGTTAAATTCTCTTTCATTCCAGTCATATTATCCCTCCTCTATTTCAATATTTAATTCAGCCTTATGTCCATTGCCACAATCAATTATTGCAGTAGTAGATCCAAACCCATAAATTTTAGTTAATTTTATTTTCTTCTTTGGAACATCAATATTTAGTAAATCTAATTCTTCAGAGATATGAGCTGTTGTTATTGAACCAAACATTTTACCATTATGTCCTTCTCTAGAAATAGTTAATATAATATCTTCAATTTCAATTTTTAAAGATTCTGACTTTTCAATCTCTTCTTTTTTATCTTTTTCTTCTTCATCTAATTTTTTAGCTCTTCTTTCTAAATTTTCAGGAGTTGCTAAAATAGCAAAACCTTTATTGATTAAAAAGTTCTGACCAAACCCATCTGCTACCTCAACTAACTCATTTTTAATACCCACATCTTTATGATCTTTTAACATAATTACTTGCATAAACACTCCTATCTTTTATAATTGACATATTATACTATATTATGTTATAATTTGTCAAGATCAAAGGATATATATATGTTAAATAAAAAACAAAAAAGAAAAATACTTAATTTAAAAAGAAGAATATTAAAAAGAAATAAAATAGCTAAAATCATTCTTGCAAATAGAAATAGTAAAGTTTTACTAAAAATGGAACAATAATTTGAAAATAGCTTCTTTTTTCTCTGGTGCAGGAGGAATGGATTTAGGTTTTCAAAAAGCTGGATTTGATATCATTTGGGCAAATGAATTTGATAAATCAATCTGGGAAACTCATAAGAAAAACTTTCCAAAAACAAAATTAAATACAGATTCTATTACTGAAGTTAACTCTAAAGATGTTCCAGATATTGATGGTATAATTGGTGGTCCACCTTGTCAATCATGGTCGGTAGCTGGTTCAAAAAAAGGTATTAAAGATAAAAGAGGTCAACTTTTTTATGATTTTATAAGAATGATTGAAGAAAAACAACCTAAATTTTTTGTAGCTGAAAATGTAGCAGGTATGCTAAGTAAAAGAAATGAAGTAGCTCTTCAAAATATAAAAGAGATGTTTGAAGGAGTTGGTTATAATTTATCTTTTGACTTATTAGATGCTGTAGATTATGATGTTGCCCAAAATAGGAAAAGAGTTTTCTTTGTAGGATATAGAAATGATTTAAAAAAAGAATTTACATCTCCTACCAAAGAAAAAAATAAATTAGTTCTTTCTGATGTTTTGACTGATATACCTAAAGAAAATAATGAATACTTAGAAGGGAGTTTCTCTTCTATGTATATGTCTAGAAATAGAGTTCGAGCATATGATGAACCATCTTTTACTATTCAAGCAAGTGGAAGACATTGTCCTATACATCCCCAAGCACCTAAAATGGAATTAATAAAAACCGATATGAGAAGATTTGTTGAAGGTAAAGAAGATTTATATAGAAGATTTACTGTTAGAGAATGTGCAAGAATACAATCATTCCCTGATGATTTTATCTTCTACTATGATAAAATTGAGAATGGATATAAAATGGTTGGAAATGCTGTTCCAGTTAATTTAGCATATGCCATAGCAAAAAAGATAAAAAAGGATTTAGAATGAAAATAATTAGTTTAGATAAACCTATTTGGGTTATTGGAGATGTTCATGGACAGTATCAACAACTATTAGATTTATTAAATAAAATTCCTAAAAATAGTAATATTTGTTTTGTAGGAGATTTAATTGATAGAGGATATAAAAGTAAAGAAGTTGTTAAATTAATTAGAGATAATAATTACTTTATTGTTAAGGGAAATCATGAAGTATTAATGATAGAAGCTATTCATCATAATGTTATACCTTTATGGATAAGAAATGGTGGTATAGAAACTATGTCTTCTTATGTAGATATACCAAGAAGTATTTATGAAAAAGGATTTTATCAAAATGAAGAATTTAATAAATTATTAGAAAACTCAGAATTAGTTGATGACTCAAATTGGATGAAAACATTGCCAAACATTATAAAGTTTGAATTAGATAATGAAAAACCATTATATGTAAGTCATTCTGGAATAAGGCTTGATTTAAATGATAATTTAATTGATAGTCTTAATCCAGAACATCAAGTTTTATGGAATAGATTTAAACAAGTTGAAGTTGATTATGCAGTAAATATACATGGACATACAATAACTTCAAAAGAATATAGTAGTATAAGTAAATCTCAAATCAATATTGATTCAGGAGCATTTATGGACAATATGTATCGTAAATCAGGTAAAGCGGTATTAACAGCAATCTGTTATCCAACAATGGAAAAGCTATATTCTAGTTAATAAAGGGAGAACCGTTTAAGGTTCTCTGTTATTGCTACCCCTTATCTCTCATTTCGAGAGCAGCAATAAAATTGTTGTTGTTATCATTAGGTGATGCTATCGCACCAAATAATGATGAAGCATATAATCCTAAAACAATACCAACAACCATTGTAATTTTTTTCTGATTCATCTTTTTCTCCTTTCCATTAAATTAATATATCTTGTGATATACACAATGTTATAAGACGATTATATAAAAAATTGTATATAATTGGATATAATTAAAAAAATGGATAACATTAATGAAAATATTAGAAAAATTAACTCCAGAACAATATAAAGCAGCTACAGAATTTTATGGACCAATGTTAATCTTAGCAGGAGCTGGTTCTGGAAAAACAACTACACTTGTAGCAAGAACAGCAAATATGATTTATAGTGGAATAGAAGGAAAAAATATAATTATATTGACATTCACAAACAAAGCTGCAAATGAAATGAAAGAGCGTGGTAAAAAAATGTTAGAGGGAATGAAATTTGAAGGGTCTCTTCCTACATTTACAACATTTCACTCTTTTGGATATAAATTTTTAAAAAGATATCTGATTACTGAAAAATACATTGGTCTCAAAGGTAATTTTACTTTAGCTGATGAAAGTGTTCAATTAAAAATATTAAAAGAAGTTCTAAAAGATAAATTTTTAAAAAAGAATATAAAGGTGACAAATAAAAATATTTACGCAATTATTAGTATCCTACAAAACAACTTAGTTACTTATGAAAAAGCAGATTTTACATTTAAAGAAATTCAAGACTTAATTAAAACATATAGTAAATCTCAAAAATCATTAAACTGGTTAGGTGATAATGGTGTCGAAACTAAAGATGATATAGTTGAACTATCTAAATCATATGTAGAATATAAAAAAGAATTAAGAGTTAATAACTTAGTAGACTTTGATGACTTAATAAACCTTCCTATTCAAATTTTAAAAAAGAATAAAGATATTAAAAAATTTATAACTAATAAATTTCAATATATTATGGTTGATGAGTTTCAAGATACAAATTATGCTCAAATAGAATTATTGAACCTTATGCTAAATAAAGATGATAATATTTGTGTTGTTGGAGATGATTCTCAATCTATTTATGGTTGGAGAGGAGCAGATATTGAATATATATTAACATTTCATAAACAATATAGAAAAGTTAAAAAGATTAATTTAAAACAAAATTTTAGATCAACAAAGAATATAGTTAGTAAAGCAAATCAACTTATTGAAAAATCAGAAGAAAGACATGAATTTAAAGAAGCATTAGTTGCATTTAAAAAAGAGAAAGGATTTATAAAAAAACAAGCCTATAAAAATCAATGGGAAGAAGCTGAGAAAATAGCTGTTTATATAAAAAGCTTGATTAATAAAAAAGTTGAACCTAGAGATATCGCAATTCTTTATAGAAATAATTCCATTTCTTCTTCTTTTGAAAAAGAATTGATTAAAAAAAGAGTTCCTTATAAAATATTTAAAGGAAGAGCTTTAATGCAGAAAAAAGTTATTCATGAATATATGTCCATTTTTCACTTTCTAGTTAATAAAACGAATAGTATCGCATTAGAAACAGCACTAATCTCTTCAAAAGTATTAACTGAGAACAAAATAAAAGAAATTAAAAAGAAATTAACATTAAAAGATT
>Ga0256824_10000602_pt1 | contig 13928 bp, 26 predicted proteins | sample CV67metaG_FD_191570 | JGI IMG/M metagenome (GOLD analysis project Ga0256824, IMG submission 191570) | Hydrothermal vent microbial communities from East Pacific Rise, Pacific Ocean - CV67 | ecosystem: Environmental > Aquatic > Marine > Hydrothermal vents | place: Pacific Ocean: East Pacific Rise...
TAAATATTTTTTCAAGACCGCTGTAACAAAAAAAGAAAATGATTTCCTGGCTATGGGCGATACTTTAACTAAAGAAGATATAGAAACTTATGAAAAGTGGCTTAGCTCGTCTAATGTGGCTTAGAAAATATGCCATTACTGCCTAAAGTATTTGGCAAACTGAAATTTAAGGAAAAATACATGAATTTAAAAGATATAGAAAAATATGAAAACACAAAATCTAAGAGCACTACTTCAATAATGCTTAATTTATTTGGAGCATTTATCTCAATGTGTGTAATTATATATTTCGGCATTGATTTAATGGGTGGAATAGAATTTAAACTACTAGAGCCTGAAAGCACTATCAGTTTATTAAATGGTGAAAATATTTTTTCTTCCAAAAACGATATATTATTAAAAGGGCTAGGTTGTCTAGGAGTAATAATTGCAGTGTTCTTTTTAGTAAAGAATTTTAATCAAAATTAAACCCACTATTGCAAAGGATTTTTAGATGAACGATAAACAACTACAACTTATCCTAGATGCTTTCGTTAAAAATAAAAATGAATTTATTTTAGAGACCAAGAATTTTAGAATTGTCTCAGACCATACTCTTTTCAGAGTTAACTTTTTAGTAAATGATGAGTTCATCATTCATCGAATCAAAGGTAGCAATGAAGATATTACTGTAAGTTCAAAATTGGATATTAACAAGATGATGTCTGAAATTGAAACATATCAATACTGTTAAAACAAATCTCTGCCCTCATTGGAGGGTTTTGATGTGTTTTACACGAATTAAATTAAGGAAACAACATGATAGAAAAAGGATTTATGTATCTACTGATATTTATCTTCGCACCTTTTTACGGCTCGGCAATATTAAACTTTAAAGAAGTGGAATATGCTTGGTATTCAAAACCATTTGTGTTTATATACCCGCTAGAGGATATATCACTTGCTGCTACTTTTATTCAATCATGGATTGTAGGAATATTGCCTTCTCTATTTATTACAACAGCAGTTGCATTTAGTGTTGTTAGGTTGTTTGAAATATATTTAGAACACCCTGTAAGAGTTGGGTAAATGTCAACCATTACTTAGGTAATTAAGGAAAAAACAAGATGAATTTAAAACATAATTTTGGAGATGCCGTCATTTTGAATGGTTCTCCTAGTCAAATACATATTATTGTAGCAAAAAGAAAAATAAATTTTAAAGAAAGAAAATGAACAAGAATGTTGAAAATTATTTAAACGATGAGGTGAGGATTTATAAAATTAGTATTTCATTGCTAATATTCTCATTAATATGGTTTGTTGCATCAGTGTTCTTAGACATAGCTATGGAAGACAATGGAAGTTTTGCTCATCGCTCTGGAGCAATTATAGTACTTTTTGGAGTAGTGGTTGAGTTTGCTCTTTCAAATATAAATTTTAAAAATAATAGTAGTTCGGTTTCTGTAGAAGAAAAACTTATTGAAACAGCAAAAGAAACCCCTTTAATATATAACTATTTAAAAAGAACAGCACATGTTTATATTATTGTCGGAACTTTTATTTGGGGCTATATTGATATTTTGTGGAAGTATTTTTAAAACAGATAGATAAAACAATACTGTTTAAAATAAATCTCTGCTCTCTTTGGAGAGTCTGGGTGTGTTTTACACAAACTAAATAAATTAAAAAGGAAAGAGACATGAAGAGATATATATTGCCAGCGGTAGTAGTTTTTTTACTATCATTTGCTGTGGTTTCACCACAAATGATAGATGCGGGACAAGAGGGTGTTGTTATTAAAAAACCTTGGTTTTTTGGTCATGGTGGAGTTGAGGAAAAAATAATTTCGACTGGTATGGTTTGGACAGTTCGCTCAACTACGATCGTTCCCGTAAATCTAAAACCTTATAATATAGATGAAGTTTTTGATGATTTAATCACAGCAGACAATAATCCTGTAGATTTTAAAATTCACCTTACATTTATCAATATACAAGGGAAAACTCCTATTTTAGTTGAGAAGTTTGGTTATGATTGGTACAAAAATAAACTCAGAGAACCGTTAAGGAATAGTGCGAGAGCTTTTACTAAAAATACTAAAATGTTTGACATGACAACAAGTTCTGAGACAACAAGAAAGATGCAAGAGAGTGTAACATCGCTAGTGAGAGCTTTTCTTCAAAAAGAGGGCATCCCGGTAGAGCTTGCTAAAGCAACTGTAGGTAAAGTAATGCCTCCTAGTGATGTAATAGCTTCAACTATTGCAACAGCAGTTCAAAAGCAAAATGTCAAAACACAAAGAGAGAGAGTGAAAGCAGAGGAGTCAAGAGAGAAAGCTGAAACAGCTTCAGCTAATGCCGATAAAGCATATGCTCAAACTTTTGGATTCTCCCCTGAAGAGTATTTAAGAATGAAAAAACTTGAGAATGAAAGAGCAGCAATTGAAGGTGCGAAAGATGGGAAGATAAATATGACTCTTATCCTTGGCAATGCGCAACCAATGTTTAATATAAAATAGTCTACTACTGCTACTGAGTACTCGTTAATTTCTCCTGATTCTCGTGACTCATTAACTTGAGTACATGGATAAACAAGATAATGATGAGATGGATACCATTCAAAACGGTGCTAGTCAGGACTATTTATATGTCGTTTTGTCATACTTTCAGCCCTGAGTTCACAAACTAGATAGAATAAATAAATTTAAGGTGGAGAAGAAGATGAATGGAAATATTTATATCCCAGTGATAGTAATAATCATAGAGTTTCTATTGCTGCTATACATTGGAAAAAAGAGTTATGTTGATCAGGAAATAAATATATCTTTGCCTCAAATTGTCATGGCACTGTTTTTGGCCATTGTCTTGGATGGTTTTCTTTTTTATGTGAATTTTCCTTCACTACCAGCAGAGTGACTGCTTATTTCAAGAAGAGATGAACAGATACTGCTCTCCCAATGAGCTAAGAAATTAAACTTAGGAAATAAATAACTTAATACTGCTCTTAGTTGAGCTTAAATTAATTAAAGGACAAAAAATATGGCACATCTGGATGCACCCAAATTAAATGAAGAAATCGTTATAAGTGATGTATTTCAGTATGTTAGAGAAGTTGATAATAGCTTCAAAGACGAATTAGAAGATATTGATTCAAAAGCGATTATCTTGATAGAGCAGTTAATATCATTGGAAATTTCAAAATATATTCTTTTTCATATAGGTGGCAAAAGACCTTTTGACCAAGGTACTGCTGATACAATAGGTCGTCTTCATAGAGAGAAAATGAATGAGTTTAAAGAACTAACAGGTAAAGATTATATCTGTAAAAATAATGAGTGGTAAACCCACCATTACTGTTACTTCGGCAATAAAATAAATTAAGGATAAGCTGTGAGTGAATACAAAATGACCAAAGATACAGAAAAAAATTTGAAACAAAATATAGTATTAATCCGAGCAATTGCATTAATTGCTCTAGTTTATTTATCAGGATACTCAGAAGCTATGGCAGAACAGATGGTAAATATAGTTTTAAATTCTGATAACTATATTTATGAACTCACACGAAGAGTATTTGTTTTATTCTTCACTACTGCACCAGCGATGTTCTACCTTGGATATGTAAAAAAAGATGATAAAACTGTATTGTTTGAAGTGAAAAAAGAAGATGCGGAATAGTCCATTACTGCGGTTAGAAATTGAATTAAGGAAAAATTATGGGATTTGAGATTAAAAATGATACGGTCAAGAGTAGATTTTTCATTAGGAAAGAGGTCACGAAAGAAGCATTTAATATTCTTAAAAGAAAAATGCTGTCCCTTGATGAGGTAAATAGCTGGATCACAATCTCTGAAGTTAAAGCAGCCTCAAACTTAATAGAACTTTTAACTGCACTTAGATGGATCCCAAAAATAAATAGCGATGGTAATATTATTAGTATTACTCATGATGGATTTAAAGTAGCAGAAGAAGAGATTGTGTTCAAGACGATAGCACCTTATGTTCAAGAGCATTCCTTCATTCAATACATCAGAGAAGGGTATTCGGCTGATCTTAAAGTGAAATTTAATTTTGATGGTGTTGATGCTAGTGTCACTACATGGAGCAAACAATACAACGAGCAATTAAATGAAGATGTATTTATTGCTATCGAAGAATAAATAGATGCCATTACTGAGCTTGGCTCTATAAATTAAATTAAATTAAGGAAGAAAGATGAAAAAGATTAGCAAAATACTTAAATATATGGATGAGGCTAAGTGGATCAAGGCTATATTGCTAATAGGCATGGGGGCATATGTTTTGTATATGGTTATTTTGATGCAAGATGTTTCGGTGGAGAATGGCTACGAATCACTTACCCAAAAGTCAATAATTGCTTTTGTTCTTGCTCTAGCGATTTATGTTGTTTCCAGTTTTAAAGAAGGCTGGATAACAAAGCCTTTGAAAAACATTATGATTGTCGTATTAGCAAGCCTTTCAATATATGTCATTATGGAGTTAAAGTTTCAGGTGCATGATTTGGAATTGAGGTTAATTACTATCGAAAAGGAACTAATAGCGAAATAATTAATACTATAAGATTCTGACATTAAAAGATTTAACAATAAAGAGCGAAATAGATAACTATTACTTTACTTTTATAATGAAATACACTATAATATGTATAGATTTAAAGAGGTAAGGGATTTGAGATGTTAGAAAATAGTGAAGCCAAAGATAGTAAAAGAATTAACATCAAGTTCGCAAATATGCAAGAAGAAGATAAAAATATAGAACTACTGACTAAGATATCTCTATATGAAAAAAATTTAGGAATTGATACTAGGGATAAATACACTAACGGCGAGTGTGATTCTCTTGTTTATTACTTTTTACTTTTAAATAATATGAGAGGAGATATGATTAGACTTTCAGAAATTGATAAAGATGATGATACCAAAGAAACAATACATTTTATATATGAATCAGTAGAGGGGAATTATTATGATGTCAATGGTAAGTTTAGTACTATTGAGGATTTGTTATTTGAGTGTGATTTATATAAAACTGCTGATGATGTGAATTATGATTATGACGGTTTTTCATTGTCGTGTGTAGACATTGATCTCAAAGAGAAAGGTGTGATAGATATTGTTAATATAGTAGAGGATATTAAAAAAGGTACTAAGTTTGATGAGGTTCAGCTTTGTGATTCAGAGAGAATGATTAGTTTAAGCGAGTTCAAGGTAGTCGATAATCATGTAGCATCCGCTATTGCTGATTCATTAAAGTAGGGTGGGGTCATGAGAGGAGTATCACTATTTGCTAATGTTGGGATTGCTGAGACCTATATTCATAATTATGGAATTGATATAGTTGTAGCTAATGAGCTCTTAGAAAACAGAGCTTCTTTTCATCAAGAGATGCACCCAAAGTGCAAGATGGTTCAAGGAGATATCACAGACACTCTTGTCTATGATAGTATTCTTAGTGAAGCACAGAAACAAAAGTGTGACTTCCTTATCGCTACACCTCCTTGTCAAGGCATGAGTATAGCTGGCAAGATGCAAGAGGGAGATAAGCGCAACTCTCTTATTAAATATGTTGTGGAGATGATAAAGGATCTACAGCCTAAATATATTCTTATTGAAAATGTTGAAGGTGTTTTAAAAACTCATCTGATGCATAATGGTAAAAAAGTAAAAATTGTAGATTACATTAATAGTGAACTAAAACCCTTTGGCTACCTCATCAATTCTAAAATTGTTAATGCTGCTAATCATGGAACACCTCAGACTAGAAGACGTGCAATATTTCTAATATCAAAGTCTAAAGAGTGGAGTTTTCCTAAACCTCAACCACACATGACCGTTAGAGACACAATAAGCCATCTTCCTAGCCTAGAGAGTAGTGAGTGTTCAGAAATACCTTATCATAATGCAAAACAGCATAACGAGCGACATATCACTTGTATGAGTCATACTGCAAGTGGTAAAACTGCACATGATAATACTATTTACTATCCAAAAAAAGCAGACGGAACAAGAGTTAAAGGTTTTAAGACCACCTATAAACGTATAGAATGGGACAAGCCAGCACCTACTATCACTATGGCAAACGGTTCTGTCTCTTCTCAAAACAATGTTCATCCAGGGCGACTTAAAAATGATGGAACATATTCTGATGCACGAGTACTTACCTTAAAGGAGATTTTCATACTTAGCGGATTGCCCGATGATTGGAGTCCTCCGAGTTGGGCGAGTGAAAATCTGATACGAGAGGTTATAGGGGAGGGTGTTCCACCGCGTTTAATCGAAGCGCTTCTCTCTACAATTCCAAGATGATGAGGTTTTTTATGCGAAACATAACTATTAGATTTATTGCCCTGTTTTTATTGAGTACTTTAAGTCTTAGTGCTAAAGACTCTTTTTTAGTGGCTATAGATATAGGACACACACCAAAGAAATATGGATGTATGAGCTCAAGAGGAATATCAGAGTATAGATACAACAGAAGAATGGCACTGGAGCTACACTCTGCATTAAGCAGCTCTAATATCAACTCTTTTGTTATAAACCAAGTTGGAGATGATATCTCTCTCTTATCAAGAACAGCAGAAGCCAAGAGAAGAGGGGCATCCTTGTTTATCTCTATTCATCATGACTCAGTTCAGCCAAAGTTTTTGAGTAAGTGGGATTATGAAGATAAAACGTATCGCTACAGTGATAACTTCTATGGCTACTCTCTTTTTGTCTCAACAAGAAACAAAAACGCTAAAAAAAATCTACTATTTGCAAATCTTTTAGGGGAGGCTCTTATCCAAAGAAAAAACACACCAACTCTGCACCATGCTCTAGATATAAAAGGAGAGCGTCGCACACTTCTTAGTAAAGAGAGAGGAGTATACCTCTATGATACTCTTGCAGTACTTAGAACAGCCAAGATGCCAGCTCTTCTTATGGAGTGCGGTGTTATTGTTAATAGGAAAGAGGAGCTGCTATTAAATTATAAGGCATATAGAGAGAATATGATTAATGCTATAGTTGAGGCAGTGTTTAAATTTAATAATATATAGTGATATACATAATAATTACTTGACTAATATTGCGAAATACATTATAATATGTGTAGATTTAAAGAGGTAAAGGATTTAGAATGTTGAGCAAAGAAGAATGTCAAAAGCAACTAGAAAGTTTAGTGCATACAAGAGGTACACTAGAACGTATTGCTCTCACTTTAAGCAAGATTGCAAAAATTGATGTTGCAATAAATCATGTAGATGAGCCTTTAGACGAGAATGATGTCTCTTTTGAGTTCAATATGGGTGTTGATGAAAACAAAGGCATATATTTAGACTTTGATATGTTTGCTTTGCCAACAAATGCAAAAGAAAACAACAGCATAATATATTACATTACTGATATCAGTTCAAGCTATTAAATAAGCGTTCTATTCACGGATAAGGGGAGAGGTATTATGGGAAGCGAAACAAGGGTAAGAATTGAAGGTATAGCTGATTTTGAAGTCTCCGGATATGCAGAAGAAAATATATCTACAATGAAGCAAATTTTGAAGTATGCTTATATATCTAGTGGTGCTCAAGATAGCTGCATCTCTAATACTTTTAATGGTCTCAATCAGTTAGCTTTCAATCTTATGAAGCTTTATCAAGAAGCAAGCGAAACTAAATCCGATATGAAGCATAACAATGGAGAGAATATCCCTTTTTCTAATAGTATCTATATGTACCCAGTAGACACATTAGGCTCTATTGATTGGTTGATATACGAGGGAGATGATATTCCAATGGCAGGGTTCAGTCATAGCAGCAATATAAAATGGCATAGAGAAATAACTCTGCATAATGCAAAGTCTATTAAAATGAAATATACTGAAAGTAGCTATAGTGAAGATTTAGATGAAGAATCAACAGAAGAAAAGATATTTGACTCTATAGGTAATTTGTTGGAATTTAAAAAGTTTTTTTATAAAAGATGGAATGAATTGCATTGTGCGACTGAGCTGGATATGAAAAAGAAGTTTACATGCTGCATAGATGATAGCTTCCCTGTAGATATGAATACCACTATAAAAAATTCTATAAAAAACAGTGCAGTAAAGTTCGCTCTATCTTGTCTTATGGTGTCGAAGCATTATATTGAAAAGGACATTTTAAATAGTGCTACAATTTACGATAACGGCACTCACTTTGCAATTAGAGTGCATTATGACAAAAGGGCTAGTCATCTGAGCTATCATAAGAGAATTAAAATGTTTCACACTGATGGAACGATAAAATTTCTTATGAATAAATTAAGTGACAGAAGAGGAAAGACCCCTCATATTAATACTAAAGATAAGATTATAGGGAAAATTAACAAGGATCAATCTTTTTGGATTATTGTTAAAAAACATCAACTTACTGATAAGAAGATAAGATACATAATAAAAAAACTATTTAATAGTTAAAGGAGTGGAATATGTCAAAAACTTTTAATAATACATGCCCTTTCTGTGGAAGCACTGATTTGGAATCTTACGGGCATATCGATAGTGTTGAAATTGCTAATGCTCAAGAATATGAATGTAACGGTGTGTGTGGAAAGACTTTTCACATGCAACATTTTGATGAAAATCTAATAATGAAACCTACTATGAATGATCTATTCTTGTCTTTTGATTCTCTTGCATATAAAGAAAAGCTAAAGTTTGAAAGAGTGGCTCAAGAACAAGAGATTGATAAAGATTTACCTGTTTGTGGAAATTGTGTTAGCTATGAGTGGGGAACTAATTTGAAATTAAAGTTTGACAGACATTGTGGTTCTTGCTCTTTTCAAGAAGATAAAATCAATTTTACAATATCTGATTCGATAATGAAAGGCACATTGCACGGTTTGACTAATGCGAAATCTTGTGATAACTTTTATAATTTCAGAGGAGGAGTGGAACATGCCAGCAAGAACAAAGTTTGATGATATTATTACTAACGGTAAGCTTATTGAAATAAGAGGCTTCAGTTTCGACATAAGAGACTATGATTATTCTATATCAAACTTTGGAAGCGTCAGTGCTCTTACGAAGTGTGATGAAAAAAGAGATGTTTATGTAGGTAAATCAAAATTAAAAATACCATCTAAGTATCATAATTTAATTATGTATTATGCAAGCGGTATTATTGAAAAACATGAAGTAAAAATGGAAAAAGGTGGAACTCGATTTTATAATAAAATTGTCACTACTGCGGTTAGATAAATAACCACAAAACTAAAACTAAAACTAAAATAAGGAAATGAAAAATGAAAAAGAAATTTTTAGAGATGTTTAGTCTCCAAGATAAACTGAACACTAACACAAATGGGGCAGAGTGGACCAAAGGTGTTACTTTGCAAGGTAGACCTATTAATTGGTATAGATGTATGTATATGGAAGCTGCTGAGGCTATTGACTCGCTGAATTGGAAGCATTGGAAAGATATAAATAAATCTGATGATTTGGAAAATGTTAAAATTGAACTCGTTGATATATGGCATTTTCTTATGTCTCAGTCTATAGTTAACTTTAAAGACTCAAAGCTAGACTGTGTAGAGGATGCTTATGATGCATATTTAGTAAGCAAGGGTTCAGATTTTAGATTAACTCTTATGGGTGCTCTTGAGGGCATACTAATTAATGCTTCAACAAAATCACTACCTTTGGAGATGTTCTTTGTTGCAGTCAGCCTAGTTGATGGTTTTAGTATGGATGATGTCTACTCTCTTTATATTGGAAAGAATTGTCTTAATCAGTTTCGTCAAGATAATGGCTACAAAAATGGAACATATGTGAAAATATGGGATAGGCAAGAGGATAATGTATATATGCAAAAGATACTCAATGATAATCCAGATATTGCATTTGCTGAGTTGTATGCATTGCTTGATTCTCAATATAAAAAGATAACAGGTTGAGGTTATGGCAACAAAATTAGAATTAGAAGCTCACAATAAAGAGTTAATTGCACAAGTAGAGAAACTTCAAGAGGAGTTAGTTAGAGGTGGTATTGTGAAGCTTGAAGAGAATAATGCTAGATTTTCTAAAGGGGATAATATTTACTCTGTAAAAATAAACCAAAATGGAAATGTAGTAGTTCAGTGCCCTGATGGGTATATCCATGTTAGCCCAATATCAAGTAATACTTTTGCTCTGTTTCAGACAGATAAAGCGATGTACTAGGAAGTGGATAGCTAAAGATAGATCTCTGCTCTCCTTGGAGGGCTTTGATGTGTTTTATATGATAATCAGGAAGATACCTAAAATTTAATAATACACCGAAATACATTAAATTTACTTTACTTTTATAATGAAATACACTATAATATGTGTAGATTTGAAGAAGTAATGGAGATGAAAATGAAAATTTACAATAACTACAAAGAGGCATTGCAAAATATTAGTGATGAATCAATATTCTTTAAAGATGAAACTAGAAAAGTGATTATTGCTTTAACACCTGTCGCAATGGATGGTAGCATTGAATGTAAAGTTTTTCCAATAGCAAAAGAAAATGAGATTATAAGTACATCCGGTATTGACAATATGCATAATATGCTCTTTCATTGTTGGCTTGATGCTTATTTTGGAGAAAGCTCAAGTGAAGAGCAAGAGCATTTTTCAAGTGAACTGGAGCGACAATTATTGACTTTTGATAAAGATGAAAAAAAAATACATACTGAATTAACAGATATAGAGCTTTTAGAGCAAGGATTAGTTCTTGGAACTAGAGAAGAAGCCATGCAATACCATCAAGCATATAAGAGATACGGAACTTCTCACATGCACCCTGTTGATGCTATTTTTAGTATGTTTCAGAGTAGAATCCCCAGCCGTAAAACAGTAGAAATCATGAGTAGATTATTGCTTGATGTTAATCCGAAAGTTTTAAAAGAATTTGGATTTTATAATCAAGATATAGACACCGCCATTAAAGAGTCAGCACAATACTTAAAAGACATGAAACAAGGAGGCAGACATGAGTAGTAATACAATATACCTAAGAACGACAATGGAAGTAGGCGAACTACAAGAAATCGATAAGCCAAATACTCCAGCTAATCATTTTTCTTATGAGCTAAAAATGATGCTTAGTGAAAATGGTGCTAGAGCAAATGTTGAAGAGTTCACAAATAAAAAGTACACAAACTTACATATTCAGCTTGTCTGTGAAGAGAAGTTTCAGTCTGATAAAGTAAATATTGCAATGTTGCGACTAAAAAAGTATTATAACTTTACTTGGGGATATGTATCTGAGATTGATGGAACACTGGTTAAAAGTATTCCTTCTGCTAACAAAGTATTAAACATTGATGTTTTTGATATTGAAATCATAAGCGGTTGCGTAGCTTAGAGCTTTTAGGGCTCGCTATATACAAAATTAAACCAATAAGGAATGAAGATATGACACAAGGACTAGTTACAATAGTAGATGATAAAGAAAATACATTATTTAAAATAGTTGTAGGCTCAAATGGCTTCAATGCAAGAAAGCTTGCTGAGTTTATTATCAAAGAAAAGGTAATAGAATTCTCAGAGCTTGATGTAGCAGCAGAGGCAGTAGGTTTTGGCTCAAAAAGCGACAGAGTGGTTATGATGACACCCACGAAAGTTATCTCCCCTGTTGATGCTAAGTTAGATGAATTATACTCAAAGACGTTTAGTGATCCAGAATTTAACCCTAGATGGGAATGCGGTATTGCTGAGCATGTGGTAATTATGAATCAAAACAGAATACTGAGATCAAAGCAAGCATAGGGCAAATATGAAAAATGCGATACTGAAAGTAAAAAGTCCTTCGTTGAGTTGGCTCAAGATGAAGCATTTATTGATAAGGTATTTTGCTATATTAAGAGTATGAGTGTTGAAGATTTGATAAACTATAGATTAAATTTAATAACTGAATCTAAAAAAGAGAATCCGCATATTGTGGAAGTGGGGTAAAAAAATGCAAAGTAAACTAAAACCATTAGGAAAAGGCTCAAAGCCATCTACAGGAAAGATATCGGATGCTGCTCTATCGAGAGTGACTGGTATTCCAAAATCTACTCTTATAACATGGAGCAAGACTGATAAAACAGATTGGAGACACTCTCATTATAGTTTTTTAAAATCTCACACGAAAGAAGAGCTGCTGCAAAAGAGTGATTCAAAAATGACATCTGCTGAGGTTATTCAAGCCGTCTATATTGAATTACTTAAGACACCAGAGCAATTAGTAGATATTGCAAAAAAAGTGTTAAATATTGAAATTGAATATAGTGGAGACGATACGTTTATAATTGATTGAAAAATTTAACAATACAGAGCGAAATGGATAACTATTACTTTACTTTTATAATGAAATACACTATAATAAGTGTAGAATTTAAGAGGTAAAGGATTTGAGATGTTAACTAAAGCTCAGTGTAACACTACAGAAAGACTCAATCAAAAAAATAAAGAGTTGGTGCAAAAAATGGATGAATTAGGTTTCACTTCACTTGGACACGAAGGCACTTATTTAATCATAGGTAGAACAATATTTATGAAGCCTCGTATTTGTGCTACATTAGGTAATGAAAAAATTGCCACCTTCACAAGAGCTACACTGCATCAAGTAGAAGAAAAAATTATCAATGATATAGAGAATACAATTAAGTATTTTCAAGATGTTTATGATAAAAAAATAACATCCACTAAATTAGAGCAGGCTGAAACAACGTTAATGGAAATATACCCATCGATGACAAAATCAGAAGGTGGTGTGTTGGAAATAAATATATTAAACCATACGGTAAGATTGCTCTCTGTGGAACTTGGTAATAGTGTTGTTCTTTTTAAGAACGGAGTCAATATGTTTATAGATATCCCTTATGATAAAAGCAATAGAACAGTATCATTAGCATTCTATTTTAGCATTATTGAACATATTGAAAATGATAAGTCGCTTGTCAATAAAGCAGCATAATAGGAGCCTTAAGATGAATGACAGTTTTTTTATATTCCACCCTCATGCGACACCAGAGGAAGACAAAAGAGTTAAATACCATATTGTTAGTGATAACAACATTGAGCTAAAAACTCTTTGTGGTATTGATACAACTGAAAAGCTTTTAAACTTCTCGTGCAACGGTGATGCTATTACGATGGAGTGGTACAATCAAAATATCAAAAATGATGTTGGTATAGTTTGTAAGAAGTGTGCTAAGAAGCTACTCGTTAAGATAGAGAATGGAGAAACAGAATGAAAGAGTTAGTTTTCCCAAAATATATAAAAATCGAAGAGTTTCAAAAAGTTTCAAAAAAAGAACTTGCCTCCTATTTGGACAATATTGGAAAAAATAAATGGAGACGAAGTATTGAGACAAGTGATATTCATTCCTTTAGAATGAATAGTGCGAATGATAATAGCTTAGTGGCTCTTTATGTTTTTAGGGATAATGCTCCAAAAGATAAGTGTGTTGAGTGTTATGTAAAGGTAGCAAAATGAAAAAGATAATATTATTAATGGTGCCAATGTTCTTAATGGCCAAATGCTCCATATTTGTTGAGCCATTCTATACAGTTGGCGACTATCTGTTTGGTGGAATAGAAGTTTTGATGTTTTCTAGTCTTTTTCCTTTGTTTTTCTTCTTTGTATCCTTTATCCCCATTGAAAATAAAGGAGAGAAAATGAGGTTCAATAAGACCTTAAAAGGAATGTCTGTTGTATCTTTCATATATTTCTTTCTAATGGCTAACACAGAAGGAAATATATTTCTTGATGAGGCTGACGCTAAAATAAATGCTAGAGAAATGAATAAAAAATTAGCATTGGATGGCAAAAATACGGGATGCATGGCACTGTTGTATACTGATGGTTTAATTGGCATTAATGAATTAATTTTGGTAAGTGAAAAAAATACAGATCCCGATTTTGATTATGTTCTATATAAAGCATTTCTGTTAGGCAAGG
>Ga0256824_10000603_pt1 | contig 13909 bp, 9 predicted proteins | sample CV67metaG_FD_191570 | JGI IMG/M metagenome (GOLD analysis project Ga0256824, IMG submission 191570) | Hydrothermal vent microbial communities from East Pacific Rise, Pacific Ocean - CV67 | ecosystem: Environmental > Aquatic > Marine > Hydrothermal vents | place: Pacific Ocean: East Pacific Rise...
AAAACCAAGAAATAGGTTCACTGCTGATTGATACTAAGTTCAAATAAAGTATCCTTGATGTTTAATAGCAATATTAAATATTTGAATCCAGAAGAAAAAACTGGATATTTGATAAAAGTGCTATTCGCAACTTACTGACTTAGTAATAAGTATTAAAAGCGATAAGGAGAAAAACCTTAATATGAGAGCAATCTTGTGTTAGAATAAAAAACAAAGAGACTTTGAAAAAAGTTAGATGTTATACTCACATCTTAAAAATAACGAGTTAATATGTGGAGAGCAACCACCTCTATAAGTGTAGTTAACGATTTTAAAACTACTAACGTTTTTAGATAGAATCTAAAAGCAAGTCCTTAGAGAATATGGATAGAATCTAAATAGTTGTAAGCACTTCGAGATCTTAGTAATAAGAATCAAAAGTCTTATAGGTTAGCACCTTTAAGTTAAAGAAATTTAACTTATAAACCTTATGAAGATAAGGACGCACTATTTAATAGTGATTGAAGCCTTCCTCGGAAGGTTTTGACCGTTATTCAATAACACCAAATGTAATGAAAAAGATTGGTAAGAGTAAAGGGAATGGTTATTCATTCTTGTGAAATTCAAAAGTTAAACTCGCTTTTAAAACTGAGAGTTAGCAAAACCAGGAAATGGGTTCACTGTGAGTAAGATACGAATTATATTGATGTATCTCAGAGTATAACAAGCAATTGTTGACTTGAATCCTAATTGAAAATTAGGAAAAAATATATGAGGTTTAACTTAAACCAAGAGATACTTAGTAATAAGGTTTTAATTAAGTAAAGGTAAAAACTTTAAGTTAGAAGAAATTCTATCTTTAAAAGAAAAAATTAAATTCTTTGAAAAAAGAGAGATGATACGCTTTCATCTAAAAAATAAAAAGCTAATATGTGGAACATAACCACCTCTATTGTTTGTATCTAATAGTTTTAAAGATACCAGGGGTTATTGAGAAAATCTTTAATCAAATCCTTAGAAAATAAGGATAAAACTTCAGAGTCTAATAGACGCTCTTACAGAATCCTAGTAATAGGAACTAAAGTCTACTATGGGAAACCATATGATTTAAAGTAATTTAAATCAAATATTACATGAATATGTAATCGTTCAATAACGATTGAAGCCTTTCTCGGAAGGTTTTGACCGTTATTCAATAAAGACTCAAAATGAAAAAATAGTCAAGAATAAAGGAGGATGGTTATAGTCCTTGTGAGATCCAAAAGTTAAACTCGCTTCAATGATAAGAGTTAGCATATCCAGGAAATGGGATCACTGTGTATAAATAGATGATAGTAATAAATCTATTAAGAGACTTTCAAGCAATTGTTAGCCTCGAATCCAAACGAAAGCAGTTGGATGATTATGAAAGGTGCTATATGCAACCTGATTGACTTAGTAATAAGTATCTATAAAGTGTAAAGGATAAAAACCTTGTTATTAGAAGTAATTCTAGACAAAACTAAAAAATATAATTTCTTGAAAAAGAAAGGTTATATGTTCTTAACCTCATAATTAAGAACTACTAAGTGGAAAATCACCACCTCTGGTAAGTGTGTCTAATAGTTTTAAAGACACTGTATCTAGGAGTAGCACTCCAAGGAAAAACCTTCGTAGAAATACAGGTTGAACTCATAAGTCAATCTCTGACTTAACTATCTTAGAAATAAGATAGAAACAGGGAAAGGTAAAAAAAACCTTTTATAAAACGAAATTTTTATAAAAAATAAATTATGAAGATATTATCTTTGAAAAACGATTGAAGCCTTTCTCGGAAGGTTTTGACCGTTGTTCAATAAAAACTAAAAATGAAAAAATAGTTAAGAATAAAGGAAGATGCTATTTATAGTCGTCTTGTGAAATCCAAAAGTTAAACTCGCTTAAACTAAAAAGGAGTTAGCATATCCAGTAAATGGGATCACTGTGTATAAATAGATGATAATAATAAATCTATTAAGAGATTGAAAAGTAATTTTTAACCTCGAATCCAAACGAAATCAGTTGGATGATTATTTAAGGTTCTTTTAGCGACCTTATTCTCTTAGTAATAAGAAAGAAAATGCTTTTAGGGTAAATCCCTTGTTATTAGAAGTGATTCTAAACAAAACAAAAAAGTTAATTACTTGAAAAAGTAAGATGATATGCTCTCATCTAAAAAATAAAAAGCTACTATGTGGAGATAAACCACCTCTAGCAAATGTGTCGAAACCTTTTTTAGACACTTTATCTTGAACTAATACTTCAAGAGAAGCCTTAATAGTAATATAGGCTAAAGGAAACCTCTGATAGAGGTCTATGGTAATCTTAGAAATGAGACCCTCATCTATTAAGGTAAAAAATACCTTGAATTGAAAAAGAGATTTTTTAATTTAAATAAGTTATGCAGATAACATTGATAGAAATACCGATTGAAGCCTTCTTCGGAAGGTTTTGACCGTTATTTTAAAGAACTCTACGTTTTTAATAATATTAGAGTCAAAATAAAGGAAGAGTCTTAAACCTCTTATATGTCAGACTAAACATTATTTTAGTTAATAAATCCAAGAAATGGGATCACTGTGAATTGATACTAACTGATAAATAAAGTATCTATGTCTCTTTAAGCAATTAAAGAAACTTAAATCCAAAAGAAAAAGTTGGATACTTATTAAAGGATTATTTGTTCCTTTCCGCTCTTAGTAATAAGAAGGAATTATAAAGAGGGTAAAAACCTTAACTTTAACAGTAATGTTAATTAAAACAAAAAAAGGTTCCTTTATAGGAAGGGTTGGTAAAATCCTTAAATAATTTACCTAGTAAGTGGTAGCCACCACCTCTATAAAGTGATACTAATTATTCTTATGTATCATATGCTCCTTGGTAGCACCAAAAGCTAAATCTTAAGAAAATTAAGATAGAATACATGGAGAAGTCCTTAGATTGTTAGCAATAATAACTATACTTATTCAGAATTTTATTTCGATAGAATGATGATTGAAGCCTTCTTCGGAAGGTTTTGACCGTTGTTTTTAGATTTCTTTGTATTAATTTATTAGAAACGAAAATAAAGGAAGATGTTCTTTATGGATGTCTTAGATGAAATTCAAATATTAAACTCATATTTTTAAATATAGAGTTAGCAAAACCAGGAAATGGGTTCACTGTGAAATAATACTTATATAGATAAAGTATTTAGGGTTTTCTTAGTAATAAGAATATCTGAAGTCCAAAGAAAACTTGGATGTCTAGACAAGGCTTACTCTTAGCCTTACTCTTAGCTTAGTAATAAGAAGAAAATAAGAATAGGTTGATAACCTTACACTTAAAGTAATTTAAGGTAAAATGAAAAAATATATAGGTTCTATAATAGGAACAGATGATAAACTTTCATCTAAAAAATAAAAAGTTAATATGTGGAAAAAACCCACCTCTATCAAGTGTCTTTAATAAAGTATAATAAGACAATTGCTTAAATTTAAAAGAATTTATTTCTTTTTCTATAATTTAAGCTAAATTTAAGGTAAACTTAGATATACTTTTAGAAGTTAAAGAATGACTTCTAAGTCTCCTAGTAATAGGAACTAAATATTCTTAGGTCTCTGACCTTATGAAAGAAGTAATTCTTAAATTAAAGTCTATGAAAATAGATACATAAAAATAAAAAAAAAGGAAATTAAAATGAGACTATTATCGTTAAGTTCAAACTTATCATTGTTATCGTTGCTAAGCTTATCGCTGAGTAGCAGTAATACAGTAGTAGTCTCAAATCTATCAGATGATTTCATCTGTAGATAGTTTCCTCACTTTATAGCAACTTAGGTTGCGGAAAGGGAAGCTTTGAGATTACTTCGGTGATCTTGAAGACTTCCCTTTTTTTATGCCATTTTTTAGGCAGTCTTCTTACAAACAAATCATAAAAAATACATTTAACATAAAGCTTTATTAGCTATAAAAATAAATTTGGAGTATGCATGCAAGGTGCATAAGAGGATTGCTAATCCTTGGGTCGTAAAAGGCTGCTAAGTTCGATTCTTAGATACTCCGCCAGACAGAAAGATACTACAGAGGTCTGTAGCAACTTGCATGCAGTTGATAGATAAAATCTATAAGGTTCAAGTCCTTGATTTCTGAATAATAATGGGAAAGTGATGGAATGGAAGACATTCTCCGTCTTAGAAACGGAGTCACAAAAGTGAGTGCAGGTTCGAGTCCTGTCTTTCCCACCAAATATAAGCGATAGTGGCGAAGCTGGTTGAAACGCATGGGACTTAAAATCCCACACTGATTAATGATCACATCGTGGGTTCAACTCCCACCTGTCGCAGTCTGACAAATAATTTCACCTTCACGTGGTGTTAGATGTAAGTAGGTTATAGTTATTTTAAAAAAATAACGGGAACTGAAACTAAGAAATTATAAAATAAGCCGCTATGGTGTAAAGGTAGCCACGTGGGACTTAAAATCCCATGCTTTAATAGCGTCCCAGTTCGACTCTGGGTAGCGGTACCAAATATGGATAAGTAAACAGTAGGGAGTTAGCCGGTTTTGAACACCGTGTGAGTGTAAAAGCTTTGAGAGTTCGAGTCTCTCCTTATCCGCGTTTAACAATTATAACTCACCTTCTCGTGGTGTTAGATGTAAGTAAATTTTGAAAGAAATTGAAACTAAGAAGTTATAAAATGGAAAATTGACAGAGTGGCTTATTGTATCGGTTTGCTAAACCGACGATCTGTATTTAACGGGTCCAAGGGTTCGAATCCCTTATTTTCCTCCAATGCCCGAATGATGTAATGGTAAACATCCTTTCCAAAAGAGTGGTTTCACTTTAAAAGTGATTTTACAGGTTCAATTCCTGTTTTGGGCACCAATGGCTTTCTAGAAGAATGGTATATTCAGTGGTTTAAGACACCATGCTTGATTGCGTCTCGGTTCAAATCCGAGGAGAGCCACCAAAAAATATGGATAGTTGACAGAGTGGTAATGTGCCTCCTTGGAAAGGAGAGTCTTGGTCAAACATGCATCGGTTCAAATCCGATACTATCCTCGTTTAACGATTATAACTCACCTTCACGTGGTGTTAAATGTAAGTAAGTCTTTATAGACTGAAACTAAGAAGTTATAAAATATGCATCCGTGTTGGAAAGTATACATCATGATCTTAGAAATCATGGCTCGTAAGAGATTGGGCTGTCGAAAGCCTCGGGTGCACCATTAAATAAATATGGAGAGTTGTCAGAGCCTGGCTTATTGTGCTAGACTTGAAATCTAGTGAGGTGTGTCAAAAGCATCTCCGAGGGTTCAAATCCCTCACTCTCCTCCAGAAGTAAATATATGTGTTTGTAGCCCAGCGGTGAGGCAATCGGTTCAAACCCATAAATCTAGGAGTTCGAATCTCCTCAAGCACACCAAATAAATATAAAAGAGAAATTATGAAAGATATTGAAAAAAGAGAAAAGGGTAAATATAAGAAAACCTTTAAAAAAATAATTGATAGTAAAGAATATACAATAACTGAAGAATATACTATTGGTAGAGATTTTGAAATAATAGGATACTCAAGAGAATTTAATCCAGCAATAACATATCCATTCAATTGGTAACAACTATGTGTCTGTAGCCCAGCGGTGAGGCAAAGGTCTAAGAAACCTAAATCTGTTAGTTCGAATCTAATCAGGCGTACCAAATTCACACAAAAACTACAAAAATAAAGATATAATCAATAAAAACTATACTTTTATATAAAATTATGCTATAATATAAGTAAGAAAAATAGGTATATTTATGGCAAGAAAATCTAAATGGACAATTAAATTAGCAACTATTGAAGCAAAAAGATATAAGACACTTAAAGAATTTAGAGAAAATAATGTTACAGCTTATATGTTTTTAAATAAAGTAGATTTAAAATACAAAAAAATAGCTATATCACATATGCCACAAAAAAATAAATGGACTTTAGAAACAGTAAGAAAAGAATCTTTAAAATATAAAACTCGTTCAGAATTTGAAAAAGAAGATAGTAGTGCTTATAAATGGATTCATAAACATTTATCTAAAGAAGAAAAAGAGAATGTTTTTAAGCATATGGAAATTAAGAGAGAAAAATGGACAATAGAAAGAGTTTCATTATTGGCAAAAGAATATAAGATACTTAAAGACTTTAGAGAAAAAGAAAATGCAGCATACCATTGGATAAAAATACACTTGAACGATAAAGAAAAGAGATATATATATAATCATATGAAAAAAAATCGAGAAACTAGAACATTTAAAAATATTAAAGAATTAATAGAAAGTTATCCTTCATTTAACGAGTTTATAGTAAATGAACCTAAGGCATATAATTGGGCTAAGAGGTGCTTAGATATAAAAGAAAAAGAAAGTCTTAATTTTAAAAAAGTATATAAAAGGAAATCATCTATTTGGAATATATATATATTAGAAAAAATTGTTGACAAATACAGTACAATGAAAAATTTTCAATTAGAGAATAAGAGTGCTTATAATTGGGCAATGAAAAAATTATCAAAAGAAGAAAAAAATAAATTATTTATTAATCTTGAAAGAATAAAATATATGACAAAAGAAAATGCGATTAGATTATCAAAAAATTTTAAAACAAGAGGTGATTTTTTTAAAAAATCAAATACAGCATATATATATTTAAGAAAAAATTGTTCAAAAAAAGAATTAGATAAAATCTATTCTCATATGGAAGAACCATATACAATAACAATAGAAGAAGTTAATAAAACAATTAAAAGATATCAAACAAAAAAAGATTTTGAAATAAATAATCGAAGTAAATATTCTTGGATGCACAAAAATTTATCAAAAAAAGAAATAGAGGAATTATGCTCTCATATGACTCCAGGGAATAGAGGCTACCAACCGACTAAGCCAGGAACACTCTATTACCTCAAAATACAGCGAGAAAACCATCCTACACTATATAAGATAGGAATTACTAACTATACCGTTAAAAGACGATTTGGAAGTGATATGAAATATATTACAATCATTAATGAAGAAAGATTTCAAGATGGAAGTATTGCAGCGGAGAAAGAACTTGAAATACTACGAAAGTATAAAGAAGACAAATATATTGGAGAACCAATCCTAAAAGATGGTAATTCCGAATTATTTAAAAAAGATATTTTAAGACTAGATAGTTAAACTATCTGTTCTGTCCTAGCTCCATTGTAATCTAAAATAATAAAATAATCAGAATAAATAAACTTAATCCATGTATCAGAATATCCACCTTTATTAAATTCAATTTTTTCAGGAAGATTTCTTAATTTAAAACACTCTTTAATAGTCGTGAAACCATTAATGTCATCATAAATATTATCTATTTCAATATATTTATTATCTTCTAATCCCAAAACAGTAAATTCTTTTTTATTTGCAGAAATAGCAAAGATATAATTTGATTTTTTAATAAATGAATCATAAGGAGTATTTCTTCTCCCTTGTGTAGAAATTAAAAAGTTCTCTCTTTCATAAGATATAGTAAAATCACCATTAACTAATATTTTATTAGAAGTATCTAATTCAAGATAGTCTGTATTAACTAAATCCTCAATAAAAAGATGATTCCCTCTATGGTCTCCAGATAATTTTACAGAAGGTAAAACATAAGTATATTTATCATATCCTCCCGTTGATTTAAGTTCATAGAAGAAAGGAACACCTTTACCAGTATAATTAAGTTTTTCTATTCCACTCCATTCATTACCTCTATCGGCATAATAAATTGCTTTATCACTTTTAATAATAGAAACTTGATAATTAATATCCTCAATAAATTCAATAGTATTAATATCAGTATCAATAAGATCTAAATGATTCTCTTCAGTATAGTCTTCTTTGCTTAAACTATAATGAACATAAAAATCACCATTTTCTAAAAGGATATAATCTTCATTAGATGCCATACCTCTTTCATTTTCAAGATATGTTTTAATATTGTCTTTAAAAACTATTTTTTCTCCTAATGAAAGGACTTCTTTTGGATTATCTTTTAATTGAAGTAAATAAACAATATCATTTTCATAATCTTCTATAAATTTTATTTCATTTTCATTTTCTTCAATAATATCATAATTAATCTCTTCATATGTATCATCATCAGGGACTAACACACTTTTTGTAATTTCACCAGAGTAACCTTTGTCTATAGATTGAACAATAAAAATATCTTTTACTTTTCTATCTACCTGATATAACTCAGAAGGGTTAATAGCTTCTCTATAAGTATAAGGAGAGATATTAATAAAGTTAATATTATTTAAGAACGTTTGTGTTTCAGGATTATTATCATCTTTTTTAATTTTATTTCTAGATTCATAGAATCTAAATCCATTCTTAAAGATAATCTGTTCTTTATATACTCTTGAAGAATAGTTAGTGCCTTCTGTCAAGAATAAACAATCAATAAAAGAGTCTTCTAAAGAACTATACCAACCTTCAGAGGTAAGGATAGGAAGAGATAAGTCCATATTTAATTCTTCAGAGAATAAGATATTTTCTGCTAAGATTTTAGATTCCATAAGTTTTTTAATGGAATCATTCTCAATCAAGTTAATATTTGTGTTTAATTGTTCAAGATTATTTAAGATTTCTGACCTTTGAAATGTTTTATGATAAAAACAATTAGCAATAAAATAATCAGAACCATATTCTTGACCTGTAAAGAAAGCTAATGTGATGATTTCATCATTATAGAAATATTTTGCATTAAATTGATAAAAAGAAGTTTCTTCTACATTTGTATATGGAGACAGGTCTAATGAAGATTTTTTAAGATTATATTTTTCTGTATATTCAGCTCCATTTGTATGAGTTCCTATCATCTCCTTAAGTTTATATTCTATTGGAGTATTCTTTGATGCTTTTATTTCAGTTAAAAAATTCATAATTACCTCTTTTTCTTTATTATATCTGGAGTTTACTTAATAAGAACTTAGAAGTAGATAAAAAAGTATAATTTAAGTATAATCGATCAATTAGAAAAAGGATATTTAATGAAAATAGATAAAGAATTGATTTTAACAACAGCTTTTATTTCAGTAATACTGGGAATAATTATATGGATAGTATCATCATATACTCCAGAAAAAGAATATCAAAATAGAGAATTGATAAAAATAACAAAAGAAGATAGTTTAGATTTACGATTAATAAGCTTAACTAATGTTAATAGAATAAAAGATGAATATAAAAATCAAAAATTACCAAAGAAATATATTCCTGTATGTGAAAGAGAAGTGATTAATAAATTTTTAACAAATAAAGAAAGCTTATCTTGTATGAAGAAATATGAAATTAAATTAAACAAAGAATTGACATACAACCAAGTATATAAAACAAGACAAGATTTATTAAAGTGTATAAAAAGAGTAGATGACAACTTATATACTCCAATGTTTTATAATTTAAGAGGAATAGATTTACCAATGTATGATGTAATGGTATATAACCAATTTTGTAAGATACATCAAGATAGAATAGATGAATTTTTCTTATATATCTCTTATATATTACTTTTATGTATGATACTGGTATTGTATTTGATGACAAATAAAAAGATACTATTGGTAGGTATTCCAATTATATTACTAATAGCATATTACCTTTAATTAAGTTATATTTAAGGGGAATAGTAATATAATAGGTATTAATATATGTGGAGAGGTAATGAATATAACAGATAAAGAATATATCAAATATATGAAAACAATTAATAAAATAAATAATAATAAGGATTATGGATTAACAAAAGATATTTCAGAGAAAGAATTTATAAAAAGTGTTTCCTTATTAAACCCTCAGTCATATGGATTTAGAATAGAAAAACGAATAAATTATGAATTAAAAAAAGGAGAAAGACTATCTGCATCAGAAAATAGAGGAGATATTCTATTATACAATAATTATATTGAAGTTAAGAGTTCAATAATTACAGAGATAAATAATTCATTAAATTTAGTCCAAATAAGGCTTTATCAAGATTTAGATTATTATTTATGTGTAGCATATGATCTAAGAGATATAGAAAACTATACGTCATATATTTTTTTATTAACACATGATGAGATGGTGAGAGAGATGGGATTAGTGTCTGCATCAAATGCTCATGGAACAAAAGAGTCACTAAATGAGAATAAAAATATAGAGTTAAGATACTCTCTAAGTATAAATAATGAAGATAAAGTATTTAAAAGATGGAAAAAAGAGTATTATTATAAAAATATGAATAAAGTTAGAGAAATGATAAAAGGAGAATCAAATGTATAGTGATAAAGTTGAGTTAGATAAGTTTTATACAAAAGAGTCAGTAGCCAAAGAATGTATAGGCGAAATAGATTTAGAGGAGTATGACTTTATAATTGAACCATCAGCAGGTTCAGGAAACTTTTTCAATAATATAAATTCAAAAAATAAGATTGGATTAGATTTATCACCAGAAGGGGAAGGAATAATAAAACAAGATTGGTTTGAATATATTATAGATAGTAAATATAAGAATGTTTTAGTTATAGGAAATCCACCATTTGGAAAAAGAAATAATTTAAGTAAAATGTTTTTAGAGCATGCAAGTAAATTTAAGAATGTTAAAACAATCGCATTTATATTACCTGATGTATATAATAAACACACCTTACAAAAAGCAGTATCAAATGATTTTAGACTAAAAGAGATAAGAATGTTAGCAAGGGACTCATTTGAAATAAATGGAAAAGACTATCATGTGCCATGTTCATTTTTTATATTTGATAGAAGTGAGGGGGAATGTTTAAGATTTGATCCTAAGAAATATAAAGAAACAAATGATTGGGAATATGGAACAAAGATAGATTATGATTTTTTTGTAATGGGAGCATCATTAAAGACAGTTAAAGATAAACCAGATGAAACAAATAGAGGATATTATATAAAAGTTAAAAAAGGAATTTCTATAGAACAAGTAAAAGATAATTTTATTAAAGGAGAATGGAAAGGATTTAGTAGTGCGAATGGTGGAGTATCTTGGTTTACAAAACCAGAAGTAGTAAAAGAATATATAAAACAATACAACTAATGAAATTAATAGTATCAATAATATTAATTATTTTAATTAATGGATGTGCTTCAAAGAAAGCAGAGATAACTAAAAAGATAGTTAAAGTAGAAACGTCTAATGGAAGCTATACAACACTAAATAGAAGTTCTGGAGCATATGGAAGGTATCAGATAATGCCAAGGACAGCAAGACACTATACAAAGAAGCTAAATATGGAACATAAAGCATGGAAGATACCTGAGAACCAAGATAAGATATATATGGCTATATTAGAGGACAATATAGAGTCATTAGAGAAGAAGGGATTTGAGATAAATGCATTTAATGTATATGGATGTCATCAACAAGGGGCATATGGATTTAGTTGTATAATGAAAAATGAGAATATGACAGCAAGAAGTTATAAAAGGTTAAGAAGTAATTTACCAAAAGTCTATCGAAATGCAAGTAATAAAGAATTAAGAGAAATATGGATTGACTATTGGCAATATAAGATGAAATAAACTATTTTCTTTTAGATGAAGTAATATCAGAAATAAGTAATTCATTTGAGAAATCAGGGTCAATATCTAAAAGAGTCAATATCTTAGAAAAATATAATACATTTTGCATTCTATTCTGATATTCAGAACCACTAATTTTAGAAGCCAACTTACAATAAGGGCTAATAGCTCGTAATTCATCATAAGTAGAATTATTTTTTCTAAATTCTCTTGATTTCATAGCAGATAGTTTGTAATTGTTTTTACCATTAATAATTTTAACATTATCTAAATAAACATTTAAAAGTTCTGATTGAAGGGTTTCAATATCAGATAAAGATATATCTCCTTTAATATTTGATAGTTCTTCTTCATTAATAAATATAACTTTTGATTTTGTAATAGATTTAATTTTCCCTTTTTGTTTATATAAGACAACAACAAAATTTAATTCTCTATAATCAAAAATAAAAGATTGAGCGGCAGCATTATCAATACTATTTGTTTTTGACAATTTAACAGAAGTTCTGGGAAAATATAATTCATTACTATATTCACGATTAGAAATAGAATAAAGAGAATTAAAATAATCATAAACATCAGATTCATCAGAATAATTTAATTTATTCTCTATTGTTAATGTTCTACCAATAAGAGAGTAAAGCTCATCTAATTGAAAAGAGCCTCCTTGAGTAGAATAACCATTTTTAGATTTAGGGAGAACAATAAAGTCAGAGAATACAATTTTATTATTTTTTAAACCAATTAATATTTTTGAAGTTTGGAAAATATAATTATCAATAATTATATCATCACCAATATTAAAGAAAATTGCTTCTAATTCAGGAAAATCATCATGTTGAGTATTTAAAAATTGAGAAATAGCTAATTTAATAATAGCTTCTTGATAAATTCTAAGAAGAACTTCATTCTCACCTAGTAATCCGTGTTGTTGAACTTCAGCCATTTGATTCTCCTTTCATCATAGTATCTAAAAGAGTAATTAATTCATATTTAGAGAGAGATGGATTTCCAGCAGCATTTTTAGCAACAGAATTAAAAGAAGTATATCCATCAACTAAAACATCAATAAGGTCTTCAACATCTATTTTACTTTTAATATAATAATGAGACGGCTCTTTATAGTCTTCAAAAGATAGAATAACTTTACCAGCAAGTCCACCAACACGTCGAATAGCAAATTCACCATCAGCTTTAGAAACAAAGTCAAGATATTCTGACGTAATATTAGTTTTAACTTTATCTCTTAATAAATCTTGTTTTTCCCACACTTGAAATACACAAGGAACATCATAAGGTTTATTATTGAAAACAAAACTATCTTTCCGAAGTTCAATTTCTTGAATTAAATGAAAAGATAGATTTAATTTGTTTTGAACACTAACTTTTTTAAATGTTTTTGGAATAATAAAAGCTATATATTTTGAATATTCTGCAGACTTATTAAAAAATTTAACAGCTAAAGAACTGTTTTTACCAAAAGGTGGATTACCAATAGTAAAAACAGGGATAGATATATTTTCAGCATTAAAATCAAAATCAAAAAAGTCTTGTTTAATGATATAGTCTTTCTTAGGGTCTAAATCAAGAGAAAGAGAATCACTATGAAATAAATCAGAGAAAGCTCCTTCACCTGCGGATGGTTCAATAAGAAAGTAGTCTTCAAGAGAGAATTGATTATCAAGATAATTATAAAATCCTCTTGCCACTTCTTTATCTGTATAAAATTGATCTAATTCTTTGCTAATGTTCATTATAATAGAACTCCATATATATTAATACTATGATAGTATAATTTAACTTAAGAAAACCTTAAAATATAGTGAAGAAAAGAGATTAAGTAGAGGAAAATAGAGTATAATAAAATAAAATGATAATTGGAGAAGAGAATGAAAAAAATATTAGTCTTAATGATATTGGCAGTAAACCTTTATTCTGGGAATATAAAAGAATATTTAGTTAATTGTAATACAGATTATAATAAAGAATCTTGTTATAAAGTTGGAGCATATTATTATAATCAGGATGATCGTCCTAAATTTGCAAAGTATATGGATTTATCATGTAAGTTAAGATATAGCAAAGCTTGTATAGCAATGGCAAAATCAACAGATGGACTTGAATCAGAAAAATATTATAATTTATCTTGTGAAACAGGGAACATAGATTCATGTAATCAATTAGGGGATATAAAACTTAATAAGAAGGATTCTAATTATAAATCAGCTCTAAATTTAAAAATAATAGCATTGTCAAGTTCATGTAATTTAGGAGACTATAGAAGATGTGGATTAGCTGGAGTAGAATATTATAAAATAGAGAATTATCCAGAATCAGAGAA
>Ga0256824_10000604_pt1 | contig 13899 bp, 15 predicted proteins | sample CV67metaG_FD_191570 | JGI IMG/M metagenome (GOLD analysis project Ga0256824, IMG submission 191570) | Hydrothermal vent microbial communities from East Pacific Rise, Pacific Ocean - CV67 | ecosystem: Environmental > Aquatic > Marine > Hydrothermal vents | place: Pacific Ocean: East Pacific Rise...
TTGCTACTCTCCATGAGGGGATAATTGTCGCGGCTATATAGATGGGGACACTTAAGAAAAAGACTAAAAAGAGAGTTTGAACATCAAATATAAAAGGTAGCTCAAATGTTGGCTTAAGATCGCTAAAGCCTACAAAAATCTCACGAAGTAGTGGAGCTTGAAGTACATAAACAAAAAATAGAGCAAACATAACCCCCATCACATAGGCAAAGATAGAGACTATCGCAGACTCATATAATTTCTCTTTGAGCACATCTTCAACTCTCCATCCTATCGCTTTGAGTATACCTATTTCTCGTTTTTCCTCGCTGCTTAAACCACTTGCTTTGTCGTAAATAATCACAAAGAAGGTAAAAAGAGAGATGATAAAAAGTGCTAAAAATACACCCGACTTATAGTTAAAAATATTTTGGTAACTTACTCGTAAATCTTCGTTAGTTATGACTCTTGCATTGGGATTTAAGAGCCTTATTTTACTCGCAATTGTACTTATCTCTTCAGGGTTTGCGACAGTTACTACTATGTCCGTTGCACTCTCTTGGCTCATATCAAAAATCTCTCGCACAGAGTCTTTACTCATCACTATGACATCGTTAGATTCTAACGTGGTCTGAGCATCAAAAACACCACCAAGTGCAACTCTTTTCATACTTCCATCAGGTTTTACAAAGTTCAAGTACTCTTTGTAATAATTTTGCTCCATACTTCGTTGTACACCTTGTCCAACTACCATTGAACTCTTTGTATCAAAGTCAAAATTCTTTACAATCTTAGCCAATGACTCTTTGTACTGTGTCTCAAACTGATCCACCCCTACAAGAGTAAAGTGGACTTTAGCATGTTCAAAGTAGTAGTAACCCCAAACTCTTGCCGTCGCATCACTTACACCATTTATACTCAACATATCATCCACTCTATCCACATTAATATCATAATGTCGTCCAGCTTTCATGTTTTGCACAATAATCTGAGGAAGTGCATCTACTGTAGCATCTAGCTCATACTTTATAGAATTAGTTATGTAAAAGACAGAGCTTAAAAGTGCCGTTAAAAGAGTAAAGACTATAACAATAAAAACATTTTTACTTCTTTGACGTAGGAGTGCATTTATAGCATACTCTATGAGGTAGAAATTTATCTTACTTTTCATTGCTAACTCTTTTTTGGGTTTCTATAGTTGAATGAGCCATTCCAAAGGAGGAGTAAGAGTACTCTCTTAAAGCTCCATCATCTGCATATATCTCAAAGATAGTGCTCAAACTTCGGTGTCTGCTGACATAGTTCTCGCTAGAGAGTGCTAAGTCGGGTAGACCAACTAACTCTACAAAGGCTATTTTTTTCTCTTTTGCACTCTCACTCATTCTCTTGGTGCTCTCCAAGTAGACTAGCTCCACAACAAAAAGACTCATTAAAAGAGTAGTTAAAAAGAGAAGTGTATGGCTCTTTTTATTCATCAAGTTTATCGATGAGTTTTTCTGTTTTGTGCTCTTGAATGTCCACAACGAGACATCCCGCTGAAAAAAATTTCATTATTATCCTTCATCCTGCAATGCATGTATTCTACTATGTTTTATATAAATATCATCAAATTTTGGAGTAATAGTTGGCATATTTTTCTTTAACGCTTTTGAGTCTGCATAATTCCAAACGAGACAAGAGTTCCTAGAGTTATCTGCCATGCGAAACCTATACTTATGCCAAAGGTGTAAGGCTGTAAGATTAGAACAGTGACAAAACCACCGATTAAGGCTAGAGGAACAGTAGTTGATGAGCCTCGTGATGTAAAGATAGCTGAGAAAAAGACTCCGAGCAGTCCGGTGTAAGCAAATGCCATCACACCCAGAGCAAAACCTATAAGAGAGAGGTCTGAGTATCTCTGCCAGAAGTAACTCAAAATCGCCATTGCAGATAAAATCACACCAAAGGCTAAGACTGCGTTTTTTGAGGCTTTTAAGAAGTGTACTTCTGAGGTTTTGGGGCTGCGTTTTAACTTCCACGGCTTGTATAAGTCTTCTATTGCTACTGAAGCCATCGCGCCAAGGACTGAGTTTGTAGAAGAGAGAGCTGCGGCTATCGCCCCAACTGTTACAAAACCACGAATCCCCTCTGGCATCTCGTTTAGGATGTAGTACATAAAGATAGTTATTTTCTCACCCTCAAAACTTTGCACAAAAGTGTCATGCTCATAGTGAACATACAGAAGTGCCCCGATAACTAAAAAAAGTAAGACGATGGGAATAGTCATCACGATAGAGAGTATCAAAGAGCGAGATGCCTCATCCTTACTCTTACAAGCGAGAACTCTCTGCGTCATATCTTGGTCTAGCCCAAAGGCAGCGATATTTAGCAGTAACCAGCCACTCAGAAGCCCGATGATACTAAACTTACCATCAAGAGATGTATCTATAAAACGCAGCTTGTCATTTTGAGCCAAAACCTCTAAAATATCTACTCCATCTAAAGAAGTGTAGAGATAAAAAACCACTACAAAGCCAGCACTTACATAAGTAATGGCTTGAATAATGTCACTGAGTATTACTGACTTCACACCACCAAAATAGGTATATACTAAGGCACCCATAAGTAAGATGAAGATAGAAATCAGCATATGTATAAAGCTAATATCTAGAAAGAGTATCATGCTGATAGCCAGTGCAGCGATGTAGAGTCTTGCTCCACTCGCCATAACTCGACCTACCAAAAACATGATTCCGGCTTGATGTTTTGCTGATGCTCCGTAGGATTTTTCTAAAAGTTCATAGACGGTGATAGCTCGTATCTCATAAAACGCAGGCACGAAAAACTTCGCTACAAAAATCACAGCCAAAAGAGAGGAGAAGTAAAAACCTATAAGTGTAAAGTTATGTGCATATGAGAACTCTGGAACACCTAAGAAAGTCGCCGCAGATTGACTTGTAGCGAGTATAGAGATTGCAACTGCTAACATAGGCATAGCATTTGAAGCAGTGAAGTACTCTCTACTTGAGTCTATCTTTGTGCGAGAAAAGAGGTAAGAACTAAGAAGTAAAACTCCAAAATACAGAACAAATATAAACCAGTCAAGAGAAGAGAAGGTGCTATTTATCAACTGCGTTTCTCACATCTCTCATAAACTTCTCTCCAGGGTCTCTTTTTTTGGTTCTATATCCCTCGTCCAACTCTAACCATAAGTCTGAACTCTCATACTCACGGTACTCATAATGCCCTATAAGATGTTTTATGCTTGGATATTTGGCTCGTAAGTACTTTACTAGTTTTATATTTGCACTGAGTTGAGCGGGTGTTAAATCCTCTTTTTTATTGCCCTCTCCACCTACATTTTCAACACCTATAGTGTTGAAGTTAAGTCCTATAACATGTCTTGCCATCTCATTATCTGCCATTAGTTGATAGATAGTCCCATCTCTATCTACAAGAAAGTGAGCAGAAACATTCAGTGATGAAGCCGACGCTATCTCTGGTCTATCGCTTAAAAGTATCTCAGCATCAAGTCGCTTAAAACACTTATCAAAGTCCATAACAGCAGTCCAGTGAAGCACTATCATCTTAGGTTTTATCTTGATATTTTCTACTTCTAAGCCGTAGTGTGTTTTGATATACATCTTTGTAAGATCTCTGCGTTTTTTAGTAAATTGTATAGGTTTTTGAACTATTTTTATCTTCTCTAGGCTATCCATTTTTTGATGAAGTTTTTGGATTCTCTGATTTGCTCTAAGGATTTTTTCTTCTGAGATATTGCCATTTTTTACCTCTTTATAGATGCTATCTACTAACGTATCTACACTAACGTTAGCTAACTGATTTCCAAAGAGAAGTATGTCTACACCAGAGTTTATAGCCAGTCTTACACTCTGTTTTAAGCTATAGTGTTTGCTAATTGCCTTCATCTGCATATCATCACTTACTAAGACACCACTAAAGCCAAGTCCCTCACGAAGTAGCTCTGTGTTTACATAATGCGAAAGTGTAGCAGGATACTTTTTATCTAGTTTTTCATTAAACACATGAGCGCTCATTATCATCTCTACCTTGGACTCAGCTATCAGTCTCTTGTATGGACTGAGTTCTACTGGGTTCCAAGTCTCACTCACATCTACAAAACCCTGATGTGAATCTCCTAAAGAAGAACCATGACCTGGAAAATGTTTTAAGACTGAGACAATTTTTTGCTTGTTTTGTTCATCTATTAAGATACTTGCATACTCAGCAACACTCTCACTATTTTTACCATAAGAGCGTTCTAGTCCTACTATGACCTTGTTTTTTGGATTTACTGCGAGGTCAACGACTGGTGCGAAGTTCATGTTAATACCCATTTCACTTATCATCTGTGCCTGCGTTTCATAAACCTTTCTTGCATCACTTAGGCTCATGAGAGAGAGTGCTTGTGCTGAGGGAATTATTTTGAAGCCATACTTAGGTTTAAGTCGTGCTACCTTTCCTCCCTCTTGGTCTATACTTATAAAAAGAGGTTTTTGAGCATACTTTTGTAAGTCTGTTGTGAGTTGTTTTAACTGCTGAGGCGAAGCGATATTTTTAGTTTTTTCTCTATCATTATAGAACCTATCAAAGAGAATAACACCCCCAAGTTCATACTTTTGCATATCTTTAACAATCTGTGAATTTGCATCTATCTTCGCATCATCAAAACCGACGATAAGCATTCGAGCTATCATATTTTTGAGTTTTGTTTCATCCATCTTATCGGCTGCGTTTAGTGAGAGCAAGAGTAGTAAAAAAAGTAGTGCTATTTTCAAAAATTATTCCTTAGTAAAAAGTATCTCATTTATAGCAGAGAGTCTCTTAAAAAGAAGAGCTTTTGTGGCATCTTTTTGCACTTTTTGAGGTTCAAAATGGTCACTAACAACCTTGAGAATATGAAAGTGTTTTATAGCAGGATTGTGGATTACTGCATCATAAAAACCATAAGACTCCATATCTACTATCTTTAAAGTGTCAGTAGAGATAGCTGCGTTTACACAGTTAAGCTCTGCGTTTTTTGAATCCAAAGTGTATGTCATGCCCTCAAACACAAGAGAACCTATCTCTATAAGAGTACCTATCTCATACTCCTTGTTCGCCCCGCATATACCTGCGTTTAAGTAGATGTCTTCATCTGTAATATCGTAGTTATTTACGAGTGTTTGTGTCGCTTCTCTTGCGTTTTGAACACCTATGCCACTGATGATAAGCCGAATCTCTTCACTTACAAAGAGAGTAAAGCTACTTAATTTCTCTTTTTTTAGCTTATACTTCTCAACAAAGGCTTGGGCTTCTACTTTTAATGCCACGACTATGTATAACAAAGACCCACCTTTAGATATTTTTTACTTGTTTTTAGTTATTATACTAAAAAATAACTAGGAAACTTTAATATGCCTATTACTACACCCAATTACTCAAACATAAGCCTTGATGAGATGGCAGCAGTTATCGGACTCAAACCAAAACATATGCCAATACTTATTATGAGTTTTTTAGAAGAGTCTGCTACTATCTTAGAAACGATGGGTGGCGCTATTACATCAAATGACTATGAAACAATCAGAACGACGGCACACTCTATCAAAGGAAGTGCTGGAAACCTACACTTTACAGAGGTATATGAGATGGCAAAAGAGTTGGAAAACGCAGCAGGAAGTAGTAATAGTGAGTTTGATTATAGTGGGTATTATCAGGCGATTTCAAGTGCAATTGCAACAATTAAGCTCTAAAACTTTGAATTAAAAACTTTTTCAGCTATACTTTTCGTTCTCTTCTTTAGACCTGTGCAATGGGTATTAAGGACAATGTGTCAGGGTAGGAATACAGCAGCACACCCTTAACACTTATGTGCCGCAGGTATCTGGAGAAGAGTCTTTCATAAATTTACTTCAAAAAATCAAAATTATTTACTATTAATCTTCTAATCGTCCCTGTACTTGGAAATACCACAAGCCTGATTCGGTGTTGGTGGATTCTCTTTTAAGTATGTCAAATCTTCTAAAGTCTGGTCTAAAACTCTTTTTTGTTGTAGTATTGGCAGCATTAAATTGTCTTTTTCGTTGAGGGGAATTCCCCAGTCTAGTAGTATCTTTTGTACTTCGTCATCTAGCTCTTTTAGGGCATTTTCTATATGTTTTATTGAATTCATAAGTAGAGTATAGCAAAAAATGAGAAAAATTTGGGTATAATCCCACTCTTAATTCTAATCTCGGTTAGAAGCAAGAATTTTACTTAAGGAAACATCGATGCCAAAAATGAAATCGGTAAAAGGCGCTGTTAAGCGTTTTAAAGTTAAGAAAAATGGTCAAATTAAACGTGGTAAAGCGTTTAGAAGCCATATTTTAACTAAACAAGATGCTCAGACTCGTCGTAACCAAAACAGCCCTGCTGTGGTTGCTAAAGCTGACGCGAAAAACATTAAGGCTATGATTAACTAAGATTTTTTTATCTTAGAACTAATTATAAATCTCCAATTTTAAATAATTGGGCAAGACCATCAAAGTATGGCACCTTGACTACAAACAGTAGCTAGGTAAAGAAAAAGGAAAGAAATGCCAAGAGTTAAAACAGGTGTTGTTCGTAGAAGAAGACACAAAAAGATACTAAAATTAGCGAAAGGTTTTTACAGTGGTCGTCGTAAGCACTTCCGTAAAGCCAAAGAGCAAATTGAACGTTCACTTTATTATGCGTTCCGTGACCGTAAGCAGAAAAAACGTGAGTTCCGTAAACTATGGATCATCCGTATCAATGCAGCGGCTCGTTTAAACGGAATGAACTATTCATCTTTCATGAATGGTGTACATAAATCAGGTATCGAACTTGACCGTAAAATTCTTGCTGACATGGCTATGAATGATGCAGCTGCGTTTACTGCAGTTGCTGACGCTTCAAAAGCAACATTAGCAAAATAAGTCTTTGTCCCTTTGGGACGAAGCACCTCTTCACAAAAACCTCACAAATCACAAAAACACAATAACTCCTCGTTTAAAGATGCTATAATCATCTTATGCAAGAAACAGACTTTAATCCAGCTATAGACAGAGCAAAACTCCTCGCCATTGATGAACTTTTTAAAAATATGCTCAGAGGGCTAATCGGTCAGGTTTTAGTTATTATTTTTGTTGCCATTACAGTGAAGGATTTTATTCCTCTCAACTATGTAATCATAGGTGTTTTGACACAACTTTTCATCTTTACAATCCGAATCTATATCATCAAAAAGTATCAAAAAATACGTAACTCTTTTAAAACTTATGCTCAAGCAAAAAAATATCTTAGATTTTATATATTTACAGTAGCACTCACTGGTTTTCTATGGGGGAGTCTTGTCTTTTTTGTCGAATCTTTTTCTAAAGAGTACCACTTCTTAGTATATGCCATTTTAATTGTACTTATCTATGCTTCTATCATGACCATAGGCATTGTTATGAATATTTATGTTGCCTTCGCCCTACCTATAATGAGTATGCTCTTTGCTTCTTTTATCATGAGTGATGATTATATATCTCAGGTCTCTGCTCTCTTCGTTATAGTAGCTTATGTTTATGCCCATGCAACTGTAAAGCGCTTTTCTCAGAGTTTTATCACAAAAGTAATTGATGATGCTCTTTTAAAGAAACACCAAGAAGAGTTAAAACATATCGCCCATCATGATTTCCTCACAGGACAACCAAATAGGGTTCTATTTCATGACAGACTCGATAGAAGTATCAGTATGCACAAACGAAATGCAAAAATATTTGCTCTTTTTTTCATAGACTTAGACTATTTTAAACACATCAACGATACACATGGGCATGAAGTCGGTGATAAGGTTCTCGTAGAAATCACAAAGAAGATAAGATCTATCATCAGAGAAGCAGACACACTCTCTAGGCTTGGGGGCGATGAGTTCACACTTATTATGAACGAGCTTACATCCCAAGCAGATGCAATACTTATAGCAAAGAAGATGCTTGAACTAGCCAGAGAACCTATCGTCATCGACTCAAATGCTCTTCATATCTCTTTAAGCATAGGAATCAGCCTCTATCCGAGAGATGCGGACAACTCACGAGAGCTACTTGCATTTGCTGATGATGCTATGTACAAGACAAAACAGAATGGAAAGAACTCTTATACACTTTATAATGATATAATTTCATCATAAACTACTAAAGGCTTTCCCATCATACTAAGCAAAGAGACTCTTCTTGAGCAATTCAGACTATTTTACAAAGAATACAATCCAAAAACTATGGAAGATGCCATAGAAAAGTTCTCCATCTTCGGTGGTGTAAGTTGGGGAAGTATAGATACTTCTAAACCTGCTATAGAGCTTATAGAGGAGTTAATCCTCCCAGACTTTAGATACATTCGTAATGACATCACAGAGCTTACAGACGGGCTTCCTCTTCACCACTCTATACTCAGTGGACTTGCCCTAGGAGACTCTAGACTTCAGACTGCGTTTAAACGTGCAAGTGTCTCTAAGGAGATGGGAGAAAATGCCATTGCGGAGTTAAGTGAGTGCAAGATAATCCGTCCTTACAAATCAACTGCTATTTTTAATTCTCCCTTTTTAAGATTTTGGTTTGCCTTTGTTTCTCCAATCTTTAAAGGTATCAGAGATGGCGACTTCGCTGAAATACGAGAACGGTATGAAAATCGCGGTAGTGATTTTATGCAACTCACCTTTACACAACTCTCTTATGAGCTTATAAAACTCAACTTTAAAGAGGACAGACTCAAAGAGATTAGACCCTACTTTGAAGATGGTATCGAGCTTGATATTTATGCTAAAACTACAAGTAAAAAAACTATAGTTGGTGTTTGTAGATACTCAAATGCTAAGGTAAAAAAGAGTGAACTTACAAAACTTCAAGACTTATGTAAACAAGCAAACATAAACGCAGACATCTTTGTTATAGTTGCCAAAAATGGCTTCTCAAATGAACTAAAAGCCCTTAAAAGCGATAAGGTAAGACTTATAACTCTTAAAAACTTTAAAAAGTTGGTTGAGTAGTTTGAGCAATAGAGTCCTACTGCTTCATGGCTGGGGTGGTAGTGATGCTCCACACTGGCAGAGTTTTATAGCTGCTGAGATTGCAAGAGACTACGGTCATGTAAACTTCCTGCGTTTTGAGAACTTCGACACACCCAAGCTTGATGTCTGGAAAGAACAACTCCTTAAAACTCTACTAGATTTTAAACCCGATGTTGTTGTCTGTCACTCTTTGGCAAATACTCTGTGGTTTCATCTTTGCGAACAAAACAAGCTTCCAAAGATTCACAAACTCTATCTTGTTGCCCCTCCAAGTATGGAGTGTAAGGTAGAAGAGTTACAAGAGTTTTTTCCTGTAAAAATTCCCTCTAAGCTCATGAGTGAAGAGACACTTCTTATCACCTCAACAGATGACCCTTATATGACTCAAGAGGAAGCACAAGCTCTTCAAAAAGAGTTAGCAGTAGAGATGAAAGTCTTGCAAAACGCAGGACATATAAACGCAGACAGTGGTTACACCCAGTGGCAATGGATGCTAGATGAACTTAAAAACAAGGATTATAAATGCCAACAGTAGAACTCTATTTTTTACGTTCAAGTGAACAAAAAATCGTCTCTGATATGCTAAAAATTTCTCAAGATGTTTACGACACAAGATATAGTGATTTTTTTGGTTTGACTAAAAAAGACTTAGGTCTTTATGCGATGAAAGAGAGTGTAGTATGTGGTGCAATCTGGAGTAGAGAACTTGACGCACAAACTCCCATACTCAACATTGCCGTTTTGCCTGCGTTTAGAAACCAAGGCATCGCAACAAGCATGATAAACCAGTTCTTACTTGAAGCAGCAGCAGTCTATGAAAAGCTCAGTATTGCAACTCCCTCAACAGATGAAGAGAGAGCATTTTTAGAAAAATTTGGTTTCGAGAAAGAGGATGAGTTGATGATAAAAACTCTCAAAAAAGCAGAAGTCATTCGCCCAACTGATGGCTATGACCCTAGAAAGTGGATGGACTAGTTTAGTAGCTCTTCTATGTCACTCTCTATGGCACTTGGCTCTGTTGTAGGGGCATATCTATTAACAACATTTCCCTCTTTATCAACAAGAAACTTTGTGAAGTTCCATTTTATAGACTCACTCCACATAAAACCACTCTGCTTATCTTTTAAAAACTTATAAAGAGGGTCTGCGTTTTTGCCATTTACATCTATCTTTGAGAACATATCAAACGTAACATTATAAGTTCCCGTGCAGAAAAACTTTATCTCTTTGTTTGTACCACTCTCTTGTTCTCTAAACTGATTTGAGGGAAAACCAAGAACTACAAAACCTTCATCTTTATGCTTAGAGTAAAGCTCTTGAAGTCCTTTGTACTGAGGGGTGAAACCACACTCACTCGCTACATTTACTATAAGTAAGACCTTGCCTTTATACTTTGACATCGAGACACTCTTTGCATCTATATCTACAACACTCAAGTCATATATACTCATAGTTTTCTCCCCTGCGTTTAAGCATATGCTCATCATAAAAAGAACTAGGTATTTATAAAATCCATGCACTAAATTTTTTACCTTTTATCTTACCATTTTGAAGTCTTTTTTGTGCCTCATCAATAAACTTTCGCTCAATAGCCACATAAGCCTGTCTATCATAAATATCTATCTTACCTATACTGCTTCCAGCTAAACCAGCATCTCCAGTAAGCGCACCAAGCAGATCCCCTGCTCTAAGTTTGTCTTTTTTACCACCCTCGATAACAAGAGTTACAAACTTAGGTTTCATCTCAAAACCAACAGTCTCTTTGAGTGTGTCTTCTTCTAAGAAACTGCGTTTTTCATCTCTGTACTCATTTATTTTTTCTATCTCATAGGCTTCATAAAGAGTGATAGCTATACCATCTGCACCCGCGCGACCTGTTCGTCCTATACGGTGTGTGTATGTCTCACTTCCATGAGGTAAGTCAAAGTTCACAACCATAGAGAGTTCTTTTATGTCAAGTCCACGAGCTGCTACATCAGTTGCTATAAGAATAGGAGAAGACTTGTTAGAGAACTGAACAAGCACATCATTACGCTCATACTGTTCTAAGTCTCCGTGAATAGCAATAGCATCTATCTTTTTGGCTTGAAGATACTCTGCTAACTCTTTTGCTTCTACTTTTGTGTTTGTAAAAACTATTATATTTTCAGGAGAGTAGTTACTAAAGATTTTGACAAGTGTTTCTCTCTTGTTTGTCGTCTCATAAAACTCTTCTTTGATATTGTTTGGTGCTTCTTTTTCAGTCGTTTTTACACTTACTGCATCTCTTTGAATATTTTTACTTATCTTTAAAATCTCATCATCATATGTTGCAGAAAAAAGAAGTGTCTGTCTCTCTTTTGGTACAAAGGCAAGAAGAGACTCTATCTCTTCGATGAAACCCATATCTAACATTCTATCTGCTTCATCAAGGACTAGGGTGTCTAGGTTGCTAAGGTCTAGACTCTCTTTGTTTAGGTGCTTGAGGATTCTTCCTGGAGTTCCTACTATGATGTGTGCTTGGTGTGCGAGCGAGCCTAACTGTTTTCCAAAACTCTCTCCACCTGTAAGCATCAAAATCTTTATGTTGTGTTTAAATCGAGCGATACGACGAAGCTCTTTAGCTACTTGGTCAGCTAACTCGCGAGTAGGACAAAGAACCAAAGACTGCACACGAAATCTTTTGACATCAAGTTTAGAGAGTAAGCCTATACCAAACGCAGCAGTCTTTCCACTTCCTGTCTTGGCCTGTGCAATAACATCTTTGTTATCGAGTATAAAAGGGAGTGATTGTGCTTGAATAGGTGTAGTTTGCTGGTAACCAAGAGAGTCCAGAGTCTGGAGCATCTCTTGTGAGAGTGGGAGGGCTGAGAAGTTCATAATGCTATCTTTTTATGAAATTATAGCGTTATTCCTCTAGTTCGGGGTTAAAGAATAGATCTAGCTCTTTCATACCATCAAATGCCATAGACTCTATATCTTTTTCTTTGAGATGGTGCTTTGATTCAAAGGCTAGGATTTTATCTACATCAAAACCTTCTATATCTTTTACAAGTGCATATATCTCACCTAGAACACCCTCTTCTTTTAAGAGTGCGTTTTTCACATCACTAGAGATGTGCATATCAGAAAGAATAGTTTCAAGTTTCACACCAAAAACTGTATCAAGAAGTGATAAGACACCCGTTAAATATGCTTCTCCTCGTCTATTGCTCTTCACTTGTGGCTCTAGTTTAGTGAGAACATTTTCCATAAGTTGTGTTCTGTTTTTCACCATAAGCATAAGTGGAGACTCTGCATTGTCTCTTGAAACAGACTTTGAGTAAATCATCAGCATTAACCACTGAGCAAGAGGTGTACGACCCACAAGCATGATAATATGGTGAATAGAAGATATCTTCGTTCTAAAGTGAAAAGCACCAGAGTTTATAAACTGTAAAAGTTGTACTGTAAGTTCTGGAGAGTTTTCAAACTCTTGTGTAATCTCATCTATACTTGTATCTTGCATAAGTAGATTATAAATATTTAGTATCTGTTTTTGAGATGGCTCATACTTAGCATTTTCTAAGATTTTTGGTTCTGCAAAGTAGTAACCCTGAAACCAGTTACAGCCAAGTGCTCTTGCCTTTGCATAATCTAGTCTATCTTCTATCTTTGTACCGACAATGTTTACATCGTTTTTTTGAAGTGCCATTATAAGATCTTTGTAACCCACAACTGTTAGCTTATCTATGTTTACTTTTACATGGGAGAGTTCTTTAAAAATTACCTCATACTTCACTAAAGACTCTTGTGTTAAGGAGATGTCGTTTATAGCGAGTTCAAAACCTTTGGCATAGAGCTGTTGTATGCGTTCTACAACTCTCTCACTCATCTCGATGTCATTAAAAATAGTAAAGATAAAAAACTCTTTGGGAATAGTAAAAATAAGATCGTGCATCAGAAACTTCTCGTCTACTTTGACAAAAGCCTTCTGCTTTCCTAAGATAGAACGAGCACCAAACTTGTTAAGAACTGTATTGATAACATGGGCACTTGCATAACGGTTTGAGTTTGCACTTGCCTCTTGTTTTACATCTCTATATAAAATCTCATATGCGATTAAATTCGCATTAGCATCTAGTATTGGTTGTCGTCCTATATATACACTACTCATTAGTTCTCCCTATTCATGTCGGCAGTATATCTTATACTAGTGATTATGAAGTGATGTTTACACTATTTATAAACTTATACATCATTATAGAGGCTGCAACAGAGACATTAAAACTTTTTATGCCCTCTTTCATCTCAATAGTCACTACCTCATCGCAAAGCTCTAAAATCTCTGGACTTATACCCTTACCCTCATGTCCCATAAGGAGTACCCATTTTTGCGTAACCTTGACGTCATTAAGAGGAGTAGAGTTCTCTTGAACCTCAGCGGCATAGACTCTATAACCCCTGCGTTTTAAGAGTAAAATAGTCTCTTTTATATCTTCATAGATACTGATGTTAAGATAAGAGCTATGTCCCATTGAAACTCTTAGTGCACGTCTATTAAAAGGGTGTGGAGAGGTGTTTGGAAGTAGATATGAGTCTATACCAAGAGCTGCCATACTTCTAGCTATAGAGCCGACATTTTCACTCGAGGTGATGTTATCAAGCATAACAATACTCTCACCTAGGTCCTCAAGAGCTGCGTTTTGTGGTCTTATACCATGGAGCATACAGTTGTGATGTATCTTATGCCCGACAATATTTTGCATCTGCTCTTTTGAAGTTACATACAAAGAAGCTATATCTTTACTCTTTAGTAAGTCTCCAAACTCATCATAGTACTCTTGTGTTGCTAAGATACTTTTTACTTTTATCTGCGTTTTTAGTAGTATGTTTACTACCTTTGGCGAATCAGCTATAAAACTGTTATC
>Ga0256824_10000607_pt1 | contig 13863 bp, 13 predicted proteins | sample CV67metaG_FD_191570 | JGI IMG/M metagenome (GOLD analysis project Ga0256824, IMG submission 191570) | Hydrothermal vent microbial communities from East Pacific Rise, Pacific Ocean - CV67 | ecosystem: Environmental > Aquatic > Marine > Hydrothermal vents | place: Pacific Ocean: East Pacific Rise...
ATCTACTTCGTCCCATTTTTTAGTGTAGCATTTTATTGGTTAGATGGGCTTGATTTGTAGTAGTGGATTAGACTCGTAACGAAGCTCCAGCTTCGTTACCTATATTGGCATCAGAAATTTATTAAGTAATCATTACACCAATAGGTATTCCACAGCTGGAGCTGTGGAACAAGTTTACCTCTACGAGAATTGCTCGTGACTTTCGGGTAAAGTTAGGCACAGGTGAATAAGTGCTAAAAAGCCCACCATTCACATAGGGAAAAGCTCTCAAATATTCAGGTAAAGCATCCCATCTTTCTATGTTTGGAGTATCAAAAAGTTTAAACAACCGTTCCAAATAAACTGCTCATTATTGAAGTTATTCAATATACTTTTTATATTTTCTTCTATCTTAGTAATGGTCATGACAAGACTCCAAATTTTAATGTTGGATTATATCATATCTTCAAACATCTACTTTATTTTCTTTTCTAAGTCTCCAATAATCTCTTTTGTCACCAAAGTCTCTTCATCCTCTTGACCATAAACACGCTCTTGAACCTCTAAGGCTTTATTATAGTAAGTCAAAGCCGATTCATACTTTTCCGTGTTAACATAAACTTTAGCGATATCTAAATAAGAGAGTAAAATATTTTCATGAAATTCGCCATAAACAGCTTTATCTATGGACAACGCTTTAAAATAATATTTTAGAGCCTCAGGATAATTTTTTAATGCATCATAAGAGGAGGCTACATTGTAATAGGTTGTTGCTTTTTCTGTACTGTTTAAATCTAGTACCACATCATCTATTTTCATCGCTTTAGTATAATACTTTAATGCATTTTCATACTCTTTTAACTCATCATAATCTAAGCCAATATTGTTGTAATCTAATGAGATTTCAGCACTCTGCTCTTTATAAAACTTTAAATCTAATGCCAACTGTCTCATATCATACTCTAACGCTTTTTTGTAATTTCCCTCTTCAAAATGTTTTTGAGAAAGTTTATAATTACTTTGGTCAGGCTTACCCACTAACAGTTTTTTACTTGACTCTTTTTTCTCCTCATTGTTATCGGTACAAGCGATAAAAGAGAATGAAACCCCCAATAATAGAAGCACTTTAAATATTTGTTTACCCTTTAACATACCCTTTCCTTTTTATTTTCAATTGTAATTTTTATATTCATTATTATATATCCTTATTCAATTTATTAAAAAAAAACTAAGTTTTATTTTACCATAAATAAACTCCATTTTCTGTATGATGACAAAAAATTTAAAGGATAAAAATGAGTGCATTAGTAGAATTTTCAATGTTCCCAACCGAGCAAACTCAAAGTAAAAGTGCCTTTGTTGCACGTGTTTTGGATATTGTAGACAAAAGTGGATTAAACTATCAATTAACACCGATGGGGACAATTATTGAAGGGGAGAGTGTTGCAGAAGTTTTGGCTGTGATTAACCAAGCCTATGAAGAGCTACAGGTAGATTGTGGTCGTGTTTATAGCTCCATTAAAATTGACTGGCGAGAAGGTCCTGTTGGGAGACTTGGGAAAAAAATAAATTCAGTTGAAAAGAAACTGGGACGCAAACTAAAGCAGTAAAATAGAAACCTCTAAACAATAATGCAAAAGTAAGATTTAGTTATAATGTCAAAAAAATCAGAGGGGTCTCTTATGTGTGTTGAAAAACTACAAAAAATCATCTTAGCTTCCATGTTAGGTATGGTTCTAATGTTGGCTGGAATGGGTTCGTTTAAACTTGCTTTTGTTTTACAAGTGATGGTGATGATTATGCTACTGGTCAGTGGATTAACAGGCTTTTGTTACATCACAAAAGTACTAAGTTCAGCTTTTCCTCTCTGTAATGATAACAACAAGGATACAAAGTAATGGAAAAAGTTTCATACAAAGACGCTGGGGTAGATATAGATGCAGGTAACGATTTCGTAGAAGCGATTAAAGCTGATGTAAAATCAACCTTTGATAAAAATGTAATCGGAGGAATCGGTTCGTTTGCAGGTGCTTATGCACTTCCAACTGGCTACAAAGAGCCTGTAATCCTTTCTGCTACTGATGGGGTAGGAACAAAACTAAAACTGGCAATTGAAAGCAATACTTTTGACACCGTAGGTATCGACTTGGTTGCGATGTGTGTCAATGACCTTATTTGTAACTTTGGGACACCGATGTTTTTCCTTGACTACTATGCAACAGGTCACCTTGTTCCAGCCAATGCAAAAGATGTTGTTGCAGGAATAGCAGAGGGTTGTAGACGTTCTGAATGTTCACTGGTAGGTGGAGAAACAGCTGAGATGCCAGGGATGTACTCAAACGATGACTTTGATTTGGCTGGTTTTGCTGTAGGTATTGCAGAGCGTTCAGAGATGGACACACTTGCCAATGTAAGAGAGGGGCAAGTTATTTTAGCACTTCCAAGTTCAGGGGTACACTCTAACGGTTATTCACTGGTTAGAAAACTTTTCTTTGACAAATTGGGGATGAGTTTAGATTCTGAATTTGATGGAAAACCTTTGATTGAAACACTTCTTGAACCCACAAGAATTTATGTCAAAGAGTTTAAAGCCAACCGAGACAAAATCAAAGCGTTAGCACACATCACAGGTGGTGGAATTGTTGAGAACTTACCAAGAGTCCTTCCTGAAGGGATGAGAGCTCAAATTTCAAAAGAGAGTATTCGTGTCCTTCCTATCTTTGAATTTATAGGACAATATGTTGAAGAGGAAGAGATGTTTAGAACATTTAACATGGGTGTAGGGATGATTTTAGTTGTCGATGCCGAAGATGTTCAAGCTGTTTGTGCCAATTCTGATGCTTACGTAATTGGAGCGATGATTAAAGGTGAAAAAGGTGTTGATATGGTATAGGTTTCCAAACCTATACAGTTTTTTTGATGATTATTCTTAAAATCTTCTATTTTTCTGATATAATATTTTTATGAAAGAAAAAAAAGATAAACTCACACTCCGTCAAATGGAGATATTTTTAAATGTTGTTAAAGAAGGTCATCTAACCAATGTTGCAAAAGGTATGGGTCTGAGTCAATCAGCCATATCTATGGCAATTAAAGAATTAGAAAAAATTTTAGGTAATCCTCTTTTTGATCGAATTAACAAAAAACTTATTCTTAACGAGATGGGTCGTGCTTTTGAAAAAGAGATCAAACCCATCATCAAAAAAATCAATGATATCGAATATGAATTTAAAAACACCGTGAACAAAGGTATGGTTCGTGTTGGTGCTAGTACTACGATTGTTGATTATCTTATGCCCCCTATTATCTGCTCCTACATGAACAATTACCCTGATGTTAAAGTTGCACTCAAAGAGGGCAATACAAAAAACATTGTAGACCTTATAAAAGAGGGTCGTCTCGATGTTGGATTCATCGAAGGGGTGGTTAATGATGGGGACATCATTAAAGAGATTATAGGGATAGATGAATTAGTTGTGGTTACAACAGACATGGAACTCTCAAAAGAGTGTTTTATCGACACCATCCAAAATAAAAAATGGGTACTCAGAGAAGAGGGTTCAGGAACACGTGAAGTATTTTTAGACTATGTCAAAGACAAAGTGGACCACATCAACATCTTTTTAGAGTTGGGTCATACAGAGTCAATAAAATCTTTACTTATGAACCACCAATGTGTCACCTGTATCTCTAAAATTGCTGTCCAACGGGAACTTAAAGAGAAAAAACTTATTCAAGTACCCCTTAAAAACTTTGAATGTAAACGTAACTTTTATATGATTTACCACAAAGATAAGTACAAGAGTGAACTTTTTGAAAAATTTGTCTACTTTACAAAAAGTATGATGGCTGAGATGATAGAAAAGAACACTTAAATTCGAATCATAGCCTCTTCATATTCAAAAGGGTGATTCAGATTCATAAATGATTCTGTATCATCTATTTTAATTTTTTGCCCCCCTACTTCATTCAACAACGAAACCAATCTATGCCGATTAAGAGACAAAGCCTCTTTGGCTTTTTTTAGAATAGTACGTCGATAGATACCACAAAGAGGCTCTAGTCCATGGTTTGACTCTGCCACAATCGCCACAGAATCTTCTTTTGCCTCAGCATATAACTTTTTAATAATCTCTTCCCCAACAAAAGGTGCATCAACACTTAAAACAAATATTTCATTCACATCAAGCGTTTCAAAAATAGAAATTAAAGCCACCAAAGGGGAAGAATCTTCATAACAATCAACGATGATATTCACATCAAAATCAAACTTATCACTTTTTGCTGAGATATACACTTTATCAAAAAGTTTTGATAAACGTCGATATTGATATTCAGCCAAAGAAGTATGGTCGGAAAAAGGGAGAAGTGCTTTATCTTTTCCCATACGGGAACTTTTTCCACCAGCAAAAACAACAGCTATAGTATTTTTTTTATGATTCATCATCTACTGAGTATCTGCAACCCATTGTATCACGGTATTGGCTAGTTTTCGTCCATATTTTGCCGAAAGGTTACTGTTCACCAAAACAACCACCACATAGCGTTGTCCACTTGCCCCTTCAACATAACCTGCAATATTGGCAACTTTTCTAATCGTACCTGTTTTCATCCATGCTCTACCGTAAACCGTACTGTTCTTAAAACGTTTCCGTATCGTACCATCTATCCCAGCAATAGAAAGTGTATTCATCCAACGTTGACCATAATGTTTTGAGGCATGAATAAGTAGATTAGATAACGATTGTGCTGTAACCTTAGATACCCTAGAAAGCCCTGAACCATTATCAATAAAGGTTGTCCCTTGCTCTAAAATATTGTAACGGTTAAGTATTTGAGAGATAGCAATACGTCCTTTATACGGAGTTGCACCTTTTCCATAAAGTTCTGCACCCAGTGTTAACATAAGTTGTCTAGCATAAACATTATTACTTTTTTTTGCAAGAACAGAGATAATCTCTTCAAGACTTTTAGAATAATGTGAAAAAAGATATTTAGCTAGAGGAGACCTTTTTTGCAATTTAAGCTTTCCTCTAAAAGAGACACCCCCTTTTTTCATACTGTCTTTTAAAGCATAATAAAAAGACAAATAGGGCTTGGTTAAAACTTTACACACCTTACGCTGACCACAATGGCGAGAAATTTTTCCTGAAAAAGTCAAGGTATTTTTATTGATTCTCACCTTTGGCCAAGCACGTTTTCCTCGACATGAACCATTGACTAAACGTAACTTATTCACAACTTTATAACTCAAATCGGGAACATCTTTCTCAATCTTTGCATGTTTCCCTTTAAAGGTAACACAAATATTGCTTTTACGCTCGTTAAACATCAGTGCATCAGGCATGGCATTGTAGGGACTGTGACGATTTTTATCAAAGCCTGAATTGTTTTTTGTAGAGACTTTAAAAATAGATCTATCTATAATAATATTTCCAATAATCCGTTTTATCCCTGCCCGTTTAATATCTTTAACAATACCTGCTAAATCTTCCGTTTCCAATGTTGGATCACCTGATGCCTCAACAATTAAATTACCTCTTAAAAGACCATTTTTAATCCGTCCTGTATAGTAAAACTTTGTCTCCCAATGATAATCATAACCTAAAGATAAAAGGGAAGAATAGGTGGTTAAAAGTTTAATTACCGAGGCAGGAACACGTTGAACATGGCTATTCCATGAAGCGAGTGGAAAGGGGGAATTCACAGGCTGAATATGGATACTGTAAGTACTTTGATCTAAAGGGATAGCCGAAACTCGTTGTTCCAAATCATAAGGTAGAGAGTTAGAGAAAAGCTCTACACTCCAAAATAATAATAAAAATATAATCTTAAATTTTTTCAAAAGCAAAACCTTTTTTTTTAAAGATAATAATAGAAAATAGCTTCAGAAGTGCTATATTTTGGTGAGGAAGACTAACAAACCATCCAATTTTCCATTTTAAACACATCTTCAAGACAAGGTAAAGCTTTCCAACCTCCAACATCCAAATACATCATTTTTCCACCAAAATATCCAACAACATGTTTCTCTTTATAAATAGGATACATCCCACCTGAAAACATGGCAAAAATATCTTCATAAGAGTTGGGGTGTTGATAGTGTTCAAAGTCTAAAGTGTGAAGAACAATGATAGCATAATGCAACATCTCATTTTTCATCATAGAGGCACTTAAAACATAATAGGAGGGGTAGGTTACAGAGGGGTCTTCTACAAGTTCCGAAATGTAGAGACGTTCTTTCTTTTTTTGATACATAAAAGAAGTATACTTAACTTATTCACATAATAAAAGATATCTGTCAAATTGTAATATTTTTCACTTAAAGTGCTACTCTTCTCTAAGGATTTAAAATATTACAATTTGACATAGGGATATTCCCTAAAAGCAATTAAAGAAAAAGTTACTCACATACTATTCACAAGGTGAATAAAAATATTCAATTTGAAATATAAATTTTTTATAAAATTACAAATTGAAATATTTTTAGAGGTAAAAATATTATTTTCTTAAAATCTTTTCAACCATTAATTGTAAAGTAACCCTATTGTTAAAATGGTTTTCATTAATTCCATAAATTACTGAAATTTTTTCACCTATGTGAAAAACCTCTTTGGTTTTAAAAAGTACAGCTTGTTGGGTTATCCCTTTATGTGAAAAAGTAAAACGTCGATGCTCTTTCTCTTTTCCCATATCATTGACATCTTCAATGGTTACATCTTTTGTAATAAACTTAGCTCGGGCATTTCCTTGACCATAAGGCTCATACACTTTCATCATATTGACCAAGTTAAAGTCGATATATGAAAAACTTAATTCACCCAATATATCTGGGTCAAATGTTGTCTCATCATAATTTTTAGCTCGATAGTTTCTGTTAATCTGTTCTCTAAAAAGTTCTAAGTTCTCTTTAGGCAAACTTAGACCAATCGCTGCTGTATGTCCACCAAATTTATGAAGAAGAGGACGACAAGGCTCTGTAATTTTAAACAAATCACAAACATGAAAACTTCGCCCACTCCCTTTTAAATCACCATTTTCATCTTGGGTAAGAACAATGGTTGGCTTCTCAAATTTTCGCCCCACCCTTGCAGCCACAATCCCCACAACTCCTTCATGCCAATCATCACCTGCAACCACAATCACATCATCTTTAGGATTGACTAAAGCTAAGGCTTCATCGGTAATTTGTTGCTCAGTTGCTTTTCGGCTGTTATTAAAATCAACCAATCTATCTAAACGCACCCTTGCATCATAAATATTCATACTTAACAAAAACTCAACCGACCACTTAGCATCATCCATCCGTCCAGCTGAATTAAGCACAGGGGCGATTTGGAAGCCTATATCTTCTGCATTCAAAGCCACTTTGTCTAATTTTTCCATAAATGCTCTTATGGCAGGGATTTCTGAACGATTTAAAAGCTTTAATCCAGCGACAACCATGGCACGGTTAATATGTTGCAGAGGCATCATGTCAGCAATGATAGCGATGCTAACCAAGCCTAGGTATGCCTTCATCTCTACTTTGGTCTCTAAAGCCTTATTAAGTGACGCTATCAAGTACCAAGCGATTTGAGCACCACACACTTCTGCATGGGGAAAAGTACAATCATCTTGTTTTTGGTCAATAATGGCAAAAGCTTCAGGGGTAACAGATGGGACAATATGATGGTCAGTAATGATTAAATCAATCCCTTGCTCTTTACAAAGCTTTGCTGAATGAACAGCTGAGATACCATTGTCAACCGTAATAACCAAATCAAAACCCTCAATACGTGGAATAAGGTTAGGGGAAAGACCATAGCCATCTTTAAAACGGTTGGGGATAATCCATTCTAGTTCCACACCTATTTCATTAAAAAACATCTTCATAAGGGTGGTAGAGGTGACACCATCTACATCGTAGTCACCAATAAGGATAATCTTTTCACCTTGGTGAATCGCTTTGACGATACGCTCTGTAGCTTTGTCCATATCTTTGAAAGTGGAGGGGTTAGGTAAATCAGATAAAGATAAAAAACCTTCATCAATAAAACGAGATTTTAAAAGTTGTTCAATATGTTGAGGATTTGTTTTGGGATAAGGCATAAGTTTTCCTTGTAAAAAATATTAAAAATAAGCATTGAAAGAAGTTATTCACATAAGTAGGGACAACGCCCCCGTGCTTGTCCGATGCCCAATATACCAATTTATTTGGTTAACAAAATTTTAATATAATTTGGAACAAAGGACAACCACGGGGGGATTGTCCCTACAGTTTAAATATTTAAACTATTTCCCTAAAGCATTACGAACAAAAGCCAAAATAGATGGGTTTGGATTTTGTAATCGAGAAGTAAATTCTGGGTGAAATTGTACTCCCAAGAACCAAGGATGGTCTTTCACTTCAACAGCTTCAATCAATCCATTTGATTCACCTGTAATCTCCATACCATTCAACTCTAAAGCCTCACGGTACTGAGGATTTGCTTCATATCGGTGTCTGTGACGTTCAAAAATGGTTGACGCTCCGTACGCTTCACGTAAGTTAGAACCCTCTTTTGTATCACATTCATATTCACCTAAACGCATTGTTCCACCCATAGGTGAAGTACTGGTTCTTACTTGTCTTGAACCAGAAGCATCTATAAATTCATCGATTAAAAAGATAATTGGATTGGCTGTCTCTTTATCAAACTCTACAGAAGTAGCATCTTCAAGTCCTAGAACATTACGAGCAAACTCAACCATAGCAAGTTGCATACCCAAACAGATTCCTAAAAATGGAATTTTGTTTTCACGTGCGTATTGGATGGCATCAATTTTACCTTGAACACCACGTTCACCAAAACCACCAGCAACCAAAATTCCATCACAATCAATAAGATATTGTTTGGCAGAATTATTAGCAATTTTTTCAGAATCTACCCACTTAATTTCAACATCAGTATCAAGGTGAGCTCCAGCGTGAATAAGTGCTTCTGTTAGTGATTTATAAGATTCTTTTAAATCCAAATACTTTCCAACAAAAGCGATGGTTGTTTTCTTTTGAGGTTCAATAATTTTACGAACCAAGTCTCTCCAAAGTTGCATATCAGGTTTAAGTTCACCCAATTGTAATTCATGTGCAATTGGATCTAAAATATCTTGTGCCATAAAATTTAAAGGTACTTCGTAGATGGTGGGTGCATCAATCGCTTCGATGACTGATTTGTTATCCACATCACAAGCAAATGCTATTTTACGTCTAATATCTGAGGGGATTCTCTCTTCAGCTCTTAAAATAAGCATTTGTGGTGTAATACCTATCCGTCTTAATTCTTGAACAGAATGTTGAGTAGGTTTGGTTTTAAGTTCACCAGCTGTACGGATATACGGCAAAAGAGTTACATGGATGTTCATAACATTCTCTTTACCAAATTCATGTTTCATTTGACGAATGGTTTCAAGGAAAGGCATCCCTTCCATATCACCTGTTGTTCCACCAAGCTCTACAATTAAAATTTCTTTTTTTTCTCCTGCTACAACTATTCTCTCTTTAATTTCATTGGTAATGTGGGGAACAATTTGTATTGTTTTCCCTAAATATTTACCTTTTCGTTCATTTTCAATAACAGCTTTATAAACTCTACCTGTTGTAAAGTTATTATTTTGAGTTAATGAAGAGTCCAAAAAGCGTTCATAATGTCCTAAATCTAAATCAGTTTCAGCACCATCTTTTGTAACAAAAACTTCACCATGTTCTAAAGGTGACATGGTTCCTGGATCTACGTTAATATAGGGATCAAGTTTTAATACGCCTACTCTAAGTCCTGAATGTTTTAAAAGTGTTCCGATACTAGCAGCAGTAATTCCTTTTCCGAGCGAACTAAGTACGCCTCCTGTTACAAAAATATATTTGGTTGGGTTGGTTAACATCAATGATTTTCCTCTTTTTATGCAATTATAGGCATAATAACTGTAATAAAGTTTTTATCTTTTAAGATAAATGGTAAAGTTGGTTCGTTTAATAGAAGTTCAAATTCATTCTCTTCTACTTGTGAAATAAAATCTAAAAAATAACGAGAATTGACATTTAATTCAAAAGATTCATTTATTTGTTTATTGATTATTAGTTCTGTTTTGGCTTCAATATTATCTGCTGTTAATGAATTAAAAAGAATACTCTCTTCTAAAAAAGTCATTTTTATTTCTGGTGAAATAGTAGTAATCATTTTGATTGAATCAATCATCTCTTTTTTAGGCAATTTGATTGCTATTTTATTTTCACTAGGGATAATACGTTGATAATCAGGATAATTTCCATTGATTAATCGTGTAAAAAAATAATAGTTCTGATTACGGATGATTAAGTTGGTATCATCGTAATAGATATTGATTTTATCAATAAAAAGTTTTTGAATTTCTAAAATAGCTTTTTTAGGAATGATTAAAGAGAACTCTTGGTCATTTTGATTGTTTAAAATAGCAACAGCCAATCTTCTAGTATCTGTTCCAACTAATTTTGTTTCATTTTTTTTAATATCTAATAAAGCACCGTTTAATTCAAATTTTGGATTATTATTATCAATAGAAGATGATATTTTTTTAAATCCTTTAATAAGGTTAATTGAATCTATAGTGATTTGTGGTTTGTTTTCAATGAGTGGAAAAGATGGATAAGTACTTGGATTGAAAGTTGGTAATTTAAACTTTGATTTATTTTGTTTAATATTTAAATTGTTCTCTATTTTTTCAAGGATAATCTCTTCATCTTTTAAAATTCGAATAACATCTAAAAATTTTTTTCCATTAGCTGTAAAGTTTCCATCTTCCTCTATAATTATATTTTTACTCTGAATAACTAAACCAATCTCTCCATCAGTTGCTTTAATAGTACAAATATCATTTTGAGCTTCAAAATAGATATGAGAGGTAATTTGACTTGCGTCCTTTTTTTCTAAAAAAGGTTGTAAGTTAATGAGGATGGATTCTAGCTGTGGTTTAGCAATACGTATTTTCATTTAATCTCCCTTTTTTTTTACTCTCTATTTTACTAAGTAAGTAGTAATAGTAGTAGTTCTAGTTGAAAATGTGAATAACTGCTCTGAGTCCATATATTTCGGCTTTCTGAGAGCCTATAAAAACTTATAACTTTTCACATGTTTTCACTTATTGAATTATATCTTTTTTTAGTATATCTTTAGTTTAAGGTAAAATATTAAAAAACAAATCTTTTAAATTGAGTTAGATTTTGTTGTACTTGCATTGACTTTAGAGGAAAATTCTTCCAGTAATACTTTGAAATTTTCATCATTATTTATGATTTCATTGATTTTTTTCATGGCATGGCTAACAGCAGTATGATCTTTCATTCCAAAATAGACAGCAATTTGTGGCATAGAGTTGGGAGTAAGGTTTCTTGTTAAATAAATTGAGATACGTCTAGCATTTACAACATCTTTTGTTCTTTTTTTAGATTTAATGTCGGATAATTTAACATTTAGCTCTTTTGAGATAAATCTGACGATGTCATCAATGCTAATATTAGATTGTTTTTCTGCAATTTGGTCTTTTATAACATTTTGTGCAAACTCTAAGGTTAATTTTTGGTTCATAAGTCCAGCATAGGCATTAAGTTTAATAATAACCCCCTCAATCTCTCGAATGTTATAACCCATATTTGAAGCGATAAAGTTAATAATATCTTGGTTTAGACTAATTCCATCAATTTCACATTTCTTTTGAATAATAGCAATTTTTGTTTCAAGTCCAGGGGGTTGAATATCGGCCATAAGCCCCCATTCAAAGCGACTTCGAAGACGATCGACCAGTCCAGCAATTTTACTAGGTTGTCGATCGGAAGTAATTACAATTTGCTTTTTTGCTTGGTGAAGTTCGTTAAATGTATGAAAAAATTCTTCTTGTGTTTGCTCTTTTCTACTTAAAAATTGAATATCATCTATTAAAAGGACATCACATTCTCTAAAATGGTCTCGAAATCTGTCCATTGTTTGGGAACGTAAATGGGAAGTAAATTTATTCATAAACTGTTCAAAAGTAGTATAAATAACCTTTTTACCCATGGCAATTTGATGGTTTCCAATGGCTTGAATAAGATGTGTTTTTCCTAGTCCTACTCCACCATATAAAAAAAGAGGGTTATAGAGTGCTCCTGGTTTTTCCGATACAGACTTAGCTGTGGTGTAGGCAAATTGGTTTGAACCCCCAATAATAAAGCTTTCAAAAGTAAAAGATGGGTTAAGAATGGTACTTTTTGTTTGACTTTTTTGTTCATTTTCAACCACCAAGTTTCTTTGGTTAACAATAGGTATTTTTTTATCTTTGGCAATGGAAATAACAATATTTGGGCGTATGTTGTTTTCAACTTCAAAAAGGTGAGAAATTTTATCTTGATATTTTGTTTTAATCCATTTTGCAACCAGTATGTTGGATACATAAAACTGTGCTAAATTAGAGCGTGATATAGTTTCATCATAAACCAGTGCTTTTATATAACGATTCCATTCTTTGCTACTTATTTCTTGCTGAAGTTTTTTAAGTACTTTGTTTCCGATGTTCATTTTTTGCTTCCATTCTTAATGTGAATAATTCTTGGAATATTATCGAAAGTTGGCTAAAATGTGGTATAAACTAGGGTGTGTCTAAACTATTCACACCGTGAACAAAGGTGTGAATGAAAATCTTAGGAATTGATCCAGGTACACGTAATTTAGGGTATTGCATACTAGATTTAAGTAGTGAAAAGTATACATTGGTTGAAGCAGGAATACTTAAATTTAAAAAAAATATCTTAAAAGAGCAAATATTAGAATTAACTAAAGGAATAGATGTAATTTTAGAATCACATTCTATTGATGAAGTTGCGATAGAAGATATTTTTTATGCCCATAATCCTAAGACAGTGCTGAAGTTAGCACAGTTTAGAGGAGCTTTGAGTTTAAAAATACTTTTATCTGTTGGAAACTATGAGGAGTATACCCCTTTACAAGTGAAGAAAGCAATCACTGGAAATGGAAAATCAACAAAAGAGCAAGTAGCTTTTATGGTTAAGCGATTATTAAAGATTAAAAAAGAGATAAAGCCTTATGATATTACAGATGCCATGGCAATTGCCATCACTCATGCACAAAGGGTTAAGTTTTCAGGTGTTTTGTCTAAGAGATAATGAGAAGACTACATATCTCTAAAATCATGTAGGTATAGGTAGGCTTTGTGGCTATTGGAATTTTTTATAAATGCTTTGATAATGTTTGAATTGATGGTACACTTTTTTAATGGGCTAATTTTAGCTTAGAAGTATTTCAGAAATATCCTTAAAACGGATAAAAGGTAATATTTAAAATCCTCATTTATCCACTAAAAAGAGTCAAAAAAGAGAAAATTTATAACTTTATACAACAGATTAAAATCATAGACTCTTTAAATATAAAAGCTATAGTAAGCTGTAGAGGTCTTTTAAATCCCTTAATTAAGGGGTTTAGAGAGCCTATCTATGACCTTTTATCCGTTAACTATTACTTTCTATACTTTAACTATTACTTTTTATCCGTTAACTATTACTTTTTATCCATAAAATATTACTAAGTTGAAATATAGTAATAGTATATTTATTTGTACTATGCTATAATATTACTAATTTTAAAAAAGGTAATATTCATATGAATGGAGATTTGACAAAACGGAATCATACAAGACAATCACATATTATTGTTAATGCCCGATATGCTTTGTCGAGGGCTGAAATTGATATTGTATTGACACTCTTAACAAGTATCTCTAAAGAGGATGAGGATTTCAAAGATTATAAATTTACCATTGGAGAGCTTGAAGAGAAAACGGGTAGAAAATGGAACTCTAAACAGTTAAAAGATACGGTAAAATCATTAATGACTAAACCAT
>Ga0256824_10000608_pt1 | contig 13862 bp, 13 predicted proteins | sample CV67metaG_FD_191570 | JGI IMG/M metagenome (GOLD analysis project Ga0256824, IMG submission 191570) | Hydrothermal vent microbial communities from East Pacific Rise, Pacific Ocean - CV67 | ecosystem: Environmental > Aquatic > Marine > Hydrothermal vents | place: Pacific Ocean: East Pacific Rise...
TTCATCTATGACTTTTTTGATTATTGTTAATCTTTTTACAGATGGTAGTAATCTCGAAACTTCACTTGCTGGAGCCTTTTTTTCAGGTAGTGTATTGTTTTATTTAGTTAAATCAAAAACATATATTCTTCCAGCAATAATTGCTATTTCTCTTGGTTATGGATTAAACTTATATAACCTTTTTAGAGCGTCAAATTTTGAAAATTACATTGATTTATTTTGGTTAATGAATCTTTCCATATTTACCTATTTTACCTTAGGAAAACTAATTGGGCACTTGTACCTTATTTTGAACATTGGTACATTGTTATTAATCTCAATCCTTTCAAAATTAAATAAAATAGAATTATTTCCTGCTTCAAATGTATACGATATAAGTGCATTTATAGATTTCGGAATCAATACAACTATTTGTGCTTTCTTTTTTGGATATTTAATAACCGAATTTTTAAAACAGACCAATTCAGCTAAAGATGATTCAATTCAAGCTAACTTTGAACTTCAAAAACAGTATGATGAAAAATCAATAATGTTAAAGGAAATACACCATAGAGTAAAAAATAATCTTCAAGTCATTACTAGCTTATTAAGACTACAATTGTATCGGATAGAAGATAAAGATACTGCAGCACCATTTCATGAATCAATTGATAGAATAGCATCTATGGCATTAATTCATGAGAAAATGTATCAAGGGGATAAAGTAAAAAATATTAATATTAAAGAATACATAGAAGATTTAGCAAAAGGGCTATTAGAAAACTACTCGAATGAAACAGATATTACATTAACTGTAAATTCTAATATTGAAACAATTGAACTAAATCATATAGTGCCTTTATCTTTGATAATTAACGAATTGATTTCAAATTCATTAAAACACGCATTTAAGTCAGTAAGCATAGGTGACATATCAATTAATATCTCGACAAATCAATCTACTCAATTAACACTTTGTTATAAAGATAATGGAATATGGATAAAACCTAAAAATAGTGATAGTTTTGGAATAGAATTAATTGACACATTTACAGAGCAATTAAATGGTGATTATACTTTTAATTCAGATTTTGGTGCAGATTATTGCTTTTATTTTAAAGGTATCATTTTTAAAAATTAAATTTACCTTTTTTAAGGGTGTCAATAATGAAAATAAACGAAAATCAATCAAACGAACAATTTTTTGGAATTGGTATTTACCAACCCAAAACAGAACATAATATTGGTACACTTTGGCGTTCTGCCTATATTTTGGGTGCAAGCTTTATTTTTATAATTGATGGTAAATACACGCATCAGCAATCTGATACTTCAAAAGCGTGGTCTAAAATCCCATTTTATAAATATGATGATTTTGACCATTTTTATAAATCAATGCCCCACTCTACACAATTGATTGGTGTTGAAATGTCTGATAAATCTATTCCTATTAAATCGTTTAATCATCCACCAAGAGCATCTTATTTGTTGGGGTCTGAAAATAATGGTTTACCAGATTCAATTATTGAAAAATGTCATAGATTAGTTCAATTACCTGGTGATACTTCTCTTAATGTTTCGGTTAGTGCAAGTATAGTATTATACGATAGAATTAATAAAGTTGATGATTTACAATTTTAATTTATCTAAAACTTGGTCTATTCACTAAGGGAGAAAACTCCCAAGGAATATTTAATAAAATAATAATTAAAGCAATACTAAACCAAACATAAGTAGTTTTGTGTTGTAATTTAATATCAGGCTGTTTTTTTACTTTTACAGCACCAATTGTAACAATTACTATAGCTATAAGCATCATTAAACTGTGTTCTATAGCAAAAAAACGAATTTCTCTTTCGTGAATGTTTTCACTTATATTCTTGAAAAATGTTTTTACCAAAGGACTAAACGAATAGATAATAGAACCCAAAATAAATTGAATATGCAAAATGGATACGGTTACTTTTCTTAACGTAGCATCTTTTGAATTGTAATCTGAATTACTTTTATATCCTATGATTGATTTTAGTACAATAATTAGCATAGATACTAAAACCAGCCAACGCCAATAGGAATGAATATGTAAAAAAAATTGGTGCATATTAATCAACAATTACTTTGTCACCACAATTAGAACAGAAAGGTAAGTGGGCGAAATTCTTTGTTCCACATCCATTACAGTTTTTAAATAATTGTAAACCACAAAACCTACAATAGTTTGTAATTAAAACTGATTTTAATGGCTTTTTCTTTGCTTCAGAAGTTTGATCCCAACCAACCACTATAAATCCTTTACCACATGATGGACACATGTTACTTTCTAATGATTTTTCAGCCGTAGCAGTCAATACATTTTTAGCTCTTTCTTTTGTTGAGACTTTTAATTCTTCTTTTTTATGTTCAATAAATGCTTTTATTCTATTAATAGCAAACACTCCCAGTAAAATTACTAATACTACACCTACTGTGTATCTTACATATCCACCGTAAGAGGGTAAATAAGGAACTAATCCAATAAAAAATGCATAAAACGAGAATAAGATAAATCCAAGAAACAATGGCCAATACTTATGTTTTCTAAATTTAACTAAAAAGAAAATTCCAAGTAATAATATAGGTAATACAATAACCAAACGGATTAAAAACACTTTCATTTCATAGCTCTTAATTTCAATCTTTCTTAATTCATGAGCCTTATCAAATTCATGATTTTTTTGATTTTCAATAGTATTAATTTTAGAATAAAGATTATCTCTTAACGCCTGAACTGTATTGACTTTATTTTTCCATTCTTGACCAATTTCTCTATATTCGTCCAATTCATTTGCTCGCTTAACGACTTCATTGTCTTTTGATGGTGAACCTATTACTTTTCTTGCTTTTAGCCATGTGTCAAACGATTGCTTAACATTAATATAATTATCTTCAGCACTATTTTTTGCAGAATTAAGAGTTGATAATTTTTCACTTTCAACATCAATCAACACTCGTAATGCTTTGATTTTTTTATCAGCTGAATCTAATTTTTCTTTATTTGTATAGTCTTCAACCTGAGGGTAATCCCTCCATTCATCAACATCTCCAATAATTTTCCCTGATAATAATATCAAAAACCCACATAAAACTGTTGATATTATTATGTTTACAAATTTTGATGTTTTTTCTAATTTTTTATTATTAAATTCCATAATTAGTTGACTTCTTAATGTTTTACAATGTAATGATTCTAAATCTTTTTTTTTATAAATAGCCTTCCATTTCTTATTTATTTTTGATGATTTAGTATTTAATACAAATTAAAAACCAAAGAGAACTAAATAAATCATTTATTATTCTAATAGTTCATTTAGAAATTTATTTGGTATAATTAATATATGTACACATTAATCTGTTATTAAATAGTATTAATATTTTAACTGAATTTTACAATTTCTAATTAATTTTACAGTATTAAACACATATTTAAATGAAACAAGATAAAGCATTAGAATTACTAAAAGCAGGACGAAATATATTCTTAACAGGTTCTGCTGGTACTGGTAAAACTTATGTTTTAAACAAATTTATTCAACATTTAAAAGATGCAAAAATTGAAGTTGCCATAACCGCATCTACTGGTATAGCAGCAACTCACATTAAGGGTATGACTATTCATTCTTGGACAGGAATGGGGATTAACCAAACTTTAGGAGGGAAAGAAATTGACAATATCAAACGTAATAAACGTTTAAAAGATCAACTAAATAAAGCTAAAGTTTTAATTATTGATGAAGTGTCTATGTTACATCAAGATCAATTAAATACTATTCATGAAATTTTAACTTACGTTAGAGATGATAGTAAAGCGTTTGGTGGAATGCAAATTGTTTTATGTGGTGACTTTTTTCAATTACCCCCTATTGATAGACATAACAGACCAAGTAAAGACAAATTTGCTTTCATGTCGACAGCATGGCAGTTTGCAGAGTTTAACATTTGTTATTTAACTGAACAATATCGTCAATCCAATAATGAATTGACTGGGATATTAGATGAAATTAGATCTGCCTCCATTTCACAAAAATCTATTGATTTATTAAAATCGGTTTCAAACACTACTTTCGAATCAGGTATTGAACCTACAAAGCTTTACACACATAATATTGATGTAGATAAAATTAACAATACACATTTAGCTGATTTAGAGGGTAAATTTAGATTTTTCAAAGCTAAAACCTCAGGTGATAAAAAAGTATTAGCAACTTTAGAAAAACAAATATTAACACCAAAAGAGTTCCAATTAAAAGTTGGTGCTAAAGTGATGTTTATTAAAAATCACCCTGAAAATAAATACATTAACGGTACATTAGGTGAAGTGGTTAGATATTCTAAATTAGGTTTTCCTGTTGTAAAAACACTTAACAATAGTGAAATAACGGCAAACGCTGAAGAATGGACAATTGATAATGAAATGGGAACAATAATTGCTTCTTTTAAACAAATTCCTTTACGATTAGCTTGGGCAATTACTGTTCATAAGAGTCAAGGAATGACTTTAGATGCTGCTGAATTAGATTTAACTAAAACATTTGAAAAAGGGCAAGGTTATGTTGCTTTATCTAGATTAAAAGACATTAAAAGACTTAGGTTATTAGGGTTTAACCAAACTGCCTTAGAGGTTGACAGTTTAGCATTACGAGCTGACAAACGTTTTCAAGAATTATCTATTGAATTAGATGAAGATACAAACTCAAAAGAATTAGACACGGAACGAAAAGACTACATTAAATCAGTTGGTGGTAGAAGTTTAAAGAAGAAGAAAGAAGTTAAAAGTAAATAGAAAGTTACCAAACTTGAATTTTGTTTCATGTTTCTTTTAATCTTGTTTATAAGAGTCTTAAATCTTAATCAATAATACTCTTTACTAGAATCTACAGTAGAACCGTTTATGCCATCTAATTCTTCTTGTGTTAAATCTCTCCATTCACCAGTACGTAAATCTCCTAATTTAACATTCATTATACGAATACGTTTCAATTTAATAACTCTGTAATCTAAAAACTCACACATTCTACGAATTTGACGATTTAAACCTTGTGTTAACGTAATTTTAAATTTGTAACTACTCATTTCTTTAACGTCACACTTTTTTGTAACAGTATCTAAAATAGGTATTCCATTTCCCATTTTATTAATAAATTCAGAAGTAATTCGTCTATCTACAGTAACAACATATTCTTTTTCGTGATTGTTTCTTGCTCTCAGAATTTTATTTACAATATCACCATCATTAGTTAATAAAATTAAACCATCACTGGGTTTATCTAATCTTCCAATTGGAAAAATTCGAGTTGGATAGTTTACAAAATCAACAATATTGTCAGGTTCTACTTCATTATCTGTTGTACAAACAATTCCAATAGGTTTATTTAATGCTATGTAAACTTTTTTAATGTTTTGATTTTGAACAATTTTACCATCAACTTTAATTTCATCATCTTCGGTAACCTTAGTGCCCATTTCAGGAACAGCACCATTGATTTCTATTCGTCCAGCATCAATCATTTTGTCAGCAGCTCTACGTGAACAAAATCCTATTTCACTTAAATACTTATTGATTCTTGTTACTTTTTTCTCTTCCATAATATCTCACGATTGTAAAGTGCAAATATAATCAATTTTCAATGTACAAGTTCAATTAATTTTATCATTTATCCAACGCAACGTTTATTTGATATAAATATATAGACGCCTCTAATTATTTTGGCTATTGTATAAATTAGTTGATTAATTGTTTTACTAAATTTACTTTATCCTCCATAGGTAAAAAGGTATCAATCCAATTGATTTTATAGCCTTGTTTTTCCATCCTTCTAAACCAACTCATTTGACGTTTTGAAAATTGATGAATCGCAATATTTAACCCTTCAAACAATTCTTTTTTTGTGATTTGGTCTTGTAAATAGAGACAAATCCATTTGTATTCTAATCCATAATATGCCAATTCTTCATATTTCAACCCTGAATCAAGTAGTTGAACTACTTCTTCAACTAAACCATTGTTTAGTCTGAATGACAGCCTATTAGTTATCCTCTCTCTTCTTCTTTCTCTATCAATATCAACCCCTATAATGATGTGTTCAAATTTAGGATAACTTGGCTCAATCCAATCTGGATTTTGTAGCATATACTCTGCTATTTCTAAAGAGCGTATTATTCTTTTATCAGTTGAATTGTCTAATTTTGATTGTAGAGTTAATGGTATTTTCTTCCATTTTAGAACTAATTCTTCAGTTGATAAATCACGTGTTTCATCTCTAATTTTATCATAATTAGGTATTCCTAAAAAAGTATTACCACTTAAAGCAGTTTCTAAATACAAACCACTTCCGCCACACAAAATAGCTTGATTTCCATTTGATTCAATTTTACTGAACGCCTCTAAAAAGTCAGTTTGATATTCGTAGATATTATATTTATAACCTGCTGGTTTAATATCAATTAAATGATAAGGAATCTGTTGACCATTAATGGTATATTCTTCAATATCTTTACCAGTACCAATATCCATTCCTGTGTACACTTGGCGAGAATCAGCTGAAATTATTTCACCATTTATGTCATAGGCTAAAGCACAGGCTAAATTTGTTTTACCTGAAGCTGTTGGTCCTAAAATGGTAATTAGTTTATTCATCCTTAATTCGTATTATTCAAATAGGAGGTATCGCTTATTAAATCAATATTTTTTATTTCAATCTTTTGGATAATACTTCTGTTACATCTTTCAATATAACGTAAGCAGTTTCAGCCATTTTGTTTATTTTATCATCTAAACAAGGGTTTATTTCAACAAATTCAATACATTTCACTTTGTTCCAATCGGCAAAGTTTGTCATAAAATAATTAGCTTCTTCAGCACTTAATCCATTTTCAACTGGTGTTCCTGTTCCTTTTGATACTAAAATACAATCCATTGAATCTACATCAAACGAGATATAAATGATATCACAATCACTTAATCTATTTTTAATTTCTTCAGCTACAGTTTCTTTAGTTTTTGATCTAATTTCATCAACTGAATAGTTTTTGATGTTGTGTTTAGCTAAATAATTATCTTCAGGTAATTCTGTATCTCTAACCGAAATATATACTAAATCTTCAACATTAACTTTCGGTGCAATACCACCAGTATTTTTTAGTTTAGTCCATAAATCAAACGTTTCTGGATTTAAGTCATTAATTTGAGCGTCTAAATTGTCTTCATTTAAAGCTGTAGCCAAAGGCATACCATGTAAATTACCACTTGGCGTTGTATATGGTGTATGAATGTCTGCATGTGCATCAATCCAAACTACACCTAACCTTTTGTTTGGGTAAGCTTTTTTTATTCCTGCAATTGTTCCGCCAGCACAAGCATGATCACCCGATAACACTAACGGAAAATTTGAATCTTTTAATGTTTTTGATAATACATCACATGTACTGTCATAGACTTTTACTAAACCATCAATACGTTTTGCAAAATTATATTTTGTTGGAAAATCAAGTAAACTATTTTCAGTTGGTATTTCAATTGTTTCAAATTGTCCAAAAAAACCATCTTGAGCAGTTTGTGACACTACTTTCATAGCACCTATTCCTAAACCTGAACCACGCGTTCCTGCTGCAATTTCAGATTGATTTTCAATAATTTTTATCATATTTACAAATTTAACAAATTATTTAAAATACATTGTTAAAATTCTTACTTCTATTGTAATCAGAATCTAATATACTACCGCTTATATATTAATAGGTTACTTTTTAATTTTTATCATTAAAAATTAATGATTAATAATTATTTTAATTATATATTTGTTTTACATCATTGATTAAATTTTATGAAACTATCATATATTCTAATTATTATTTTAAGTACTTCACTATTTAGTTGTAATGAAGGTAAAATTCAATCTGGAGAAATTGAATACGAAATAACCTACCCATATAATAAATTAAGTAAATTAATGGAAATGATGTTACCTAAAACTATGACTATAGTTTTTAAAGGGGATAAAATGATTACAACCATAAAAAAAGGAAATTTATTTACAACAAATATAATTTCTAATGGAACACAAAAAGAATTAGAAATGCGCTTTAAAATGGGAAGTGATATTTACAATACCCACTTAAAACCTGATGATATAACTTATTTACTTAATTCACAGCCTAACTATAGTTTTTCACAACCAAAACAAGGAGACAGTATACTAAATTGTTATTGTAACCATTTTGATGTTGAATGTACTAAAGATACAATTGGTGTTTTTCCAAGTGCATTTACTACCGATTTTGCAATAACAAATGCAAGTTGGTTTTCAGCCTATAAAGGAATTGAGGGAATGCCTTTAGAGTATTTAATTGATAGATATGGTTTAATAATGAAAGTGAAGGCTACCAATTTTACTAAACGTGATGTGGAAGATTCAGAATTTGAACCTGTAGTAAAATACACTGAAATTTCGTATAAAAAATATGATAAAAAAGTTCAAGACTTATTTGATGTCATGTTAAACTAACAGTTAGATTTCCTTTAAATATGTAAATTCATCAAACCACTTGTCATTATGTAAGTGCCAATTAGGTTTAACTCCTATTCTTTTATATTTATTACGTTCAAAAAGTTTAATTGACAGCTCATTGTCTGTTAAGATATTACAAAATATATTTTTAATTCCAAGTATCACTTTACAGTATTCCTCAACTAATTGAACAGATTGATTAGCATATCCTTGATTTCTATACTTATTATCAATTAGTATCCCAATACCTACTCTTTTATGTTCAGGTTCAAAGTCAAATAAATCAATATTCCCTATAACTTCACTTGTATTTGTAAGACAAATAATTAATCTTAACTGAGTTTGAATATAAATATCTTGATTTAAATTTATAAATTCTTCTATTTGTGAGCGTGTATATGGTTTTGATGTACTTGAAATTTTCCAATTTTCAGGATTATTTTCCCAAGCTACCATCAATGATAAATCATCAGTTGTTAAATGTCTAAAGTATATTTTATCACCTCTAAACATTTACTTCTCCTTTGTAAACAAACATAGCTGGTCCTTCTAACCAAATATTTGTAAATGAATTATTTTTTGCTTTCACAAAACTAACTTTAAGTTGTCCTCCAACAGCATCAATATCAATTGTTTCATTTTCTAAGTCTTTAAGTATTGCATAAGACAATGCACAAGCCGTAACACCTGTACCACAGGCTAAAGTTTCATTTTCAACACCTCTTTCGTAAGTTCGTACTTTAATATGATTTTGTCCAAGCTCTTCAACAGCATTCACATTTGTTCCTTTAGCTTTGTATGTATTCGAATATCTGATATTATGTCCAAATTCAATAATATCTAACTCATCAATGTTATCAAAATAAGACACATAATGAGGTGAGCCTGTTTCAGCAAAGTAAGAAGAATCAATACAATCTACTTTTTTAACATCATTCATTTCTATAAGTACTCCTAATTCAGTAATTTCTGCTGAATGCTCACCATCAATAGCTTCAAAAGTTGTTTGCTTCTCAACACCACCTATATCATACATAAACTGAACTGCACACCTACTTCCGTTTCCACAAAAGCTACGACTACCATCAGGGTTTAAAAAATCTATTTCAAAAATTGATGAATCAGAATTCTCAATAAAAATTAAACCGTCAGAACCTATACCAAATTTTCTGTTACATAATTGTATTGCTGCTTTCTCTTTATTTCCTTCAAATTCACCAAAACGATTATCAATAATGATAAAGTCATTTCCTGCACCTTGATATTTATAAAACTTAATAGTCATTTATATTGTTTTCTATTTGAACAAAACTTTTAAAACTCTCCGTTTCATTCAATTCATATACAATTGAATGGAATTTTAAATAATATCTATTTTTATTTTTAATAATCTGATATTCTAATTGTGGACTCAATCCATAGATAATAAGTTTTGATTTAGATAATTTATAGCCTTTAAAATTAATTGGTGACTCCCAAAATTCTACTGCCATATACCTTTTATTAACTTCAACAATATCAATAGATAGTTTTAAAAGGGAGTCCTTAACTAAAGAATTAGAACTAATATGCTTAATTAAAATATTAACTAATTTCAACCTTTTATCAGTCAAAATCAATACCTCTTCATTTACAATTGAATCATTTGGTTTTTCAATCAATTTTTCAATTAATGTATCTACCCTAACAGTATCAATACGCAAAGAATCTACAAAAACACTATCTTGCTTTATACGTATCAAGTTATCATTATTTATTGGAGAGGTATTCTCAATGATTTCTGTTTTAATAATTGTATCATGAATAACTTTTAATTTCAAAGGGATTGAATCTGTATTTAAAGGTAGAATAAACTCATTTTTTTCTGCATTAATCCCTACAGCATAACCAACAGCTATACCTATAATTAACATACTTATTGGGATTAATATCTTCATTTTCAATTATTAGTACAAATGTATTAATTATTACCTTTTAATGACTTAATTTCTATATTTTTGTAAAATGAATTTTATCAAACAATTTATAATAGGTATTTGGGATATGTTTTTGGATATGTCTCCTTATTTATTGTTAGGGTTTGCTTTTGCAGGAATTTTACACGTTTTCATACCAAAAGAAGTTATTACTAAGCAAATTGGTAAAAAAAGTATTTGGTCTACATTAAAGGCGACTTTACTTGGTGTACCACTCCCCTTATGTTCGTGTGGTGTTATACCCACAGGTGTTTCATTTTATAAAAACGGAGCAAGTAAAGGTGCTACAAATGCCTTTTTAATTTCTACGCCTCAAACTGGAGTAGATTCGATTTTAATCACATCTTCATTAATGAATTGGCCGTGGGCTATTATGCGACCTATTGTTGCTTTAATAACAGGAGTGTTTGGTGGCATGTTAACCGACAAAATGGATACATCAGAATCCAATATAGAAGTAGAAGAATGCTCTACTTGTAATATTAAACCTAAACGTCATTGGTTAATTGAAATTATTGATTATGCTTTTTTTGAATTCTTACCTGATATTTCAAGGCAATTAGTTGTTGGGATATTAATTGCTGTAGCAATAACTATGTTTGTTCCTACTTCTGTTTTTTCTGATTACCTCACTAATCCATTTCTAAATATGTTACTAATACTAGTAGCCTCTATACCTCTTTATGTTTGTGCTACTGGCTCTGTACCTATTGCATCATCTTTATTACTTTTAGGAGTATCACCTGGTGCAGTTTTGGTTTTTTTAATGGCTGGCCCTGCAACAAATGCAGCAACAATATCAGTTTTATGGAAATCTTTGGGTAAAAAAGCTACTTTAGCTTATCTGATTTCAATTATAGGAGGTGCTTTATTTTTTGGTTTAGTAATGGATTATATATTACCAAAAACTTGGTTTACCATTTCAGAAAGCGTCTCAACTCACATTCACGGAGAATCTACCTCTTGGATAGCTATTGGTAGTGCAATACTATTAATAGGCCTAATTATAATAGTAGAAGTTAAAAAACAATTACCAAAAAAACAACTTATAATGGAAAATAGTAATACATACACAGTAAACGGAATGACTTGTAATCATTGTAAAAATTCAGTTGAAACTAATTTAGTAAAAGCTGTTAACATTGATGAAGTGAGCGTTAATTTAGAAAGTAAATCTGTAACTGTAAAAGGTACTGCAACAGCTGAAGAGGTAAAAGCTTTAGTTGACGGGCTCGGTTATGAGTTTGTGTCTTAAATTATATAAAATCTTAATCATTTTTCAAAAATAACTACATTTAACAATGTAGTTATTTTTGTTAAACAGTAAAATATTCATTTGGTTTATTATCGATATTGAATTAAAAGTAAATTTATTTAATTTTAATATTAAAGTGATAGTCTTCACAATATAATATTAAAAATTCTTGACAATCCTTAATGAAGATCATTTTAGGATTAGTATAATCATCTTCATTTATTGTATAATGTAAAAGAGTTAGATAGTGTTTTACACCTTTGTAGGTTTACTGTTTTTTTTAAAGAAATTAAAATTATACTAATCTAAAACGGTTTAGGTGTGGATTTTATATATATTTGTGATAAAAACATATCAAAAATGAAAATTTTAGTTAATTTCTTAACAGTATCTTTCTTAGTATTATTTCCCTTGTCAATATTTGCTCAATGCTCAGGCGGAATTAATGGAGGATCACTTCCTCTATTTACGAGTACATATCAAACAACAGCAGTAACTGATGGGAATTATTACACATTTAGTGTGGTTGATGAGTGTGTTACTTATGATTTTTCATTTTGTGATGGTGGTGGAACAGCAACTTGGGATACTCAATTAACCATCTTAGACAATGCTGGTGTATATGCTGGTATTAATAATGACTTAGGTAGCTGTGGTGTTACTGGTGCAGAAATATTAGCTTGGTCACCTCCTGCTTCAGGAACCTATAGATTACTTGTTAACATCTATAATTGTGCGGCTTCTGGTAATAATGCTACTCTTGCTATTAGAGAACATGGCTCAACCTTATCCACAACGGGAGATTACACACTTCAAAGTGATGCAATAACAGATGCTAATCCTCTTTGTGTTCAGTTAACTACTAATTCTGCCAGTCAAAACGGATGTGCATGGGATGTTAATTCAACCTTAGATTTTACCTCTGATTTTAGTTTTGATTTTACAGTTAATCTTGGTGCAAATGATGCAGGTGCTGATGGAATGGCTTTCGTTATACAAAATGATCCAGCAGGTACTTGTGCGTGTGGTAGTAATGGTAATGGATTTGCAGCAGCAGGAATATCCAATTCGTTAATTATTGAAATAGATACATACCTTAATTCAGAAGATAGAGATGATGGTGCACTGATGACAGCTGAAGGTGTTATGTGTGCAGGAGGTGTTGAACCTGACCATTTAGACATATGGTTAAATGGTGTAATTAACCCAGGAGGCGCATGCCCAAATTCTGGCTACCCTGCTTTAAGAGACATAGTAAGTGCACAACCTTTAATGAATGGTGCATCATTATATAATATTGAAAATGGTTTAGACCATATATTAAGAATAAGTTGGGATTCATCCACTAATACATTTACAGCTAGCATATTAAATACTGCCCTATCTATTAACTATGGTAGTGTATCTATTTCTTCTCCAGATTTCGATCCAATGACTATTTTTGGTACAACTACCCCATTTTTTGGTTTTACTGCTTCTACAGGAGGACTAACAAACGAACAATCATTCTGTAACCCTGCAATTCTTTTACCAGTTGAAATAATTAGTTTTAGTCTTAATTGTAATCCAAAAAACACAAAATTGACATGGAAAGTAAAAAGTGAATTGAATACTGATTATTTTACAGTACTTAGATCTATTGATGGTATAAACTATGAAGATATAGGACATATAAATGGGTTAAAAAGTAATAGTCATAACGAGATTATATACTATTTCACAGATGAAAACCGACCAAATGAACAATGTTATTATACATTATCTCAAACAGATTATAACGGAACAACCAAATCAACAGGGTTTGTTAGAGTAGTTAACTGTTATCAAAATCAATCAAACATTCATCCTAATCCAGTTAAAACTGGAGAAATTTTAACTATTGAAATGGAAAAGCTAACAAAATCAATTGTAAATATATATAATATGAACGGTGAGATAGTTTTACATGAAACCTTTTCAGGATTTGATCAAGTTAAACTTAAGATAGATCTAAGTTCTGGATTATACCATCTCTCGATAACAAATAGTAACGGAATAAATATTAGTTCAACAAAATTAGTGGTCATTCATTAAATATGTATTATTTATTACTTTTTTTTGTAAATAAGA
>Ga0256824_10000609_pt1 | contig 13856 bp, 13 predicted proteins | sample CV67metaG_FD_191570 | JGI IMG/M metagenome (GOLD analysis project Ga0256824, IMG submission 191570) | Hydrothermal vent microbial communities from East Pacific Rise, Pacific Ocean - CV67 | ecosystem: Environmental > Aquatic > Marine > Hydrothermal vents | place: Pacific Ocean: East Pacific Rise...
TTTAAGAATTTTTATACTATACTTCTTTTATAAAATAAAAATTAACAAACTTTAACTATTCTTTATATTTTAAACTAATATGATAAGAATACTATAGAAGGCAACAACGCATGATTAAATTTCTATTAACCTATTGGATAGGTATTGCTATATTTTTTGGAATATTTTATTGGGAAACTTCGCCCGTAAGTCTTATAGTAAATCAATTTCAAACCAATCTTACTACCTATTTAACCTCATTAACACTACCCAGTGAAATAATGAACAACTATCATATTTCAATAACGCAAAACTACTCTTTGGTTATTGAAAAGGCTTGTAATGGAATTACTCCTTATCTCTTTTTTCTAGCCTCTATTGTTGCTTTTCCTTCAACTATTCTTCACAAAATAAAATGGGCTATACTGGGTTATTTGTTTATTGCAACAATGAATGTATTAAGAATATGGATGGTGACACAATTTGTATTGAAAGGACAAGAAAATTTCTCTTTTGCACATGATTACTTGGGAAATGCTCTTTTAATTATTACGGGTTTACTACTTTTTATAGGATTTGTAAAATATAGAAAAATAATTTACTAACAAAGTGAGATAAACTCACTTTATTATCTAATATTTACTTCTCCAAATATTCATAGGTATGTCCATTTGGTGTACAACCTTGAGTCTCTTCTGCAACGCCTTGTTCATTATAACAGACATCACTAATTGATGCAATCTCTCCAATATTCTTTTGACGATAGTTATAATAGGTACGAGAAGAGTTAACCTTTTGAACATTATCATCTAAAGTATAACTTGTTTCCGTTGTCATAAGACATTTTTCAACAACAATATCACCAACATACTGATAAGTACCATGTGAAAAATTATTTAACTGATCCTCTAATATACAATTATAATTGACTCTTACCGTTGAATAGCCTTGATGGTAACTATATCTCCAATTAAAAGTGGGTTCCCCTATGTTAAGATAACGTTTAACTTCATATTCGTTATTATCATAATCACCATTATTTAATCTTACTATTAGCATATTACTATTTATAGTAAGTGAAGAACTTTCATTCTCACCATTACTATCTTTATAGGTTAAAATATTTCCTTTTTTAGAGATAATTTCATTGTATGTTGAGATCTCCTCTTCATTATAAGATGATAACTCTTTTGATGTAAATTGCTTCACAACAGAACTTTTAGGAAAATAGTTGGAGAAATCAAGCTTATTATAGTTTTCATGAGGATCAAAATTCTCTGCTTCATGCTCTCTTTGAATCAAGATAGCATCTGCCTCTTCATCTGTCAATACCAACTCTATTGATAATCTATTTAAAACCGCATTTACACATACCTGATCCCCATTACAAGCATTCATTTTGGCAGGAATAGTATTCTCTATACCATTGCTAATTAACTCCTGAGCCATCTCATTGATATTTCCAAGAACCGCCTCTTTTACACTTAAACCTTTAAGTGTTAAGATTTTCATATTCTCTTCAAGATCAGCTAATAATATTTTGTAAAAATCACCAACATTTTTCATTACTTTTGCAGAACTTACATTCTCAATTGCCAAAAACTCTTTATCTATCATCGATTGTAAAATAGATAAATCTTTATTCTCTTCTTTAGCAGTTAATCCATTGAAAGGAAGAGTAAAGCTCTCTTTATAGTGTCGACTTTTTCGATCTTTCAATTCTAATAGAAGTGCTTTAGAGGGATCATAAGTCTCCAAAAGATAACGCCCCTCTGAGGTTAAAGTCAATTTAGAGAATATACTATTCTTTGTATCTTTTGGGTCAAATGTGATTTTTGCTTGAAGCTCTGTTAACTCACAGATACCATTACTATTATCATCTTGACAGATATTGGTAACAATATCTTGAGGAATTCCCACCAAGCTAATAATCTTTTGTTGTAAAACTTTTGCCTCTTTACTACTTCCACAACCACTCAATAGTATGATACCAACAAGAGTTAAAATCCAAAATCTCTTTTTCATTATTCTCTCCTTTTTTATGTAATATATTCTATGATACTACGATTTCTTTTAAGAAAAAATTAAAAAACAATATTTTAACAAAAAAAATTATTTTACAACGCTCTCTATCTTCTAGCTAAATTCTCTGTTTAAGAGAGTTATAGTTATACTTCGTAAAAAATAGGAAAAGAGATGACTGTAACCAAATATTCTGCAAATGGTAATGATTTTGTAATTATTATAAGAAAAAAAAGAAAGAACCGTTCAAAGCTGGCAAAGCGACTCTGTCATCGTCAAAATGGAATTGGTGCAGATGGATTGGTAGTAGTGATACCACATCCTGAATATGATTTTGAGTGGGACTTTTATAACGCAGATGGAAGCACTGCAACCATGTGTGGGAATGCCTCTAGAGCTGTTGCACATTTTGCCATGGAAAAAGGAATTTCTCAAGGGGATCAAGCAGAGTTTCTAACGGGTGCAGGTGTCATTCGTGCTGTAGTTAATGGTCTCTATGTGGTCTCTGATATGACCAAACCTATCATCTTGAGTGAAGAGATTGAAGAAGAGGGAGAGAAGTGGTGGTTTGTTGATACTGGTGTGCCTCACCTCATTGCCATACGAGAAAATATAGATAGATTTTCAATAGAAGAAGCTAGAGAGTTACGAAATAAGTACAACGCCAATGTAAATATCTGCACGGTAAAAGAGGGAGATCTTTATGTTCGAACCTATGAGCGTGGTGTTGAAGATGAAACATTGGCATGTGGTACAGGAATGGTTGCCTGCTTTATACGTGCTTATGGTGAAAAACTCATCGATAACGCGGTCAAAGTATTCCCAAAATCAGAAGATGAACTCTATGTGAGCCTAGAAGAAGAGGTCTATAAATTTGGAGGGCAAGTAAGCAAAACTTTTGTGGCAGAAACAATAGAATAACACAATTTCATCACAATTATTATGATAAAATCATAACTTATTTTACAGAATAAGGAATTGAAAATGCACAAAAAAATAGCCACAATTATTACTGCTCTACTCTTGAGCTCTTCTGCCATTTTAGGAAAAACTTTAGTAACGGTAAATGGTCATGCCATCTCTGACAGCCTCATTCCTCCAGGATATGAAAAACTAGATGATACACAGCGTTCAAACTTAATGGAGCAACTTATCAAGGAAGAGTTACTCCATGCAAAGCTGTTGAAAAGTGCGATTGTCAAAGATCAGCAGTTTAATAAAGTTTTTAACGAGCAGAAAAAGGCAACTCAGGAACAGTATAAAAAAAATACTGGAAAAAATCTAAATAAAGCACAACTCCGTGCCATTAAAGGCTCGATTGCGGTTGCACTCTATCAACAAAAAGCACTACAAAAAGCAAAAGTATCAAATCAAGAAGTTAAAGATTTTTATAACCAAAATCCACAAAGTTTTAACTATCCAGATTCAATTGAAATTGCCAATATTATTGTGCAGACAAAAAGTGAAGCGAATAAAATTCATAAAAATCTCAAAAAGTCTAACGATCTGGATAAAGATTTTATTCAAGAAGCCAATGCTCACCAACAAAATGGTTACATGGGATGGTTTGGAAAAGGTTCTGCACCTGAAAATCTTTTCAATAAAGCCTACAAATACAAACGAAAAACACTGCTTAATACACCAGTAAAAACCAAACATGGATACAATATCGTCTATCTTTTGAATAAAAAACATGCAGGAACAATATCTTTTAAAGAGGCTAAAAAGCGTATAAAAGAGATGCTAAAACAGAAAAAAGTAATTGAAGATCTAAGAAGTGAAATCGAAGAACTTTATGGTTCAGCCGAAATTGTCTATTAAGCTTAATTTTTTATTTATATTTTAATTAATTTATATTTTAAGTTTTTTTTAATTTATTTTAATAATGGAGTTGATATACTTATAAAGTTTAAACTTTAAAGGATAAGTTATGAAATTAACTTTTACAAAAGAAAATATTGATGAAGCTATAAAAAATGGTTGTAAAACTATCAGTGAATTGAATGATTTCATTCTAAAGATTAATCTCCACTCTCCATTAAATTTGTTAATAAAGTAGATTTTAATCTACTTTTATTTCTCTCTTCTATACTCTAAATAACTCAACAATAAGATCACCGCTACACCCAAATTAATCATCACATCAGCATAGTTAAAAACTGCAAAGTTAAACCCACAATGCCACGCCACATAATCAACAACACCTTCATGAATAAATCTATCATAGAGATTTCCAAAGGCACCACCTAAAATTAAACCTATAGGAAATGCATAGGCTTTAATATAGCCTTCATAAAAGGCATAAATAGAAATGCCCATAATTAAGAGAAGCTGTACCCATTTAAGGTTCTCTCCCAAAAAAGCAAACATTGAAAAGGCAACCCCACGATTATAGTGTAATTCAAGGTCAATACACGAGCCTTCGAGAATGGTTGCATATTCAATACCATTAACTGCTTCCATTGCCATAACTTTTAACGCTTGATCGATCACAAATGTTCCAATTAAAACCAAAAAAAAGATTACTAAAGCACGTATCATGCCAGAGCCTTTTTAAAGAAATTGACACTCTTTTCCATCATAATTTGCAGTGCATTATGATCTTTTCCTTCAAGCAAAATACGCATAAGATTTTCAGTTCCAGAGTAGCGAACAAGGTGACGCATTCCCCCCTTTTCTATCTCACTAAAAAGTGCATCCACACCTTTTATTTTATCAATTACTATTTTGTGTGAAATTTTCAAATTTGCTTGCTCTTGAGGATAGAGTTCAAAAATATCAAACGCTTCTGAAGCAGACTTATTCGTTTCGATCATATAAGCAAAAGCTTGCAGTGCCGAGACCAAGCCGTCACCTGTTTTGGCATAGTCAGAAAAAATAACATGACCACTCTGCTCTCCTCCAAAGTTTGATTTAACCTTTTTCATAATCTCCAGAACATGCTTATCACCAACATCACTACGCTCCAGTGTCACGCCGTGAGAAGCCAAATAATCTCCAAGTGCTTGATTGCTCATCACTGTTGCAACCACTTTGTTATTGGTCAATTTTTTCTCATTTTTAAGATGAATAGCCAATGCACCAATAAGCTTATCTCCATCAACAACATCTCCTTTTTCATCAACAATAACAATTCTATCCGCATCACCATCGAGTGCAATTCCTATATCAGCTCGTGTTTCGATAACTTTCTGAGCCAAAAATTCTGGATGCATCGCCCCACAGTTTGTATTGATGTTATACCCATTTGGCTCATTTGCCAAAACAATCACCTCTGCCCCTAACTCTCGCAGAACCGTTGGTGCAACCAAATACGATGCACCGTTAGCACAATCCACAACAATTCTCTTTCCATAGAGCGAATAGTTGGTAGGAAATGAATTTTTAATATGTACAATATAACGCCCAATCACATCATCAATTCGCTGAGAACGACCAATCTCTTTTTTGGTCACAAATGCATTTTCTAGCGAGTTAACATTATTGAAAATCTGCTCAATTTCCATCTCCGCACTTTTGGCTAGTTTATTCCCTTCTGAGTCAAAGAATTTAATACCATTATCATAATAAGGGTTATGAGAAGCGGTGATCATAATTCCCGCATCACAACGCATATTTTCTGTAATAAAAGCAATTGCAGGAGTCGGCATAGGTCCCACCTGAACCACATCAAAACCTACCGCAGTTAATCCTGAAACCAAAGCGTTTTCAATCATGTAACCAGACTTACGCGTATCTTTTCCAACCAAAATTTTATTATATTTACTGCTCTTTTTCAGATGAATTCCCGCAGCCAATGCCAAACGCATTACATTCATTGCGTTTAGCTTGCCACCTGCCAATCCACGTACACCATCGGTTCCAAATAATTCCATTGATTAACTCCATATTAAGTATTAAAATAGAAGTTTAACACAGTTAAGGTATAAAAAAGATGCGTAAGTTAAGCTAAAATAAATCAAGATATAATACGCCAACTAAAAAACAGCATCCCGTTACGTTTTACAGGATGAAATAAAGGTCGATTTTGAGTGAAAATTTAATTGGTTACATTGATAACTTGGGAAATATTATAGACACACAGAGTGCAGATGAGAACTGCGATGCACAACCTATTGAGTACGATAACTCAATAGCATCTTTAGAGATTGTAAGACACTCTACAGCACACCTTATGGCACAAGCCATTACTCAAATGTATACAAATGCTAAATTTTTTGTGGGACCAAATGTTGATGAAGGTTTCTACTATGACTTTAGAGTGGATGAGAAGATTGGTGAAGAGGATTTGAAAAAAATCGAAAAGACCATGAAACAGCTTATCAAGAAAAAGTATAAGATAGAGAAGTACGAAATTACAAAAAATGAAGCGTTGGTAAAGTTTGCCGATGATGATTTGAAACAAGCCGTACTAACACGAATTCCAGATGAGATTGTATCGGTCTATAAGCAAGGTGATTTCGAGGACTTATGTCAAGGACCTCACGTTCCTGCATTAAGATTTTTACATAACTTTAAACTAACACGTGTAGCAGGTGCTTACTTGGGTGGAGACGACACTAAAGAGATGCTTACACGTATTTATGGTGTTGCATTTGCTGACAAAGAGACTCTAAAAGCTCATTTAACTATGCTTGAAGAGGCAAAAAAACGTGACCACCGAAAAATTGGTGCAGAGATGGAACTCTTTATGTTCGATGAAGAGAGCGGTGCAGGTTTACCATTTTGGATGCCAAAAGGTGCAAAGCTTCGTCATAAGCTAGAAACCATTCTACATAAAGCACACAGGGTCAGAGGCTATGAACCTGTACGAGGTCCAGAGATTTTGAAAGCTGATATGTGGCGAACATCTGGGCATTATGCTTGTTATGGCGAAAATATGTACCTAACAACCATTGATGAGCAAGAGTATGGAATTAAACCAATGAACTGTATTGGTCATATTCAAATCTTTAAACAGAGTGGTAAAAGTTACCGTGACTTACCACTGAAATATTATGAGTATGGTGTGGTTCACCGACATGAAAAATCGGGTGTCCTTCATGGTCTTCTGAGAGTTCGAGAGTTTACCCAAGATGATGCCCATATCTTCTGTACACCTGAGCAAATTGCAAGTGAAGTTATTGATATTGTTGAGTTTGTAGATAGTGTTATGAAACTCTTTGGCTTTGAATATACCATGGAAATTGCAACCAAACCAGAAAAAGCAATTGGTGAAGATAGTGTTTGGGATTTGGCAACAGAGGGGCTAAAAACAGCACTAACAGAGAATAATCTACCATTTACCATTGATGAAGGTGGTGGAGCATTCTATGGACCAAAAATTGATGTAAAAATCACCGATGCTATTGGTAGAAAATGGCAGTGTGGAACAATTCAGGTAGATTTTAACCTCCCTGAACGATTTGGTGCTGAATATGTGGCAGAAGATAATACACGAAAACAGCCTGTAATGATTCACCGTGCTATTCTTGGTTCATTTGAACGATTTATAGGAATCTTAACCGAGCACTATGCAGGAGAGTTTCCACTCTTCTTAGCTCCAACACAGGTTATTTTTGTCCCTATTTCTGAAAGCCATGTGGCGTATGCCAAAACACTTAAAAAAGAGTTAATGAAAATTGAAATTGATTGTGAAATTTTTGATAAGAACGACAGTTTAAACAAAAGAGTACGAAATGCAGAGAAGCAAAGAGTACCTTATGTGGTAATTATTGGAGATGAAGAGATCAATAATAAAAGTGTGGCAATTCGAAATAGACGTAAAAAAGAACAATATAACCTTTCTTTTGATGAATTTATGATAGAATTAAGCCAACAACTAAATGAAGGTAAAATTTGAGTAGACAGAACAACAGAAATAATAGAGGAAGAAAAAAGCCAGACGACACCATAATGAATGATAAAATCAGAGCCCATGAAGTACGTGTTCTTGGGGATGATGGTGAGCAGTTTGGTATTATTTCTCGTGATGAAGCTTTACAGATTGCAGATAATAAAGGGCTAGATTTGGTTCTTGTATCGCCCAATGCTAAACCGCCTGTAGCAAAAATTATGGACTATGGTAAGTTTAAGTATGAACAAGAGAAAAAGAAAAAAGAGGCAAGAAAAAATCAAAAAACCATTGATGTAAAAGAGGTTAAATTCTCTTGTAAAATTGCAGAAGGGGATATTGCCTACAAAGTAAAACATGCCAGAGAGTTTTTAGAAGCTGGAAAACATGTTAAACTAAGAGTATTTTTACGTGGTAGAGAGATGGCAAACCCAGAATGGGGTGTAGATGTTCTTAGACGTGTATGGCCAATGCTTGAAGATGTTGGTGTACTTGAACAAGATGCACGACGTGATGGTCGATATGTTAATATGTATGTAACACCACAGAAAAAATAATCTTACCTTCTCTATAGAGCATTTAATTATTTAAATGCTCTATTTTATTATCCTTAACCTCTAACACTACCCCTCTCTATTTTTAATTAAGGAATATCATGAAAAAATTTTTAACAATAACAGTTACAACCATCCTACTTTGGGCAATCTCAACCTATATTATTAGTACTCAGACTCAACAAGAGTTTCAACACTACATTGATAGGTCAAACCAACTCTCTCAAACCAATGGATTTAAATTAATACTCTCTGATTATCAACCCTCTTTTTTAAACTCTATAGCTATTGTTCAGATAGATTTTATCGATCCCATTGTTCAGAAAGAGCTTGAAAAAGAGTATATTCTACCTATAAAAATTAAATATAATATTGAGCATGGTCCTCTCTTTTTTAAAGATGGATTTGGAGTAGGTCTTTCAAAACTTCATAATGAATTTACTATCAATTCGATGCTGAAACCAAAAGCAAAAAAAGAGCTTTTAGCCTTGGTTAAAAAAGATATAAATTTTAACACCACAATGATTCTCTCTTTTGATAAAAAACTCCATTATACAATAGAGAGTGATCCAATCAGTATTGATCAAGAACATGAAATATTTGAAATTACACCGCTAAAACTCAAAGGAACAGTCGATATTAAAACCCTACAGGGAAACAATCACTTTGCGATTGATAAGATTCAATTTAAAAAGAAAAATAGCCCCGATAGTCTCTACCTTAAAGATTTTGAATTAGATATAAACATTCATGAGTTTGTTAACAATACGCTTCTCTTTGGAGACTTTCAACTCTCAATTGCTAACCTGAATGTTCATGATCAATTCAACCCTTTTGTCAAAAATATTAATCTTTCATTAAAAAGCCGAATGAGAACTAAAAGAAGCAGTGATAAAACCATGAATAGTGATTTTGAACTCGATATTGATCTTCAAAATACAACACTTCCAAAGCAATTTGAAACTATTAAAAATCTTAAACTCACAATGAATATGAAAGATCTAGGGATTGAAGGAATGTTTCAATTTCAACAATCAGCACAGCAAGCACAAGAAGAGCAGAGCCAACTTCTCAACGATCTACAGACAAGCTCTCCAGAAAATATGCAAGCGCTCGTTAAACAATTTGAAATTATACAAAATAAAATGATAAATAGTATTGTCGACTCGCTCAATACACTCTTAATTAAAGATAAGAGTTCGATCAACTATCGCCTTGATATGGAGAGTAAAGAGAACGTTTCAAGTCATGTCCAACTCGAAGTTGGCTACAGAGGAAATATTAAATTTGAAGGAAAAGTTGAAGCCCTAATAGCAAAAATACAATCTGAAATTCTTTCACTTATCAAACTTAATCTTCAGATAAAACTCAATAAAAAACATATAAAAATGATACCAATTCCTCTGTTTAAAGAGCAGTTAAAGATAGGAGTTAGAGAAGGTTTTGTCAAAGAGAATAACACAACATATATGCTTAATGGATACTACAATAACAAAGAACTTATTATTAATGACAACAACTTAACCGCGACAATTTTACCTCTTATTATTATGTTGACAGCAGAGTAATTTATTGAATGAAAAAGATAATTTTACTTCTAATATTAAGCACAATTATATCTCTTAGCAATGAGCTTCCAATAGAGCCTTCTCTCTCTCAAGGTAAACTAAAAAATGGATTTAAATATACTATTATGCATAACCAAAAACCAAAAAATCGAGCCGAACTCAGACTCTTGGTGAAGGTTGGTTCTCTTGAAGAAGAAGATGACCAGCAAGGTGTTGCACATTTTATTGAGCATCTTGCATTTAATGGATCAAAAAATTTTAAGAAAAATGAATTAATTTCATATTTAGAATCAATAGGAGTAAAGTTTGGTAATGACTTAAATGCCAACACAAACTTTGAAAAAACACTCTATATGTTAACTATTCCTCTAGAAAAAGACAATCTTAAAAAAAGTTTTCTTGTTTTTTCAGATTGGGCAAATGGGCTGAGTTTTAATCCAAAAGAGTTTGATAAAGAGCGTGGTGTCATCTTGGAAGAGGCGCGACTTCGAGACAATGTTCATCTAAGAATATTTCATCAATACAAAGCACTACTTTATGGGAATAGCCCCTATCTAAACCGTGAGCCTATTGGAAAAACAGAGATTATTAAAACAATCCCTATCCAACGTGCCAAAGCGTTCTATCAACGTTGGTATCGACCAGAATTGATGCATTTTGTTGCTGTAGGTGATTTTAATACTACAGAGATAAAGAGACTCATAAAAGAGACATTTTCCGACTTAAAAAACAGTAATCATCAAAAAACTCTCCCAAGAGTGATTCCAGAAAATAATACAACCAGAATTAAGACCGTTTGGGATGAAGAGTTAACCGCCAACTACCTATCAGTATACTATATGGATAGACTCTATCCGCTAAGAACAAAAGAGAATTTAAAAGAGAGCATTATTGAGACCATTTTGCTGAAACTCTTCAATGCAAAAGCAGATGAACAGATTGAAAAGAACCATCCAAAAGCAACAGTCATCAAATTTAGCTCCAGTCAACTCAACCATGATCGAGGATATTATGCATTTTTTGCACAATATAAAGGGGAAGATGAACTCTTAGCACTCAAAGAGCTTTACTCCATAATATGGGGCTTTCAGAAATATGGATTCTCAAAAAATGCACTTAATCGTGCAAAAAATGCACTGTTAGCTGAAAATAAAAAACGCTATCAGCAGGTTCATGATCAAAAATCTTCACGTTTAAGCCACAAAATAGTCAAAAGTATTGTTTCCGACTCTATCTTTATCGCTTATGATGTTGAACATCGCCTAATAAAATCGTTAATAAATGAGATTAAAATTGAAGATATAGATAGACTCTTTAGAAAAATTATCAACTTTAAAGATCGAGTTATACTATTTCAAAATAACCACGGTAAACAATATACAAGAGAAGAAGTTCTTTCAACCATTAACCAAGCAAAGAGAAATCTCAAAGCAGAAGATAAAGAGAAAAAATTACCCAAAAACCTTCTAATCAAAGAGCTTGTAAAGAGAAAAATTATCTCCAGAGAATATCATAAAAAAAGTGACATGCATCAGTTTATCCTCGAAAATGGCGTTAAAGTTGCCTTCAAAAAGAGCTCTTTTAGCAAAAATAACGTCATATTAAAAGGTTTTAGCTTTGGAGGAAAATCGATCTATAAACCAAAAGATCTCTTAACTGTTGCACGATCAACACTCTTTGTTAGCAGTTCTGGTGCAGGTGAATTTTCTCGTTTGGAGTTACAAAAGATTCTTTTAGGTACAACGCTAAGCCTCTACACAACCATTCAAGCACGTAGCGAAGAGATCAATGGAAAAAGTAATATTCATGACATAGAAAATATGTTTGCCCTACTCTATCTTAAAATTACACAACCAAAAATTGATAAAAATATTGCTAGAAATATTAAAAATATACTCAAAGTCAAAGCTCAAGAAGCACTCAATAACCCTCAAGAGAAATTCTATAGAGAGATGAAGAAGTACTATTATCAAAACAGTCCAAGAATTCAATTTGAGACACCCAAAGAGATTGAAGCCTTTGATGATTCTCGCCTACTCTCGATATATAAAGAGCGTTATTCGGATCTCAATAATTTTGTTTTTGTTATTATTGGAGACATTTCTCTGAAAAAAGTAGAAGAGTTAAGCCAAAAATATCTAGCAAATCTTCCAACGCTAAACAGAGAAGAGTCTTTTGTTAAAAGAGATTTACCCTATAGAAAAGGTCATCTAACTTTTGTAAAAAACTATAATCATGAGAATATTTCGCATATTAGATTGGAGTATAAAAGTAAAATTCCCTACAATGAAAAAGATGAACTTCTAGCCCAAGCAGTGAACCAGATATTAACCGTTCGATTACGAAAATTGATTCGTGAAGAGAAGTCAGCTGTCTATAATATCAATACCCTTATCTCATTGGATATGTTAGAAGATAGATCCATAGCTGTGATCTCTTTTGCGTGTGATCCAGAGCGAAAAGAGGAACTTCTAAAGATGATTAATGGTTCCATTGAGAAGATCAAGAAAAATCTTGTCTCTCCAAAAGAGTTGGCTGTTTACAAAAAAGGGTTTGCCACAAAACAGGAAACCGATCTAAAAGAGAATCGATATTGGCTGAGAGCCATCGAAAAGTTTTATAAAAAAGAGATACCTCTCCATAATATCTACAAATACACCACCCTTAACAACCAGATTACTTCCCAAGATATTTTAGAGTTTGCCAATAGAGTTTTTGGAGAAGATATAATTCAAATGGAGTTAAACCCTAAGGAATAATGGTAATAGGCGTACCGTTGGGTACGCGTTCCCACACCTCTTCCATATCATCATTACTTAGGGCAATACAGCCATCAGTCCAATCAAGTAACATCGGTAACCAATCCCCCAAAGGTGAGAGTGACCAAGAGCTTGGTGTGCCATGAATCATAATCATACCCCCTGCACTCATCCCAAGCTTTTTAGCTTTGGCTTTGTCTCTTCTGTTTGGATATGAGATATGAATAGATTTATTATAACGAAGACTTGCCTGTCTCCAATCTAAAATATAGTTTCCCTCGGGAGTCTTCATGTCCCCTTCAAACTCTTTTGCACCAACTGCCTCTTTGCCCAAAGAGATATGGTATCGACTTGAAACTTCACCTCCACTATATAAGTAGAGCATTCGCGTCGATTTTTTTAGAATTACCCTATCTGCCAACATAATAGTTTCGGCAAATAGAGAGGTTAAAAGTGTAAAAGAGAAAAAAGAGAGGAGTTTCAACATGGCTATTCCTGAAAAGTATGATTTAAGATACATTTTTTAACTCTAACACACTCCTCCTGAAGATATTTTAAATCTTTTGAGTTATCAATAAGGTAGGTTGATAAATCTCGCTTTTTTTCTATACAGATCTGAGAATCGATTCTTTGTTGTGCTTCTCTGTTAGTAGAATGGTCACGACCAATTAGACGTTTGAACTGTATCTCTTTTGGGGTATATACCACAATAGAGGAGTTGATAGGATAACGATCCTTGCTCTCAAAAAACAGAGGAATATCCACAATATAAGGCTTGCTTAAACGATCTTGTTCAATAGCTTGCTTCTCAATCTCTTTAAAAATCAAAGGGTGAAGAAGTGATTCTAACCGTAGTTTTTCATTTTTATTAGAAAAGATCAAACCACCCAATGCCTTTCTATTAACCTTACCATCCAAAATATACTCCAGACCAAATAGCTCTACAACTCTATCTTGATGAAGATCTAACATTAAGTGTGCAATTTTATCTGCATCAATAATATGAAATCCTTCGGACGAAAAATAGTTGCAAACAGTACTTTTTCCTGTTGCAATACCTCCTGTTAATACCACCGCGTATTCAAATGCCATATTGCTCTCCTAGAAAATTAAAGTAACTGTGTACAATAGCGTTTATTTC
>Ga0256824_10000610_pt1 | contig 13837 bp, 13 predicted proteins | sample CV67metaG_FD_191570 | JGI IMG/M metagenome (GOLD analysis project Ga0256824, IMG submission 191570) | Hydrothermal vent microbial communities from East Pacific Rise, Pacific Ocean - CV67 | ecosystem: Environmental > Aquatic > Marine > Hydrothermal vents | place: Pacific Ocean: East Pacific Rise...
GCCATGTTTATCCTTGTCTTTGTTTATGTTTTGGATTTTTACAAATCACGCGTACGATACCCTTGCGTTTAATGATTTTACAATCATCACACATTTTCTTTACTGATGGTCTAACCTTCATGGTTATCTCCTATAAATGTTTTGCACCTAACGATTTGCGTGGATAGGCGATGTTTTGCCTCTCCAACTCTTGAGTAATCAGTGCTACTTAATCAAAAGTTCTTCGCACAGTTTCCTAAAGCCTAAAGTTTTAGGGACACGAATTATATCGAATTATATTTAAAGTTTGCTGACATGCCTAAAGTGCAACTATTATAGATGCTAACATTTTTCTTTCATTTGACATTTTTTGACTTTACTTACACTATAATATACAAAAATTTATTACTAAATTTTATTATAAAGAATGGACAAAGGCTTACTTAAGTGATACGTTTTATCTTCGCACTCTTTTTAATGTCAGCATGTTTAAGTGCAAACTACACACAAGCACTAGACTACTATACTGCTGGAAAATATAAAAAAGCAATCGCTATGATAAAGGCATCCAAAAAACAATACTCTGACCCTCAATTACACTTGCTTTGGGGGAAAAGTGCACAAAAGCTTGGGCAGATTAATGCTGCTATGAGTGCCTATGAACGTGTACTCCTTTTGGATGAAAATAATATTCAAGCACAAACACAACTAAATCGTATATATACGCAAACACATAGAGATACACTCATTAAGAAGAAGCATCAGCAAACCCTTTATTCAAGAGGAGGGAAACCCGCTTTAACAGAAAGGGGCATTACCTCTTTTTCTGCCAAAGCATCTCTAGCTTTTGGCTATGACAATAACCTAGATGCTACACCTGATAGTGAAACACTACAAGAGTACTTTGGAGCTACAGTGAAAACCAATAGAGTTTCATCTTCTTTTTTTAGATTTACTTCTTCCATCCATCTTATTGATGACTTCAATACAAAGGATGGTTGGTATGCTAAATATCTTTTACGTACCTATATACAAAGTCATTTTCATGCAAGTTTTTATAACCTGCGAGCCTCATCTTTTGAGTCAGGAGTGGGATATGCCACACAGAATTACAATATTTATATGCCTCTGGGTTATCACCGTATTCATTATCTAGGAAAAGACTTACTATCACAATACCGTTTTAATCCACAAATTTTTGTACCCATAGGAGATAATATTATTTTTGATATGAATCTTCTTTATTCAAAAAATAATTATTTTAACCAAAAAGATAGAATAAAAAATGATACGACCTATGCTGTAGAAGCTGGTGGGTACTATACATTTGACAAAAATCATATCTCCACTCACTTTAAATATGAACACCATTCTGCTATTAATGGTTTTGCTTCCAAATATATCGGTGCTGATTTTTGGACATTTAAACTTGGCACAAAATACTATTTCAATCCACTCTTTTTAGGGACATTAAACTACCGTTTTAGATATGGTCGTTACGATGATACTGTTGGCACAACGATGACAACAAGAGATGACAACTTTCACCAGATAGGGACTAAGCTTAGTTATTTATGGTCAAAGAAAAGCCAACTTTATGTTGAAGATACCTACTCCGAAAATCATTCAAATTTTCCAGTAGCAGTATACAAAAAAAACTCCCTTCTATTTGGAATAAACTTTACTTACTAACATAGTAAGCTTGACATTTTTTGACATTTTTGAGCTATACTTTAATTCATTAAAACAATTTCATAGAGCAAAGGCCAGTAAGATGCAAAAAATATTTCTCTTTTTACTACTTAGTATTGTAAGCTTTGCAAATATTGGTACTATCATGGTCGCCAAAGGCGATGCATATGTAAAACGTACGCAAAGTATGTTAGCTATTACAAATGGTATGAGCATACAAAAAGGTGATGAAATCATCACAAAAAAACGAACCCGTGTGCAAGTCATGCTTAATGATGATACCGTCATTACTATTGGTCCAGAGTCATCCTTCTCATTTTTGGACTACTTTTTTGATGGATCTAAAAAATCGACCATTCAAATGCAAGCGAACAGAGGCTTTTTCCGTTCAGTCACAGGGCAAATAGGAAAGATTGCCCCTGAAAGATTTAAAGTTAAAACACAACTTGCCACCATTGGTATTCGTGGGACAGATTTTTCTGCTCAACTTGGTACAGACTCTGCATCTTATATTTGTAATCGTGGAGAAATCACACTTTCATTCTCGCAAGTACAAAAAAGTGTTGTTGGAGGGGATAAGCTTCTTCTACATTTAGACGGATTAACTGTAAAAGAACTACCAGAGAGAGAAATTGACAATAATCTTCAAGTAAAACAATTACTAAAAAAGCATAATGAACAAATTGGGATTAATGCCAATAATATTTTAGACATTACGGAGAATAAACCAGAGACTACAAATATTAAATTTAATTGTGACTCTCACTAATCTTATCTTATGAAAAATGCCTTTATTAAAGTAGGGATAGCATTTGTGCTTTCTCTACTTCTTTCTTGGGTTTACCTTTACAATTCACAAATACTTTTTTCCATTGACAATAAACTACATGATGTCATGTTTACTCTCCGTGGGGAACTTCCAAAAAGTGACAAGGTTGTCATTATAGATATTGACAATAAATCTCTCGCTAAAATAGGTCAATGGCCATGGAGTCGGGATATTATCTCTACACTTATCAAAAATTTAGCAGAGGCAAAAGCAGGTGTCATTGGTCTAGATATGGTCTTTGCTGAAGCAGACAAAAGTTCACCTCATTTACTTAAGAAAAAGTTCCCACAAATTTTTCAACAGCTACCAAACTATGATCAAATTTTAGCCAATACACTCCAGAATATACCTGTAGTAGGAGGTTTTGTCTTTACAGAAGAAAAGATTACAGAGAAACATACACCTCTTATCCCTACAATATTCATAGAAAAGGGTCTCAAAGGTACCCATGCACTAAAAGAATCGAAGGGGATTGTCATAAATACACCCCTCATACAAAATGCACTTTACAGTAGTGGTTTTTTCATGATTAAGACAAATGAGGGTGGGGTAATTCGCTCTGTGCCTCTTATATCAAAATACGATAATGTTATCTACCCCTCTCTCGCATTTGAAATGCTTCGTATCTATACTGGTGTGAATAAAGTATATATTGTAGGCGATGAGAACGGTGTAGCTTTTATAAAGCTAGGTGACATTACAATACCCACAGACAATTCTGCTGAATTTATAGTCAATTTTAGAGGAGCTAAAAAACATTTTAAATATATCTCTGCTTTAGATATCTTACAAAAAAACTTTAATCCAAAAGATATCGAAAATAAATTTATCCTTCTAGGAACTTCTGCTCCTGGACTAAAAGACTTAAGATATATTGCCTTTGATAGTACTTTCCCTGGTGTAGAAATTCACGCAAATGTAATCGATAATATTTTACAAGGAGATTTCATTGAAAAACCTTTTATAGCTAAACTATATAATTTAGCTGTCATTTGGGGACTTATTTTTTCGCTTATGCTTATTTTTGCCTATATTACTTCTTGGCTTATTATTCCTATAGCCATTTCCTTATTTTTACTCATGATCAATAGTTTTTATGAAATACTCTTTCATTATGGATTATCCCTCAACTATGCTATACCTATTTTGGCTTTTATCGCTACACTCATACTCTCAATAGGAGTAGACTATTTCTTTGCTTCAAGACAAAGAGAACAAGCTAAACGTATTTTAGGTAAAAAAGTTTCACCCTCTGTCATGCAACATTTACTAGCCCATGCTGATGAAGGTCTTATTGAATCAAAAGAAGTATCTACTACCATATTTTTTTCTGATATTAGAGGCTTTACTACCATCTCGGAGCGCATAGGTTCCCCTAAAAAATTGATTGAGATGCTTAATGTCTATATGACACCTATGACCAATACAATTATTGAGCATAAAGGGACAATTGATAAATTTATTGGTGATGCTATCATGGCATACTGGAATGCCCCCGTTCCTGTTGAGGGTCATCCAGATTTAGCACTCTCTGCCGCCATTCAACAGATAGAACAACTCAAAGATATTAATACTTATATTTATAAACACTATGCTGTAAATATACATATAGGGATAGGTCTTCACACAGGAGTTGTCACAGCGGGGGATATGGGATCTGAAGGGCGATCTGACTATACAATCATCGGAGACAACGTAAATATTGCTTCTCGGATAGAGGGATTAACACGGATATATGGTGTTGAGATTCTCATTTCAGAAGAGACATATAATCAACTAAAAGGTCGCTATAAAATACGTTTTATTGATATAGTAGCAGTGAAAGGAAAAATCAAACCTGTGAAAATCTATCAAGTATTACCACAAAGTTCAACTGTATCTGAAGAAGAGTTTCATACTTATAATCAAGCGATACATCTTTTCCAAGACAAGCATATTAAACCTGCATACATTCTTTTTGATAAACTTTCTAAAATGAATTCGTGTAAACTTTATACCTATTATATGGAAAGATGTAAACAACATATTGACAATCCAACACATGTATTCTCTCTCATTGCAAAGATGACAAATAAATAGTTTAAAAGCTTATCGTATCACCATCATCTAATATTACTACATTCCATTTACCTTGTAATGTGGCAATCTCTTCTCTGATTATATCACTATATATAGGTTTAATATGATTAATATATAAAGTTAAATTCAATGGTTCTAAAGTCTTAATACCTTCAAATAAGTAGTCTGCGGTCAAATGCTTACTCACTCTTGCAAGTTCTCCCATACGTATAGGGAAAGAACACTCTAGCACTAGTGATGTAATGCTAGCATCATCTTTTACCATTTGTACTATATGTTCTAAGGAATATGTATCTGCCGATAAAAGAAGTGCTGAAGTATCTGCTTTTATTTTATATCCAATACTAGGGACAGAATGATCTCCTAAAAATGCTTTTACTGTTTTTCCATCTCCCAGCGGATACTCTTCTCCTATATTTACATGATGATATGTTATCGTCATATCTTCAGCATTGTGCAAAGGGATTTTAGAAAAGTCTGGCCATATTTTATTATTGAAGAAATGTTCTTGCAATGCTTCTATTGTTTCTTCTAAAGCAAATATTTTTAATGTTTTTGTACGCGCTTCATAATAATTATCCAAAATATAAGCAATGTCTGCGATATGATCTAAGTGTGAATGTGTTAACCATATAGTTTCTATATGTACAGATTTTTCTTCTAAAGGGAGTAACAAATTACCTGCATCAATCACGTGTTTTGCATTAAGATAGAATGAACTACTCCCACCTTCTGCACTCTTTGCTCCATGTGCACCTAAGACTGTAATACTATTATGCACGTGTTTCATCCTTTAGCATCTCCCGTATAGCCATAAATTTTTCTTTATTTTTTATAAGGATATCTACTAAATTGGGATCAAAATGTTTGCCTTTTTCTTCGATAAGATGATGGAAAACATCTTCTTCTTGCCACGCATCTTTATACACACGTTTTGAGCTTAACGCATCCATTACATCTACCAATGCTACAATACGTCCATAAATATGCACTTCTTCACCTTTAAGTTGACGAGGATACCCTTTCCCATCATAACGCTCATGATGCTCATATGCAACAGTTGCAGCAGCCTTGAGTAGCTTCCTACTAGAACTCTTAAGCATTGAATATCCCAATGCCGCATGTGTTTTCATTATTTTCCATTCCTCTTCGGTTAAAGGTCCTGGTTTATTGAGTATATGATCAGGTATGGCTATCTTCCCTATATCGTGCATGGGGGATGCTTCACCTAAAAGTGTCGCCTCTTCTTCCCCCATACCATAAAGTTCAGCTAAAAGTTTTGCATAAGCTGAAACCCTTTTAACATGATTACCTGTCTCTTCAGAGCGTCTTTCCCCCACAATACTCATAATATATATCAGTTCTTTTTGCGTGGCATCTATCTCCTCTATCAACAACATAGAACGAATTGTTTCACTTACATATGTCGAGGCTAACCTAAGATGATTCAAGTCAGCTTCTATGAAGATTTCATTACTTTTCTTATTTATTACCTGAATGGCTCCTGTGGTCTCTCCACGTCTATTTTTCATAGGAATAACCATCATAGTCTTGGTCTTGTACCCTGTCTCTTCATCTATACTAGAATTAAAACGGCTATCTGCATACACATCATTAATAATCAAAGATTCTCCACTATCTACGGCATACCCTACAATACCACTATACGGTTCAATAGTAAGTTTTTCTATACCATGGGCAATTTTTGTCCATAATAGTTTTTTTGATTTATCTAAAATCCATATAGTACATCTATCAGCAAAAACAATATCTCGACCCATCTTAGCAAGTGCTTGTAAAAGCTCTTTATTGTCATTCAGTTTGGCTATCTCTCCAATGCTATCAAAGATAAATGTTAAGAGTTCATCTGTATTACGTTTCATTTTTTCTTATAGCCCACAGCCAGTAATTAAACTTCTTGGCGTATTGCTACCATCTGTTATTTTAAGTTCTTCTGTGCCATCCACTTTAGTCGCTCTAAATAATAATTCATTATTTATTTCTATATAGTTTGTAATAGACTCCGTATTTAGTAGTGTAGCATACTGTGTAGATACGTCATGATATTCATTAAATAAATCTACTTTTTTGTCTACTACATTACTGCTAGCAATATAAAGATTAAAATATTGACTGTAGTGTACAATACTGTTAACGCTAGTAAGGTTAGTTATCCCCTTGTACTTAGTTTTTTCTTTATTTACCCTGTACTGTATTGGTTCTCCTGATGTAAGATTCACATGACATAAAATTTCATTACTTGAAGATACGGTATCTGCCACGAAATATAGATTATCATTTATAGTTAGAAAATTTCTAGGATTTGCATCAGCAAATCTATTATCATAAGGAACGGCAAACCCAAAGATATGTACCTCTCCTTTTTGTCCTGAAAAATTTTCATACATAACTGTACCCTCACTGCTTCCATCACTTATCCAAAGTTCTCTCCCAAATCTTTTAGTCTCTGCAGAAAAGACTAAAGTACCATGATAATTAAACAACTCCCTAGGAGTAGAGCTGGCTCCTCCAGACTGTATATTAAAATATCCACGATTACTATACCCTGATGCTATGTCTGAAATATTGGTATTGTAGTACCAAAGTTCTCTACCTATTGGCGTAGGAAGTGTCGTACCTCCATCATCTGCAGAAAAATAAAGTACCCCATTAATATTTTTTAAGTCTTGGGGGTTTGAAGAACCCTTACTGTTAATATCATTTACTTGATTGGTACCTTCTAATGTCCCATCACTTCTCCATAGTTCTCTACCATTTTTCTCATCGTTCGCAGTAAAATATAGCGTACCATTTACATTTGTCATATTTATAGGTTTTGAATTCCCAACTTTGTTGATATTCTTTACCATTCTCGTACCAAATGCCGTACCATCACTCTTCCAAAGTTCAACTCCGTTGACACCATCTTTGGCTGCAAAAAATAGTGTGCCATTAATATCTATAAGATGCTGTGGATTTGAATGTCCTTTTCCTGTTGTCTTGATATCTTTTACTAAGACGGTACTACCTTCGGTACCTTGGCTTTTCCAAAGTTCTCTACCATGTACCCCATCATTTGCCATAAAAAAATATGTATTATTTATTTTTACAAAAGATTTAGGCAAAGCACTACCTACACTGCGTATATTTTTTACTCTTGCCGTACCACTTTTGGTTCCGTCTGTACGCCATAGCTCTTCATCATTTGCATTACACCAAGAAAATAAATATGAAGTAAGCTGTGTATTTCCCACTTCCATGTACACCAATACTTCATTTGAGTCATCTAACCCATCGTTGGCTATAAACGTAAAACTATCATTCCCTGTATAATTTGGATCTGGCGTATAAGTTACCTTATTAACGGAAGAAATACTTACCTTTCCATAGCTAGGAAATGTTCCAATCCTATACGTCAGTGTATCCCCATCCGTATCATTTGCATCTAGCACAATAGTAGGTGTACCACTCACATCTAAATTTATTGACTGTCCATATGCTATAGGTGGGCTATTAGGTACATTTGATGTTATATATACAGTAGCAATATTTGAATCTATTGTTCCATCATTTACTTTATATGTAAAACGTGTATTTCCTGTATATGTCCCTCTGTCATATGTCACTTGTCCAGTTATGTTGTTATCTACAATTAGCGTCCCAAATGCGGGGACACTTACAATGCTATAGATTAAGGTGTTTCCCTCTGCATCACTTGCATTAAGTACAAAAGTACGTACAGAGCTATTCATGTCATCCATACTCACATTAATATCTGTGGCTATAGGGGTTGTATTTGGTTCGGTAACATCTTTTATAGTTATATCTATATTTACTACATTTGAAGTGGCATTAAATTCATCTCGTACCTCATAAGTAAAACTATCTGTACCAAAATAATCAGGGTCTGGTGTATATGCAAAAATATTTCCAACAATCCCAACACTACCATTGGAAGGGTCATCAACGATACTATACGTTAATTTCGCTCCATTATCAACATCACTTCCTTCTAATGGACGAGTCAGATTAGTATCTTCATCCATTATATATGTATTTCCTATGGCTACAGGTTTATTGTTGGTAACTGTCACTATTCTTGTCACTTCTAGTGCTACATTCCCCGCACTATCGTTGACATCATATCTTATGATATAGTTGCCTGGTATGGCAGTATTTACAGTATCTCCACTGATGACCATACTACTTGTAATATCCCCATCTATATTATCACTTGCACTTGCCCCAACTTCTGTATATACCGCCCCAACAGCAAGAGTCACATCTCCTCCTTGTAGCGTTATAACAGGTACAATATTGTCAGGAATACTATCAACTACCTCATTAATGATGATATTCACAGTAGCAATATTTGAATTACTACGACCATCATTTGCCACATACGTAAAATTATCTATCCCAAAATAATTTGTATCTGGCATATATATAAGTTTTGTACCACTACCACTCAGCGTACCATGTTTTGGTAACGTTTTTGCTATATAACTCAGAGTATCTTCATTTTTATCTTTGGCTGTACTATTAAGATTAATCAATATACTTGTATCTTCTTTCAATCGTATGTTTTGATTTTCTACGACAGGAGACACTTCAGTACGCAAGATGGTTTTAGTTACATTCCCTTCACATAGCTTCTGCCCATTAATGACTGTACGTGCAAAGAAATGGTAGGTTGTATCTATATAGACAATAGGTGTATTCTTTGGATTAGGTAGCACTTCCCCTTGGTAGCCATCTGCAGTTTTATCTAAGTTTATAATGAAATATTTACTTCCATTACCATATAGCTCTACACTCACATCAAGGGCAATACCCACTTCAGATACTTCAACATTAACCATCTTGATATTACCATTAGTTCCTGTTGCACCCGTTGTTACAACATTTAGTTCATTGGCTTTTTGTTCTAGCGGAGTAATACCTACCTCACAGCCTGAAAAGAAGAATGAAAAGATAACTATAAAAAAAATATATTCAATATGTTTTTTCATAGTTATATTTTCCTTAGAGTTTTAAATTTTTAAAACCCAAGTATACATTAAAATTGTCAAAAATTGTCAAAAATTTATAGCATATTTTAAAAGGTAGGTGGATATAAATAGAAGTCTATTTATATCTAAAAGTAATACGACCTTTATCAAGGCTGTATGGTGTTAGTTCCACTTTTACAGTATCTCCTGGAAGGATTTTAATATAGTGCATTCTCATTTTACCAGCAATATGACACAGTACAATATGTCCATTATCTAGCTCTACTCTAAATGTAGCATTCGGCAATGCCTCAACTACTTTTCCATCAATTTCAATTACATCATCTTTAGCCATTGTATTCCTTTACAATTATTTCATAAATTAAGGAGTCAAACTCCAAACTTCTTTCTTACCTACTATAAACGAGTATTGTGTATCTTTTGTGAAGTTACACTTCAGTTAGAATGATTGCTCTTCCATCTACTACAGCAACTTGATGTTCATAATGTGCTGTTCTTAATTGATCATCACTGATAACTGACCACTTGTCTTCAAGTAAAACGGGTATACCGCTTTTTTGACATACCATTGGTTCTAAACAAAAGACCATACCATTCTTTATTTTAGGCCCTTGGTTGGGCTTGCCTTCTAAATAGTTAGGGATATTTGGTTCATCATGTGGTTTTGTGCCTATCCCATGACCGCAATAATCACGTAAAGGTACAAAACCTGCTTCTGTAATATAGTCTTCAAGAAGCTTTGTAAGTTCTTTAAAACGCATACCTTCTCTTATATTCTCAATAGCATGATACAGTGCGCCCTTGGAGCAATCAATCAATGCTTGATCCAGATCGGAAATTTTACCCACAGCCATTGAAATAGCTGCATCACCAAAATAACCATCTAGCTTTGTCCCAATATCAAGACCTAGAACATCTCCCTCTTGGATAACTGTATCATCTGGTACACCGTGTATACATACTTCATTCAGTGAAGTACACACTGAACCAGTAAAACCATATAGCCCTTTAAATGATGGGATTGCACCATGTTCACGAATATGTGCTTCCCCTAAAGTATCAATTTCCTTAAGAGTCATGCCTGGTTTAACAAGATTTTGTAAATATTGGAGTGTTTTTCCGACAATCTCGCCAGCTGCACGCAGCTTAGCGATTTCATCTGGTTTTCTAATAGCAATAGCCATTATAGACCTACGTTACCTAGCGTATCGTATTGGTTCATTGTTCTTTGTGCTTCGATTTTTCTCATCGTATCAAGTGCAACTTGAACGATAATAAGTACAGCAACCCCACCGAAGTAGAATGATGCACCCATCCCTGAGATAATCATAAATGGTATCGTAGAGATAATAGCTAGGTACACTGCACCTGAACCAGTTAATCTACTTGCCACTTCATTTAAAAACTCTTTAGTGTGTTCTCCTGGTCTTACCCCAGGAATGAATCCACCTTGTCTTTTTAAATTATCTGCAATGTCCTTAGCATTAAATGCAATCGATGCATAAAAGAAAGCAAAGAACATTACAAGTAAGAAAGTCACAACGTTAAATGTGATTCCCCCTGGAGCTAATGAATCAGCAATGGCCGTAGCAAACTCATTTGTACTTGACTGTAACATTGTGAGAGGAAACATCAAGATAGCCGAAGCAAAAATAGGAGGAATTACACCAGAAAGGTTTACTTTCACTGGAATATAATTCATTACTCTTTTTGTTTGATTCTGCATAATTGTTTTTCTTGAGTAAGAGATAGGTACTCTACGTTCACCAAGCTCCACATAAATAATAGCAAGTACCGTAACAAGCATAATAGCCAATATCCCAAGTACTACTAAGAAGTTCATCTCTCCTGCATTCACAGCCCTAATTGTATTACCAATAGCAGATGGAAGACCAGACACAATACCAGCAAAGATAATCAATGATATACCGTTACCAATACCTTTTTGTGTAATCTGTTCACCAATCCACATAAGCAACATTGTACCTGTCAACATAGAGAATGTTGTAAGTATTGTAAATGTGGTAGGATCAATCATGATTGCACTCTGACCTGCTCGTCCTGTCATACTTTGAAGTCCCATAGAGACACCAATAGCTTGAATGACTGTAATGAAGATAGTAAAATAACGAATAATTTGCATATATTTTTGCATTCCATCACGTTCTTTTTTCATTTGTCCTAATGCGGGGAAAGTAGCTGCAAGAAGTTCCATCACGATGGAAGCAGTAATATAAGGCATAATACCTAAGGAGATGATACTTAAACGTTCTACCGCTCCACCAGAGAACATATTTAACATGCCAACACCGTTACCTGTGTTGTTATCAAAGAATTCTTTGATAACACCCAAGTCAACACCTGGTGTTGGAACATAAGCTAACACTCTGTACGCAAATAGAAACCCTAATGTAATCAGAATTTTTTGAGTTAAAGCGTTACTCATAACTATTTACCGCTTGTTGTAATAGCTTCGTCTTTGATTTTAGCAGCAAGATCTTTTGCGCTAGCACCAATTAACTTCACTCTAGTTACTGATTTACCAAGCTTATGTACAGACTTGATAGACTCTAGCGTAATCTCTGCTAGTTCTGCAACTGCTTTGATTTTTTCAACATTGATTACATATGGTTTTTCTACTCTAGAAGTAAAACCTATTTTAGGTAATCTTTTGTAAAGTGGCATTTGTCCACCTTCAAAACCTCTTTTCTTAGAGTAACCAGATCTTGCTTTTTGACCTTTGTTACCACGTCCAGCTGTTTTACCTGTTCCTGAACCTTGACCACGACCAACTCTTTTTCTATTTTTAGTTGATCCTGGTGCTGGTTGTAAATTATGTAAACCCATAATTACCCCTTACGATTTAATTCTAGTAAGGGCTTGAATCGTTGCTCTTACTAAGTTATTTGGGTTGTTAGAACCGATTGATTTGCTAAGAACATCTTGGATGCCTGCAAGCTCAAGGACTGGTCTAGCAGCACCCCCAGCGATAACACCTGTACCTTCAGACGCTGGTCTAAGTACAATACGACTTGCATTAAACTTATGCTCAATGTCATGTGCTATCGTTGTTCCTTTGATGTTTACTTTCACAAGGTTCTTGTGTGCATCATCTACCGCTTTTTTAATCGCATCTGGTACTTCTTTGGCTTTACCAAATCCATATCCAACTGTACCTTTTTTGTCACCAATCACTACAAGAGCAGTAAATCTAAATCTTCTACCACCCTTTACAACTTTAGTAACACGCCCGATATTAACAATTACTTCTTCAAATTCTTTTTCGATTTCTTCGTTTTTATTATTATTTTGCATCATGCATCCTTAAAACTTAATACCAGCTTCTCTAAGAGCATCTGCAAACGATGCTACAACGCCATGGTATAAGTAACCATTTCTGTCGAATACAACATTTTCAATGTTTTTAGAAGCAAGAGTTTTAGCCATTTCTTGCGCTACCTTTTTAACATCTTCTTGGTTAGATTTTAAACCAAGTTTTCTACCATCTACTGAAGCCAATGTAACACCCGTAGTGTCACTAATCGCTTGTGCATAGAAGTATTTGTTAGACTTAAATACAGATAATCTAGGAAGAGTATCTGTTCCGAAGATCTTACCTCTTACTCTAGCTTTTCTTTGAGCGCGAAGTTTATTTTTTCTTTTTTGAATACTTTTTAACATATTTTCGCCCCTTACTTACCAGCTGCTTTACCAGCTTTTCTGATGATAACTTCATCTGTGTACTTCACACCTTTACCTTTGTAAGGCTCTGGTGGTCTGAATGCTCTAATTTCAGCAGCTGCTTGACCTACTGATTGTTTGTCTGTCCCAGCGATATGAATAATATTCTTTTCAACTTTCATTTCAAGACCTTCTGGAATATCATAATTTACAGGGTGAGAGAAACCAAGTTGAAGTACAAGTACTTTCCCTTCAACTGCTGCTCTATACCCAACACCATTAATCTCTAATGATTTTTTATATCCTTGGTCTAACCCAATAATAATGTTGTTAAATAGTGCTCTATATGTTCCCCAGAATGCTGCATCCTGCTTCTCAATACCTACTCTAGTAAAAGTGACTTCAGCACCATCAATAGAGATTTCAACTCTACCATGGGTTTCAAGTCTTTTTTCAAGATTGCCCTTCTTAGCCACGAGACATGTACCGTCTAGTGATACGTCAATACCACTTGCTACAGTTACTGGTCTTTTTCCTACTCTTGACATTCTATCTCCTTACCAAA
>Ga0256824_10000611_pt1 | contig 13827 bp, 11 predicted proteins | sample CV67metaG_FD_191570 | JGI IMG/M metagenome (GOLD analysis project Ga0256824, IMG submission 191570) | Hydrothermal vent microbial communities from East Pacific Rise, Pacific Ocean - CV67 | ecosystem: Environmental > Aquatic > Marine > Hydrothermal vents | place: Pacific Ocean: East Pacific Rise...
AACTACATCACCAGTATTAAGTTCTTTTGTAGGAGCTTGAATTGGAATACATCCTGAATCTTCTGCTGTGTTAAAGAAAATTGGAGCAATAATATCACCAATAACTATACCACCTGTTCTTTTATTTGGAATACCAGGAATATCATTTCCCATATGCCATTGCACAGAGTTAATTCCAGATTTTCTACTTGAACCAGTTCCTACAACATCACCAACATATGCTAATGGATGTCCTTTTTTCTTAAGTTCTTTCATAGTATCAAGTGGATTATCCATTCTACTTACTAACATAGAGTTTGCATGTAATGGAATATCTGCTCTTGTAAACGCTTCACCTGCAGGAGATAAATCATCAGTATTAGTTTCACCTGGTATTTTATATACTGTAACTGTAATTTCTTCTTTCATGGCAGGTTTATTAGTAAACCATTCACCATTTGCCCAAGATTCAACTACTTCTTTTGCTTTTGTATTTCCTGCATCCATTAAAGATTTAACATCATTAAATGCATCATATACTAAAATTGTATTTTTAAGTTGATTTGCTGCAGTATTTGCAACTTCTCCATCAATCTTAAGTGCTTCTACTAGTGGAGTAACATTAAATCCACCTAGCATAAGTCCTAGTATTTCACAAGCTTTTATAGGATTAATTGCATCACAAGGTACATTTCCTTGAACTACATCATTTAAAAATGCTGCTTTTACATAAGCTGCATCATCAACACCAGCTGGAATTTTGTTTACAAACATATCCATAACATAATCTTGATCTTCAATTGGAGATTTTTTTAATAACTCAACAAGATCTACAACTTGATCTGCTGTTAAAGCTAATGGTGGAACACCAAGCTCTGCTCTTTCTTTTGTGTGTGCTTTGTAAGCTTCTAATAAACTCATAAAAGTCCTTTAATAAATTTTAATTTCAATATTAATAATATCAAATTAGCACTTATTTTATCATTCAAGATGATTATAAATTTTTAGAATAGTTTTAATATGTGTAATAATTACACATATATATTTATATGATTTTAATCATATTTAGCAAAAATGTGTAATAATTACACATTTTTTCTATTATTCACTTTCTCTTTTTACAATATTTAATGATTCAAATACTTTATCAATTGATTTTTCTATTATTAATGATTGTGGTATTAATATATTTGGTTTTTGTGAATTTGAATCTAGATTAATATATTCTTGTACACCATTATGAACATTAAAATGATGTTCTTTTAATTCTTTCCAATTTGATGTTTTTGTGTAAATTTCATTGTCTATTTCACTTTTTATTATCCATTTACCCAATGCACATGATTTATGGTCAACAACAGAAAATTTTGTTTTTCCATTTAGCTTTTTAAAATTTGTATCTTTAAATTTTATATGACCTAATTGTAGTTTATTTAATAAATAAGTTCTATTTATATTATTTACTTGTTTTTTTGTTTCTTCTCTATATGTAACATGATCCGATACACTTAATAATTCTTTTGATAACGAACTAACTTTAGAAGATAAATCATCAATATTCTTTGCTTCATTAGCACTTTGCTTAATACTTTTATCTATAATATTAATTGATTCATTAATTAGTGCAATACTTTTTGATTGAGATTTACTTGCTGTTGAAACTTCTTCAATCATATTCTTTGTTTTATCAATATTTGAAGTTAAGACATCATATCCATTAATCATTTCATTCGAAATACTTTTACCTTCATTTGTTTTAATAGTAGCATTTTCAACTAATTTTTTTATTTCATTTGCTGCTTGTGCAGATCTTGTTGCAAGATTTCTAACTTCACCTGCAACAACGGCAAATCCTTTTCCTGCTTCACCTGCTGTTGCCGCTTCAACCGCAGCATTTAAAGATAAAATATTTGTTTGAAATGCTATTTGATCTATAACTGTAATTGCTTCATTAATTGCTTGTACTTGATTATTAATTTCATCCATTGAAACTGCTGTTTTATTTGCCAATATTTTACCGTGATTTGCTGATTTATTTACTTCATCAGCCAAGCATTGCATAGTATTTGTATTATTTACACTTAAATTAATATTTTTAGAAATATCATCTATAGCATCAACAGTTTTACCTAAAGATAATGCTTGTTCTTGTGTATTATTTGATAAACTTCCTGATGCATTTGATAAAATACCAATTGTATTGTTAAGTTCTTCACCTGCTATAAATATAATTGATAATAACTCAGAAGAATTATTACCTAAAGCATCTGAAGCCTTAATCATTGATCCAATTACTCCTGAAGAATCACTTTGTTTTATTGAATGTTTAAAATTACCTGTACCAAATTCACCTAATGCATTATTTATTATTTGTAATTTAAATTCTAATTCATCAATCATACTATTAATAGTATCTTTTAGTTCATTTGTAATTTCATTTGAGCTTGAAGATTTTATTTTATATGTAAAGAAACCTGTTTTAGCCATTTGAATAACTTCATTTGCTTCTTTTACTACAACTTTATCTTCATTTATTCCTTTTCGAACATACTCTAAATATTTATTAAAAGATTTTGCAACTTCACCTATTTCATCATTTGATTTAATTTCTAATGTATTATCAATATTTGAAGATTTAGATAAATCATCTATTGATTCTTTTAATGACTCAATTGGCTTACTGATATATCTAATTAAGAAAAATATTACCATAATAGTAAACCATGCTAAAAGCGTAGCTATTATAATGTTATTTTTCAGTATACTATACAAATCATTATCTGCATCTTCCATAGAAAATGTTAAATCCACTACTCCAATAACATCACCAATAACTTGGTTTCCATGACATGAAATACATTCATTTGTTGCAATCATTGGTTTTATTATTCTCATAGTATGTTGATTATTTAAATTTGATTCAATAAATTGTTCTTTTTTATCAATCATTGATTTTAGAACATAAGTATCTTTTGAAAATATTTTTTTTGTTGCGTATAATTCTATAAGTTGTTTATTTTGTTCAATATTTAAACTTACTACACCTTTTATATTTCGTGCATCTTCTTCTGCTTTTTGTATTGTATCATGAGAGCCACTGTTCATTGCGTTTCTAAGACTTTGGGATATTGCTGTATTTAACATGTCCAAGTTTTTTTTAGTAATTTCACTACTACTACTTGAAACATTTTTGTAAACTAAAACTACACTTACTATAGAATTAATTGTCATAAGTAAAAACATAGATACCATTACTTTGTATCTAATTTTTGAAGATATAAGTTTTAACATTACAGCCCTTTAAATTATTAATAATTTTATAATATACTAATACTTCTTAAAGTTTATTTAATTTATAAATTATTAATCCTACGACTATAAGTATAAAAATAAGAGCATAATTTTTATATTGTGAAAAAATATCTATAACTATTTGACCCATAAAATAGGCAGTTAGACCTACTACTACTGACCAAATAATTGCACCAATTAAATTAAATATCATGAATTTTGTTTTATCGTATTGTGTTATTCCTATTATTAATGGTATTAATGTTTTAATACCATAAATATATTTTTGAAATATAATAGTAAGCCAACCATACTTAGTCATCATATTATGTGCTATTTGTATTTTGCTTTCATGTTTTTTCATCATTTCTTTGGCTTGTTCTTTATTATTTCTTGCAATTGTAAATAAAAATTGATCGCCAACAAAGTTACTAATAAATGCTACTATAATCACATAGTATATATTAAGTTCACCTGTAAATGAAAATATAGAAGCAACTGCAAGCCCTAACATACCACCACCAAAACTATACATTGCTAATGCTAAATATCCCCAGTCTTGTATTATACTTTCCAAATTTTACCTTTGTATTTTTTATTTTATATTAAATTAATTCAAAATAAAAAATACCAACAATATTAAATAATATTGTTGATAGTTAAAATTAAATTCCAAAAAATTCTATAGCTTCTAATTGATCTTCATCTAATTCATCGCTAGGAATATTTTCTTCTTTTATTTTTTTTATACAAAATTCTTTTAATTGTTCAGCTGTTTTAGAAGCATCATCAATAATAGCATAAGCATTAAATCCCATTGGATGGTCATTAAATACTAATTCACCATCACAATTTTCTTCCATAAATGCAGCTAAATCTCTATACTGCAAAAAATCAAATGTACATGCATGCCAACCAATTTGTTCTATTTTATCATCACAAAATAGATCAATGCCATCACTAGGATGGTCATTGTAAAGATATTTGTCTTTATTAAGAGCAATTAAATCTAAATACTCTTGTGGTTTTTCTATTGATATTTTTTTCATATTATAGTGAAGAAATATACTTCGCTAATGCTTTTATTTTATCTGAATCAAGTTTAGAAACTTGACCTTTCATAATACCTTTCATAGATCCACCATAAGAACCATCTTTATAACCATTTAATGCAGTTTCAATTTTAGCTGCATCCCAACCCTTAATAATTTCACTATTATTTAAAGCTTTTTTCTCTGCATTTATACCATGACAAGAAGAACATTGATTATAAAGTTTTTCTCCAGATATTGCAGTTTTAGTTTCAACTTTAGCTATAGCTTCTGTTTTAACTTCTTCTTGTTTTGTTGTAACTTTAGCTATAACTGCTTTTGCTTCTGTTTTAACTTCTTCTGTTTTTGTTGCAACATTAGCTATAACTGCTTTTGCTTCTGTTTTAACTTCTTCTGTTTTTGTTGCAACATTAGCTATAACTGCTTTTGCTTCTGTTTTAACTTCTTCTGTTTTTGTTGCAACATTAGCTATAACTTCTTTTGCTTCTGTTTTAACTTCTTCTGTTTTTGTTGCAACATTAGCTATAACTTCTTTTGCTTCAGTTTTAATTTCTTCTGTTTTTGCTTCAACTTTAGCTATAACTTCTTTTGCTTCAGTTTTAATTTCTTCTTTATGTGCAATTACTTTATCCATAACGCTTTTAGATTCGTGTTTAACTTCTGTTGTAGTTTCATGTTTTGTTTCTTCTGTTTTATTTCCACATGCAGTAAATAGTCCTGCAATAACAACTGATGTTAATATTAATTTTTTCATTTTTTTCCTTTAATTTATATAGCTTTTGCCATAATATTGTTTAGCCTTTTTGTAAAAGCAACTGTATCTTTTATATCCATACCTTCAGCCATTTTTGCCTGATCTAAAAGCAACCAAGAAATATCTTCAATTGTAGATTCATCAGAACAATTATTCAATGATTTTACAATATTATGATTTGGATTTATTTCTAAAATTGGTGCTGATTCTGGAACTTCTTGACCCATAGACTTCATCATTGCAGCCATTTGTGCCATAGGATCATTTTGATCTTTTACAACACATGATGGAGAATCACTTAGTCTTGAAGTAGTTTTAACTTCTTTTACATCTTCACCTAAGGCATTTTTGATTTTTTCAACTATATCTTTAAATTTTTCTTCAACTTCTTTTTGTTCTTCTTCATTTTGTTCAACAGCAGGTGCTTCACATGAAGTTATATCTTTTAAAGTCCAATCTTTATAGCTTCCAATACTAGGAGTAATAACTTCATCTATTTCTTTATCATCTAATATTAAAACTTCAATATTATTTTTCTTATATGATTCTAATAAAGGTGAATTTCTAAGAACTCTTTCATCATCACCTACAATATAGAAAATTGCTTCTTGTGCGCTATCTGCTCTGTCTTTATATGCTTGAAGAGAAGTCATTTTATCTTTATCATTTGTAGATTTATATCTTACAAGTTCTAAAATAGCATCTTTATTTGTAAAGTCTTGATATACACCCTCTTTTAGTGGTCTATTATATTGTTCAATAAATTCAGCATATTTTTCTTCATTTTTAGCTAATTTTTTAATTTCACCTAATATTTTTTTAATAGATGCTTGTTTAATATTTGCCATTACTTTATTTTCTTGTAAAAGCTCTCTACTTACGTTTAATGGTAAATCATCACTATCTATTATACCTCTTACAAATCTAAGGTATGTTGGTAAAAGCTCTTTTTCATCATCAGTAATAAATACTCTTTTTACATAAAGCTTAACACCAGGTGTATAATCTACTCTATACATATCCATAGGTGCTTTTTTAGGTATAAAGAATAATGTAGTATAGTTATTTACACCTTCTGCTCTTGTATGAACATGAGCTATTGGTTCTTCACTATCATGAGATATTGATTTATAAAACTCATTGTATTCTTCTTTTTTTATTTTTGCTTTTGGTAAATTCCAAAGTGCTGTTGCTTCATTGATTTGTTCTCTTTTCTTTTCAATTGAAGTTACTGCTTTTTTACCAGCTTTTTCATCTTCTTCACTAAGTTCAGAAGTTACTTCTTCTTCCCAGTTTGCAAAAATTGGATAAGCAATATGATTTGAATATTTTTTAACTATTGTTTCAACTCTAGTTTTTGATGTATAATCTTCTAATTCTTCTTCTTTTAGTTTGATATATATTACTGTTCCATTTTCATCTTTAATACATGGAGATAAGTCAAAGCTACCTGAGCCATCACTTGACCATTTATATGCTTGATCTTCACCTGCTTTTTTAGATATAACATCAACTTGATCTGCTACCATAAATACTGAATAAAATCCAACACCAAATTGACCAATAAGATTACTATCTTTTGCCGCATCTCCTGTTAAATTTTCAACAAATGATTTAGTTCCAGATTTTGCAATAGTACCAATTGAAGATATTAAATCTTCTTCATTCATACCTATACCATTATCTGATATTGTTAAACTTCCATCTTCTTTATCAAATTTAATATTTATCATTGGAGTTGACTCAAAACCTTTTAACTTATCATCTGTAAGTTTTAAGTATTCAAGTTTATCAAGTGCATCACTACAATTCGATATTAGTTCTCGTACAAAAATTTCTTTATTTGAATATAAAGAGTGAGTCATAAGCTTTAGTAGTTGCCCTACTTCTGTTTGAAATTCATGTTTAGCCATAATTTAATTCCTTTGTAATTATTTATTTTGCATAATTGCAGACGGATTTTATCATAATAATATAAGATAAAGATAAAATTTTAGCACTTATTGCAAATGAGTGCTAATTTTTTCATTATTTATTTCTTCAATTATTTCATCTAATAATAAACTCTGGTATATTGTATTTAACTTTTTACCTATACTATAGTTTTCTTTTTGTATTTTTTTCAATTCATCTGGTACTCTTAAAAGCATATCAACTTTATAAGCAGTGTTACTATCCTCAGGACTATCCATAATAGCAAAGACATCTACAATTTCAATAGCATTATTATTTGTAGGTACAAATACTGCACATTTATTAGTTACTGCTTTTACTACAGCAGTTGAGAAGTTTACATTTGCAGTTGGAAGAATAAATATATCTGCAACTTGATATATTTCATCTTCTATAAATGTGATTTTATCTTCAAGTTCAAAAGTCTTGGCTACTTTTTTTGCATATGCTAATTCTTTATCAATAGTACAAGTTACAAATATTTTGTAGTTTGTTGATTCAATTTTTGTAATAATGTCACAAAATTGTTCAAAACCATTTCTTTTAAAATTTAAAGCGGTGAAATAAATAATTTTATCTTCTTCATTTATATTATGTTCCTGATAAAAAGGTATTTTTATATCTTTTTTCTTAAATTTTTCAACATCATTTATAGGTAATATTACTCTTAATTTTTCTTTTTTTATATTATTATCTCGTACTAGTTCATCTGCTAATATAGTTGAATTAATAACTATTAACTTTGAGTTTTGCATCATAAGTTTTGCATGTGCATTTAATGTACCAGTATGAAAATAAACATCTGGATAAACTATATTTTTAAATCCCAATTTTTCTAACATACCACCTTTGTTAAATTTTTTACATTCTACTTTTGATTCAAAGTATTTAGTTAAGGCTGTTTGTTTTTTGTATTCTATAATCATTTATTTTCCTCTATCATCTTTTTATATGCATAAAATGCTTCTGTTTTCCTAATCTTGCCATCTCTATTGTCTACAAGTCCATATCCAGGTGCAATTAATTGATGCCAAAATACTTTTTGTATTTTTGATGTATTTTTAGCTATTTTATAATATTCTATCATGTATTTTGTATATAATTCTTCGCTAACACACTCTTTTTCACTAGTTGGGGCATAAGGTGCAGTACCACTTAATGGCCAATTTGATTCAGTTATATAAATATCATTTGTTTTACACTTTGAACTATTTTTTACAATTGTATGTAAAAATTCTATTTTATTTTTAAAATCAAATATTCCAATTTGTGTATTATCTGGGCTTCCTCTTCTATCAACATACAATAATGATGCTATTTTATCATATTTTATTTTATAGTTATTATATAAAGTTCGTATTGTAAAGTGATATTCAAAATCAATTACTGATGAACCAATAAGTTTATAATTTTGATATTTTTTATCTCTTAATTCTTGAATAGTCTTAAAAAAATATAAATACTCATCCATAGTAACAAAGCCCCATTTTATACGATTAATTGCATTACCTATCATAAATTCATCAGAAGTTCCATTAAAAGCTTCAAAGATAGTTTTTATATCTTTTTGCAATAACTCTTTATCTTCTATATGTTCCCTACTTTGAATTATTGTAATAAGTATCTTTTTATCATTACCAAAACTTTTTGCAAATTCTACATAAGTATTTATATTTTTAATATCATTTAAAAATACTCTTATTTGAAGTGATTTAACACCAAGTTCTTCTATAAGTTCTTGTTGGATACTTCCTTTATCAAGATTTACACATATGGAATAAAAGTCATCATTTTTAATATTTTGTCTATTCTTATCTTTATTTTTAAAATAATATTTAGTGAATAGAAATGGAAATAATATAATATTAGTTGTTAATAATTTAACAAAAGAAAACCAACTATTTTTTCTTAAAAGTTTTTTATCTTTTTTCTTTAATATATGTGGTTGGTCTGAGTAGCTATCCCAAGGAAAGTCAAAAGTATTATTCATAACGCATTTTATAACAATTTAAATAAGATATGGTTAAAATGGCACTATGAAATTTATACTATTTTGCAACTTACCTTATGCCTTTTCAATATTAAAACCATTAGAAGAAGAACTAAAAAAAAGAAGCTATGATGTATTGTGGTATGTGCCTTCTTCTATTGCTTCAAAGTTTCCATATCAAAACTCAAATTATACAACACTAATTGATGATTTAATACAATTTAGAAGTGATGCTATATTTGTACCTGGTAATGAAGTTCCTTATTTTTTAAGAGGAGTAAAAGTACAAATATTTCATGGTTTAGCTGGTGAAAAAAAGGGTCACTTTAGAATAAGAGATTATTTTGATTTATATCTTACTCAAGGTCCTTATTTTACTAATAGGTTTAAAAAATTAGCACTAAAGCATAGAAACTTTGAAGTAATTCAAACAGGATGGTGTAAGCTTGATAAACTATATACAGTAAAGAATAATATTTTAGAAAAAAAACAAAAGTTATTACACAAATATAATACCAAACATATTGTATTATATTCTCCAACTTTTTCACCATCATTAACATCTGGTGAAAAGTTGCTAAATACTATTGAAAACTTATCTAATAATAGTAATATTCTTATAATAATAAAATTTCATGATAAAATGGATAAAAATATTATTGAAAAATATCAAGAATTAAACTCTAAAAACTTAATAATATCAAGTGATAAAGATATAACTAAATTACTTCAAATAAGTGATTTAATGATAAGTGATACATCTTCTGTTGTTTATGAGTTCTCACTATTAAACAAACCAGTAATTACACTAAATAGTATATCTGAAAATATAAACTGGTTAGATACAGATGATATTAATATATTAGAGAAAGAAACCATAAATATAATAAATGGTAATGATAATTTTAAAGAAAAAAGAGCTAATACTATTGAACAATATCACCCATATAATGATGGAAAATCAGCTTCAAGAATGATAGATGCCACCATTTCTTATATACAAAATAATGGTGTACCTCAAAAGAGAAAACTTTCACTTCTGAGAAAGTTTAAAATGTGGAAAAAGTTTAAAAATTAATTATTTTCTAAAGTTCTTCCATTATCCACACTTGAATTATAATCTGCATTAGGAACTCTCCAATCTCCATAATGATATGTTAAATATTCGTCATAATTTTTTGGTATTCTATATTTTTTACCATTAAAATCAATATAATCAAACTCATTTAATAAATGTTCTGGTAAAGAATGTAATTCACCTAATTCAACCCAATTATATTTATTATCATTTTTATACATAATAAATATATCAAGTTTTACATAACCTTTAAAAAAGAAAAATCTATTTGTTCTTACTTTAAATGCTCTTGGATCACCTTGTTTAAGTGGTCCAATTGTTTTACTAAAGTATCTTAAATAATCTCTATATCTTAGAGCTTTAATCTCTGGCATAACTTTTGTACGAACTATTTCAACATCATCTGGAAATATTGATATATCCATATCATCATCCCATGGTAATATTCTATTTTCTCTAACAATTCCAAGCAATGTTCCAAAATCAAGCCAATATTTAACATTATATTTATCTAATATATCTGTAACATCATTTAACATTTTTAATGCTTTTATTCCATTTTTACCATCTAATATATACTTATTTTTTTTAGCTTTAAACTTAGCCATGAATATACCCTTTAAAAAGTTTCAAAAATTCTTTCATATCTTTATAATCAATTTCTCCTATATTTGCAATTCTAAATGTATTAAAATCAGCTACTTTACCTGGATAAATAGTAAATCCTAATTCAAAGAAATAATCATGCATAGCATTAAAATCAATATTATTAGGAATAAAAATTGAAGTAATAATTTTAGAATGATATTTATCATCTACTAGGTATTTAAGATTATTTTGTTTTAAAAAGTTTGTTAAAACTTTCCAAGATTTTGAGTATCTTTTATACCTGGCTTTCACACCCTCTTTTTTTGTTTCTATTATTGCTTGTTTTAAAGAATACAAAGTTTGAACTGGTGGTGTAAATCTCATTTGATGTGAAGAGATGAAGTTTTCATATTGTGCAAAAAGATTTAGATAAAAGTTTCTTGGTTTTATATCTTTTAATTTTTCAATTGATTTAGTATTTGCTATTACAAATCCAACTCCAGCCATACCTTGTATATTTTTATTTGATGAAGCTAAAAGATAATGAATATTTTGTTTTTTCATATTAATTGGTATTGCAGCATATGAACTCATAGCATCAACTATAAATTCTAAATTAAACTTTTTAGCCATATTTCCTAAATCATCAAGATTGTTTAGAAGTCCTGTTGTTGTTTCATTATGAATTACAGCTAAATGTGATATATTATTATTTTGCTTAATTACTTTTTTTAACTTTTTAAGATTTAAAGGTTTGATTGGTGAACTTTGGAACTCTATATAGTTCATATTATATGCGTCAGCTATTTGACACATTCTTTTTCCATAAGCACCATTATTTACTATTAATACTGTTTTATCATGTGGTACTACTGAAGAGATAGTTGATTCTACTACTGCTGTTCCACTTCCACCAAATAATACTGTTGTATATTTTTTAGGACTTGCAACTATTTTAGTTAGTTTAGTTGATACATACTCCATCAAATCACCAAATTCATACTCTCTAGGACAAATATCAGGAACTACTTGCGCCATTTTTACACTATGTGTAGTTGTAGCTGGTCCTGGGTTTAATAGTACATTTCTTTGAAATTTAGAAGCAATTACTTTCATAGTATTTTCTCTCATTTTAGTACTACTAATTCCTTTTGTTCTTGGGAATATTAAAAGTTTTTCTTTTTTGATATGATTTGAATTATCATTTCCATGTACAAGTAAATCAATATTATGTTCTTTTAGTGTTTCATCTGTAAGTAGCCAAGGAGTTTGCACTACTTCATCCACATATTTTATAGCTTCTAAAACTTCTTTTCTATATTTAAAAGCTAATTCTGGTGTATACCCTTTTTTAGACTTAATTTCTTTGTCTGAAGTAAGTCCAACTATAACTTTTCCATATTTACTAGCTTTTTTTAGTAATCTTGTATGTCCATGATGAATAATAGTAGCCGACATATCAACCATAATTCTTTTTTGTGTATTTTGTTTTTTAGCCATTAGTTAAACTCACTTACTTTTACAACATCTAGTGGTGGTCTTGGAGTTTCATCATCAAGTCCACATTTAACACATATAAAGTTAATCGTTTTATTATCTAATTGTTTTAAAGTATCACTTAGAGTATTAACACTTGTTATATTTTCATTTACAACATTAAGATTTGATGCTTTTGCAATATTTATATAATCAACATGACTTTGGTACGTATTTTGCCCACCTGTTGATTTATTTTGTTCATTGTCAAATAGTACATAAGTAAGATCAATGTTTTCATATCTACCAGCAGTTGTAAGTCCACCCATGTGCATAACAAACTCAGCATCTCCACCAAGAACTATAACTTTTTTACCAGCTAAACTAGCACCAAGTCCAAGACTCAATGCTCCACCCATATTTCCAGCCATATAGAAGTTATTTGTATCTTTCATAAAAGAGTACATTTCACGTGCTGTATTACCTGTTGTTCCTATAAAAAGAGTATTTGTATTTGTATATTGTTCATTTAAGGCTAATAAATATTCACTTCTTGGTGTTAAAGATGATAAATCTAATTTATGTTTATCTTCAAGTTCTACTTTAGAAAAAGTATCTTTTTGTAAGATACATATAGTTTCAGTAGTATTACAAAGATTTATTTGCTTTATTGCTTTAGAAATGTTTTCAGTATCTAAAATAGTATTTTCATAACCATAAGATTCTATTAGTTCTGGAAGCTGTGTTGCTAAATGTTGATGTTGTATCTCACTATCACCATCCTTATAAGTTCTCCATGAGCTTATTATTGGAAATGTAACTCCATAAGGTTTTAATAAACTAGTGATACAACTTCCCATATTTGTAAGTCCAGAACTTTGTACTATAACTATTGGACTTTTTCCAGACATTTTAAGACCAGCTGCTACACTACAAGCTACTGCTTCACTTGCACATGGTACATATTGTATATTGTCGTTATTAATTACCGCATTTATTATATTTTTGGCAAAACTACAAGGTACCACACAAAGATGAGAGTATCCTTCTTTGATTAAATTATCTAAAAATAAGTTTGTATCTAAAGCCATTATTTTGTTCCTGGGATTAATTCTAATATTTCTTTTATTTTCATACAATCAGGTTCAGCTTCAAGTGTTCTTTTATTTTTCAAAATTGACTTTGCAACATTCATCATACCTGGATATGCAGCTCTTAACATATGGTTTGCATATATCACTACATTAACTCCAATTTTAGCAAATTCATCAGTTGTAACACTATTAAATGAAGTTGGAACTACTACAACTGGTGTTGTTTTATCTTTTGCTCTAAATTTTGTAACAAACTCTATAATCTCTGCTGGATCTTTAAGTCTTGAATGTATCATAACTCCATCAGCTCCTGCTTCTACATAAGCAAAAGCTCGCTCTAAAGCATCATCCATACCAGCTTCTAAAATAAGAGATTCAATTCTAGCAATAATCATAAATTCATTTGTAATTTGTGCATTTTTACCCATTTTGATTTTACGACAAAAGTTTTCAATAGTATCTTGAGTTTGAGAAACATCATTTCCAAAAAGTGAATTCTTTTTAAGACCTGTTTTATCTTCAATAATAACAGCACTAACTCCAGTTCGTTCAAGACTTCTAACAGTAAATTC
>Ga0256824_10000612_pt1 | contig 13823 bp, 17 predicted proteins | sample CV67metaG_FD_191570 | JGI IMG/M metagenome (GOLD analysis project Ga0256824, IMG submission 191570) | Hydrothermal vent microbial communities from East Pacific Rise, Pacific Ocean - CV67 | ecosystem: Environmental > Aquatic > Marine > Hydrothermal vents | place: Pacific Ocean: East Pacific Rise...
AGTGGTGCGTTAAGTGTGCTTGATACAAAGCAAGTTAAAGACACAATGCTTAAATTCACTCCTTATTCTCTTGGAGAAAATACTCTTTCTTTTACAACACAAAAAGAAGAAGCTGAGTGGTTTATCACTGTGGGCTTTAGCACCTTTGGGTCAAATGACCATAATCTTATTGGAGACATTAACGATGTTATCTCTTTCTATAAGGAAATGGAAGCTACTCGTAGTGATTATCCTATGTTGTTAGATGGTATGGTTATTAAAGTAAATGACAAGGCGTATCAGTCTGAGCTTGGAGAGACTGATAAGTTCCCTCGCTATGCTTGTGCTTTTAAGTTTAAGGCTGTGGAAAAAACCACAACTATACTAAATGTCGTACATCAAGTAGGTAAGACGGGGCAAATTACTCCTGTTGCTGAGATTGAACCAACTGATATTGGAGGGGCTACTATCCGAAGGGTTACTCTTCACAACTATGACATTATTGAGACTTTGGGATTAAAAATTGGTGACAAGGCTGTTCTTATCCGAAGTGGTGATGTTATTCCAAAGATTGTAAAAGTTTTCCCTGAGCGAAGAGTTGGTACTGAGGTTGATGTTGAAATTCCTGTAGTCTGTCCTGTTTGTGGCGATGATGGGCTTTCAAGAGAAGGTGTAGCTGTTGTATGTACGAATAGTTCTTGTAGTGCTATTGTAAAGGGAAAATTAGAATATGCCGTAGGTAAGTCTGCTTTAGATTTAGACTCTGTTGGTACTTCTGTTGTCAATGAGCTTATTGATAGGGGTCTTGTTTCTGATTTAACAGACCTCTTTTCTCTCACTGTGGAAGAGCTATTATCTCTTGATGGGTTTAAAATCAAGAAAGCAGAGAAGGTATTCGCCTCTATTAAGGGGTCTATCTCATCCACTGATGCACATAGAGTGTTGAGGTCTATGACTATCCCCGAAATTGGACAAAGTGCCTCTAAGAAGCTTGTAGGGGCTTATGGAGAAAGAGTATTCGCCACAGGTGAAGATGCTTTGACTTTTGATGAACTTATGTCGGTTGATGATATAGGAGAAGAGAGTGCTAGACTGTACTTGGATTATTTTACAGAGAATGAAGAGTTTATTGAAAAATATGTGGCTACTATTGACCCTGTATTCAAAGATACCTCATCAAATGGAACTACACTACTTGATAAAGTATTTGTTGTGACGGGTACTCTTAGTATGGCTAGAGATGCGTTTTCTGCACTTATTGAAGAAAATGGTGGGAAGGTTACGGGGAGTGTCAGTAAAAAGACTGATTATGTTTTGGCAGGGGATAAGGCAGGAAGTAAAGTAGATAAGGCTGAGAAGCTTGGTGTGCCTGTGTTAAATGAAGAGGCATTTATGGCTATGCTGAAATAATATTAAAGAGAGGGATTAACCCTTTTTATCTTTGGGTTATGTGTGTGTGGTATCCATCTGAAATTACTATGTCCTCCATATTAATCTCTTTAAGCTCTTGGTATTCTTGAATGGCATTTTCTATAGCTTTAGGGAAGGCAACCTTTCTTCCTGCCACATATCCGATTGTATTACCCTCATCATCAAGCTTTGGTTGTATATAGACTAAAGCCCAATAAAAACTTCCATCCTTTGCCATATTCTTTACGAAACCACGCCATACCTTGTTTGCTGTGATTGTCTTCCATAAAGCTCTAAAGGCTTGACTAGGCATATCAGGGTGTCTGTTTATTGAATGGGGTGAACCTATAATTTCTTTTTTAGTAAACCCTGTCATTTCTAAAAATTTCCTATTGGCATAAACAATAATTCCCTTTGTATCGGTTTCTGTAATCATCATTCCACCATCAAAGGTGATTTCGTTATCTATGGGTAAGCTTTTAAAAATATCTTCGTTTGTTATTGTGTTTCTAATAATAAGTGGGTTATTGTTGTTCATTTTGGTATTGTGCCTTGCTTTTTATATTACCGTGATTATACCATAAACATCATATCCTTTTATATAGGTCTTCTGTTGTCGTTGTGAGGTTGGTTTTAATATGGGAATACATAATACTATGCTTACAATGAGATTAGGGATTGGTTCTAATGTTTACTAAATTCTTAATACTTAATATGCAATATGTTGACTTTTAATTTTAAATCTGATATAATTGGGTACTTAAAAATAGGAGTTATTATGAATATTCTTGTAGTATATACAACAAAGAGTGGGGAGCACCTTCATACTTGGGAGACTTCTCTTCCTGTACGTCTTGACGATATTGAAGAAGCTGTTTACTCAACGGGGTTAGTTGAGAATGATGATGTTACTTGGACGGTAGTAAAGGATGAAGCGTGATTAAACGGATAAAGAAAATAACAAAAGAGCAAGGTCTGAAAATGATAGTTCTTAATGAGTTTTTTTATGATGCTATGAGTGAGACAGACAAAGAAAAAAGAAAAGTCGTAAGCAGAGACATATTGATAGATACAGAGGTTCTCGAAAATGAGTGTTTGGATTTTTCAATGATACCTTTCCTATATTCAATTATTGCTCGTTGTTACTTTGATTTAGGGAAGATAGAAGAAGCCATTGCATATTCTAGGGACAGTCTCTTTTTGGGAGAGCTTGATGCTTATCTCAATACTGAAACAGATATGGGCATAGACTCATTAAATTTGCATCCCCTAAAAACACAACGAGACATTTCTCTTGGCGTAGGGGACTTGGAATACTCTATTCTTCTTCAAGAGAGAATAGTCAAGGCAACACCTTACAAGAAAGATGAAGAAGAGTTAATGGAAACTCTTCGTAGTCTTAGAGATAACCCTAAGTATGAAATTAATCACGGGATTTATGGTGGTTATTGCGAACAGGTGCAGACTCAAACACCATTAAGAGCTTTCACAACAATTAATGAAGTCAAAGAACAGGAGGGGATTAGGATTAACAGAGTTAAAGATTTTTTTAAAAAGGAAGAAGAGATTAGGACAAAATACCCAATGCTTATATAAAATTAAATTGCTATACTGCTTGACTTTTAATTCTAAATTAGATATAATAGTACAGTTAAAAAATAGGAGATTGAGATGAAAAATTTAGCACAAGTAGAGCAGATATTGTTGGGGGGTTTTCCCTATTGGGAGAAAAAAGTCTCTGAGAGAATAGACGAGATTAGAGCAATAAGTCAAGAAAAATGGGGTGTTTCAATGGCTGTAAAGATAGAGCCTACCTTGCGTGGTCTTTCAACTTATGGTTCAGCCAATTTTAGTAAAAAGAGAATTCGTACTCATAAATATCTCTTGTGTGAGTTTGGTGATGTTTATATAGAAGATGTGGTTGTTCACGAGTATGCACATATTGTAATAGGAGAAAGGTCTAAGAGGGGTGACTTCTCGCATAGAGCCTTGCCTCACGGAAGAGAATTCAAAGATGTTTGTTCTCACTTTGGGATTGACGGAGGGGCGACTACTGACCTTTATAAAAATTCTAAGTGGATTAAGGAAAAAAGAAAAGAAAAACTTAAAAAAACTAGAGTGTTCTACTACTCTTGTGGATGCAATAACTTTTTTCACGAAATGACCATACGAAAACACAGCAATATGCAGAGGGGTTCTTCTCGAAAGTGTACTATGTGCAAAACTAGACTTACCTTTCACAGGGAAAAGTTTCCCGATACAGACAAAGGGGAAACTCTCTCTGTGAAGCAAGAAGCAAAGAAAAAAATAGCTTCTTTGTTTGGATGCCTAGAGGCAGTAAAAAATTGAAAGATTATGATGCTATCCTAGCAGGGCTTGACAAAAAATATAAAAATAGAGACTATTGGCTATGGACAAATATTACTGACCTTGTAAAAGAGATTTTTGAAGATTATTCTGCCTATAACATACCCCATATTCTTACAGTAGAGGAAGAAGATATTGTCATAGGTAAATATTGCGATGGTTGGATATATAAAGAACACTTTGAAAACATTTCTACAATTAGACTAACTTATAAAGAAGAAGGCATTATCATAGGTGCTGAATTCCAAAAGAGAGATGAACTTGTTTCCTTACTGAAAAAGGCACTTTCCATCTTCAATGACCATCTTTTTTATGGTGATATGTTAGTTGAGGGCTATGAAACAGGGTGTGGTGTTGAAGTAACAGAGAACGAAGGGAATACTACCGTTGAGATTGCTGAGGTTGGGACTATTTTCCGACTTTAATTTTATGGAAAGGTTTCATTAAGAGCTTTGAGGACAAGAGAAGAGGAGTGGTGTTTCTCGTTGTGAGGTTAGTTCTGTTTTCTATTCTTATGGTGAGTATCACCACAACAAGTCTATTGCTTGTGAGGTTAGTTCTGTTTTGCCTACATTTTACACCATCTTTCATTGAGCTTTTTTGCCTGTTTGGTTGACTTTTAATTCTAAATTGGATATAATAGTACAGTTAAAAAATAGGAGACTGAGATGAGTAATAATATATTTTCCCTAAAGAGAGAGGGAATAATTCAAAAACTGAAAAGTAAAGAGGCTTTGACTTTTGTAAAAAAGAGATTAGAAGATTTTTCAGGAGAAAAACTTCCTGAGACAGGTGTAGTAGGAGGAGGTGCTGTAGCTAGTGCCGTTGTTGAATTTTTAAATCTTGACTCTATAATCAACCCTGTTTATTCAGACTTAGATATTTTTTCTACAATTACCGAGGAGTTTTACAGAGACAATAAAGAGGATAACCTTTCAAGAATTCACGAGTTGGTTCAGTCACGAAGTGGTAAGACTTCATCTTTTTCAAATAATTATTCTTCTATGGACGGATATAAAAGAGTGTGGAGTGGTGTTGCACAGAGAGAAAAGGTATTGACTTCTTTCACACAAGGGAAAATCAACAGAACTATTCTTACTGTTGAAGGGCAGGGAGTAAGTATTTCCCATATCAATAATGAGAAGTCTATCTTATCAAACTTTGATATTAATTCTACGCAAGTAGGGTTCAATTTAAAAAACAAGGAACTTGTTTTTTCTGTTGATTTTGTTGACTTCCTTTATACACGGGAATTAAAAGTGTCTAAATTCAATACACCTATGCAAAGCCTTATTCGTATCGTTAAAAAATCAAAAGAGTTAGGTAGTATTTATTTTAATTATGAAGAGAACAAAGACCTTTGTATGGCACAATCGTTTTTAGCTAAAAATCAGAATAAAATACGAAATGGTTTTTTTCCTGAAGATGATAGTCTTTCGCAATCTTTTCTTTGCCTTTCTGTTCCTTTGGTTTTCGGTCAGAAGCATACGGATAGCTTTTTTGAATATGGACTAGATGAGGATTTCTTTTTATACAGAGATGAGGATACAGGTTTAAATTCTCTTGCAATAGATAAAGATTGTGGTGACAAGTTCCTTGATAAGCTTTTGTCCACAACAGGTGCTAACCTTATTAAGAGTGGAGACCGAACACTTATCGCTTCAGCTTTTACGGAAGACTATGCCTCTTTTTTTAAAGGTTCAAGAGAAGACGGACTTGGTAAAGATATTTTATTTAATATTGTTAGAGATTATTCCAAATTAAAGCAGGCTAGAAAGAGTTTGGTTTCTGTTGCTGAAAAGTTTTCTGCTTCTGTGGAGTGCCTTCCTATGACATTGGATACCGTTGCTTCGCTTAGTCTTAATATGGAGTTGTCTCATACGGCTATGATTGGTCAAAATCTTGACGAACTGAAAAGGTTTGACAGTATGTATAAAAAGATTTTTACTCACGGAGGAAGTTTCGTTTCTCTTCTTTCTATTGGGCAAGAGTCCCTATCTGATATTCTTGATGTGTGGGAAAATGTATTGCAAATTGATAAGGATAATGATTTTGCGTTTATCGGATACCTTGAAACTCACAATGATGAGGCTTCAAAAGAACCTCTTTCAAAGGCAAGATGTTCTGTTTTGTTAAAGCAGATGAAGAAAGACTATTCCCTTATATTAAAAGAGAACCCTGTATGCTTCAAAACTAAGTCTTTCTCCGTTACGGAGTGTGTAACAACCAATGAACTCATAAGTGAAGGGAAAAGCCAACATCATTGCGTAGGAGGCTACTCAGATAGAGTCAAAACAGGGAAAAGTATCATTTTTTCTGTTCACCCTCTTTTCAAGAATAACGAAGGCGATACAAACTTGCCGACCACAATTGAACTCTCTATGGATTATAACAGTCACCATACTGTTTCTCTTTTTAGAAAGCCTCTTTTTAAAGTAGTGAAGAAAATCACACCATATAACCTAAATCAAGCAATGAATTTTGGGAACGCTAGAGCCACACTAACCCCTGAGTTGGTTTTTGTTCTTAATGAAATTAAAAAAAGTTATCCTTTTGAAATTTCATCTCTTCGTATGTTTAATGACGATGTAAGCAGAGTAGATTTAGCTGATATTGTTATTTCCCCCCACGATTATGACGATAAGAATAGAAAAAAACTCACTCTTCTCTATCGTGTTATTATCACTATTGGAGGGTACAAGAAGAAGATAGTCTTTATTCCTTCGTGTCTTCGTAAAAAGCTTCTTTATGGTCTTTTTCCTTTACTACACAATATGTTTTACAAGAAGAAAAAAAAGGTTTCTGTATATCCTTGTGCCTCATCTAATAATAAGGGAGAATTGTTTGATGAAATAGCCTTTTAAATTAAGGCTATACCCTTGACAATTTATCTTAGATTTGATACAATATTGCTAATCTTAAAATAAGGAAGTTTATTTTGAACACAATAAAACACGACAAGTTGAGCGACAATGATAATGATATATTTTTTGAACCTATAGTGAAAATAAGAAAAAAAAGAAAGCTTCGTTTTGCCTTTTTCCCAACAACCATTTTAGATAGGTCAGGTGACGTTAAAAGCATTTGGCTTCGTTTCTTTTATGAAAACAGGTGTGCCCAATATTGTTAGAGTGTTATATTCTAGTTCGTTGTGAGGTTCGTTCTGATTATCTTTTTTGTGAAACTATAACCACTACATTAAAGAATTTTAAATTTGATATAGTTCTGCTATAAAAGATACAATATTCAAAAGGATATTTTATGAAGTTTGAAGAGCCTGCTGTTTACTATAAATGCTTTGATTGTGGAAACCTATTTGGTATATCAGGTTATCGCCGTCCGTCTCCCACTCTTTGTAAACTTTGTAATAGTAATAAGGTGTCACCACTTATAGGGCTAAGTCTCTCTCTTGACTTCTTTTTAGAGGATAACGATATTATTGAGTGGTGTGAGAAGGAAGGGTTTCTACATAAGATTGTAGAAGTTGATATTAGCAGTATGCTTTTTTGGATAGATGATTGTCCTTATGGTATTCCCTTTTCATCAGGAGAGATTATATCCCCCCTCAAAAATTAATCTCATAATTAACATATTTTAACGCTATAATTAACAAAATCAATCATTGGAGAAAAAATGAACACTCATAAAAAGATAATTACTTCATCAAGATATTATAACCCCGAGGGAGACGATACTCTTGACGAGAGACTCTATGGAGGCACATCTACAGGTTTTGTGGACTTCAACAAACCAAAATACAAATGGAGTTCAAGTCTTTATGACCTTATGAACGCAAATACTTGGTTTCCTTCCGAAGTAAACACAAGTGCAGAAAAAAAGAGTTTTAGTAGATTGACCGAGAATGAGCAGGGCATATATAAAATGACCTTTGCACAACTCAGTTTCAATGACTCTGCTCAAGAAGAATACCTTACCGATTTCAGAGGTATGGCAAATAATAGAATAGTAAAAGCGACACTTACTCTTCAGGCAATGCAAGAAGTAAACCATTCCAAAAGTTATGCTGTCCTTTTGGACGCTTGTGGTAACTCTGACGAGGTTTTTAGTCTATACAAATATGAACCTGCACTTAACGAAAAAAACCAACTGATTGCAGAACAGTTTGCTAGAAACATTGGAGGAAACACTTCTGATAAAATGCTCCTAAGTGCTATGGCTAGTATTAATCTTGAGGGTATTTATTTTCTTTTAGGGTTTAGTTATATTTACCTCTTAGGCGACAAGGTTCAAGGGGCTGTGGATATGATAAAGTTCATTGCTCGTGATGAACTAAATTCCCATACGCATTTGTTTTCCAACATCTTTAAAACCCTTGTTAAAGAGAATAATATTCATTCTTCCACTATTGATATGTGCTATTCTATGATTAACGAAGCTGTTGAAATCGAATTAAATTATGGTAGATACCTCCTGAAGCGTTTTCCCATAATGGGTACTACTGCTGAATTAATGGAGCAGACTGTTCACAATTATGCAAATGAGCGACTCAAAGCGATTGGTCTTGATATGATATTCCCAAAATCTGCTGAGACGTACCTTCAAAAGCTTGTAAAAAAACAACTTGCTATGAATGAGGTTAAAACTAATTTCTTTGAAGGAAATGTTGGAAACTACGCCAAGGGAAGTATTGAAATGGACAACTTCTAATATGATTATTCTTACCTTTAAAAATAAAATAAAATAAAATAAAAGGATATTTGTGACATTTAATGAAATGAAGAAGTTGAAAAAAGAAGACGTTGTTGTTGACTTAGAGAGTACCGCCAAGTGGGGCAGAACTGTTCTCTGCGAGGTAATGAGTGTGAAGGTTTTTCCTTCTGATGTAGAGGTTGTTGTTACCTCCCTGAAAGAGTGTGACAGAGGAGGCTACCCCCACTGCTTTGTTTGGAGCTATGCTTCTCATAAGCTTGGAAATGTGGTTATTGACAATACTTCTGAATATTATTTAGGGATTGAAAATAGAAATAGAGCCCTTGAGTCCTAGTTTCATATATATTAAATATATTCAAAATATATATTTAATATATCCCTCTTGCCTTGACTTTTAATTTTATTTCATATATAATATGAGTAATTTAACAAAAGGGAGTGTGAAATGGAAATTAGAGATAATTTGAACGATTTTTATGTTCGTCCGTCAAAGTTCGGAGAAGGATTTGATGTTATGGGTGTGGGAGTTTACGAGAAGGGTTCTGTTCTTGAAGGTCAAGACAGGATTGTGTTTGTGGACAGTTTTTCATCTATTGATGAGTGTGAAGCTTTGTATCCTAAATGCAAAGGTACTTATAACAATGAGCTTACTGAGCCTCAAAATACTTTCGACCATTTGTCGGATATTGAGGGTGTGGGTTGATACTATGGCTACTTTAGTAATTAATGCAATGCTTCTTATTCTATTAGGCTTAATGGGTGTGGTTTTGTCTTTTCAATATTTAGAGCAATCAGGAAAATATAAAAGAAAAAAGAAAAGGGTAAAAAATGAAAAATGAAAAAGATGTAGAAGTGGTAAACCTTTCTACTATGGTGTCTTTTTTTTATTCGGGTAACATTGACAGAAAACAGGCTCTTATAAATACTTTTATTGTTGAAAAAATTGGGGTGACACAATTATATAACAAAGAGAAAAGAACGTCTCTCCTCTCTAAAATAATTATCGGGAAGCATAGTTTTGGGCTAGGTGATTTCGCTGTTCTGTCTTCTCCAATCTAACATATTTATGTTTTTTAGATAAAATCAATAGGTATAAACGGCAATAAATTAGTAACATAAAAAAGGTATAAAAAAAATGACACTCTCTGATGAAAAAATGACTATTCATAAAAACAATATAAAAACATTCAATGACGACAAGTTGCGTAGCTTTATTGGTTCAATAATGTCATCTGCTATTGTTTCAGGTCAAAAAACTGAATTAATCACACTATGTGAAGAAAGACTAACAAAAAGAGATGTACGTTCAGCATTGGTTGAGGGGTCTTCCTTTGATTAGTGTTTGTGTCGATAGAGTACGTCTATAGTTTTATAGTTTATCTCCAAGTAATTAATTCAGACAGAGAGCTTTCTCCATATTCCAACGAGAGACTTTTCTTTATTGATAGTAGTCTCGCCGTCTGTATCTCATCAAGTTCCAAATAAAATAACAATTGTTTTTCCTCGTTTGATATAGACGGCAAAAACTCGAAGGCACTATATTCTTTGGTTTTTTTGTTTCTATATAAATACACTTCATCATAAAAAAAGTATTTATTTGCAGGGATAGCAATAAATCTCACTACCGAGTCTATTCTTTTTATTTCCCTATATGACCTTTCAAAATTATCAATAAAGTGTTTCCATTGAGTGTCTTTTCTCAGGAAATAGTTATATACCACTTCTTCTCCAAGAAGGTTGGTCTTTACTGTTTCATAGAATGTACCTATATCTTGAGAGTTTTTTGCAAAGTTCCCTCCATCTTTTACGTCCCTATACATATTCTTTGAAAAAACACTAACTTCCTCCGACTCAAATTCTATTGCCTTTATTCTGTCGAGGGAAAGTATTTTGTCGTGTTTTGTTGATTTTAGTATGGCTTCTATTGTTTTTATTTTGTTATCCATTTCTTCATTATCTTTTTTGTTACTGTTTTTTATCAACTCGTAAACAAATAAAAGTATAGACTGAATTAATATTATTGTGAGTATTGTTATGAATAGGTTTAAGTTCATATATTTTTTCCCTTATAAGAAGAAAAGGTTATTGTTGGAGTATTGTCCATCATCTCTATTCCTATTTCGTTTATATTTTCTACTTGAGAGGGGCTTAGGCTTAAATAGAACTGCTTATCTATATCGTTGTGCTCTCCTATTGCAGGAAGCCATTCAAATGCCATATCATCCCCTTCTAGCCCTTTATATAGATACATCTCAGTAAAAAAGGTAAATTCTGCTTCGCTTATTAGGTAAAAGGTTATATTTTCCCTAAATTGCTTGTTTTTTTCTTTTAGAAAATGATATTTAAAATAGTGTTTTATATACCCTCTGTTTTCTTTATTGTTTTTTAGAAAATATTTATACTTTTTTCCTTTTGGGATATTTTCAGAAACTATACTCACAAACAATCCTATGTTCTTATTCCCTTCCATTTCTTTTTCGTGAAAACATTCTTTAGGAATATCGGTTACTAGGTTTTCCGTAAATACAAATATCTCCTTTGCTTTATCCTCTATTCTTTCCAATTCAAAAGCTTTCACAATTAAACTATATCCCCTTACGTCCATAATTTTATCTATAATTTGAAGGTGTTCATCATACATTACCCACTTCTCTATAGCAAATTTCGTGTTTGATATTTTTTGAAAAAGAAAGTGAAACATTATTGTAGTGATTGACATTACCACGATAATCCCAATCATTTGAAATTCTTTTTTCTGAAAGAGGTCAAAAGAGGTTGAGGCAAGCACAATCGTTGTAAATGCTAGAATACTTTGGTACGTTGACGAGGTTTCTATTCCTCTCCTAATTCCCCTGTTTTTTGTCTTCGGTTTAGCTTTTTCTATAATTTTTTTAATAATGTATAAAAATACAAAAAATACAAAAAGTAGGACTATTGCATTAATTAAGAAAGTGGTTTGTTCTGATTTAAAGATGTCTACTATAATAATTTATTCCTTCTTTATTTTAATTATTGTATCTAAAAAGAAAAATGTTTTATTTGTAGTGTTGGTTGTGAGGATAGTTTTATAAAGTCTTTCTTCTTAAAGTATTCTCACAAAGAGTCGTATTGTTTTGTTTTGCTTGACATTTAATTTTAAATCTGATATAATTAGGGTACTTAAAAAGGAGATATTATGTTAGTAAAAAGAGTTTCGTATGCCTCTTCTAACCGAGGTATTAGAGATAATGAAGTTGACGGGATTGATTATAAATTTGTTCCGAAAGAGCATATCCTTTCCCTTAGAGATAGTGGAGCACTTTTACAATTCACTGAAAACAAGAAAAGTGGTGTGGTTTATGGTTATGAGAAAGCATCTTTCACCAATATTGAAGAACTTATTGTTGTTTGTGGAGGAAGTGGTTCGGGAAAGGATAGTTCCCTTAATTCCTTGAGTATAGGAAACCATCTTCTTTTTAACAATATAGATAGTGGCTTCCTTTTTTCTGTTCCTGATACACTTCATATTTTTGATACATATTGTAAAGAAAATTCTATCCCTTGCACTATGGTTTATCTTTATGCCCCTGAAGCAACTAGAATATCAAGAATTGTTAGAGGTGTGCTTTTATCTAATAACTATTTTATTCAAAAATACAATATTACCAAAGAAAATTCTTCATTATTTATTGTTGAAACAAATAGCAAAAAAGAGGTTTTTTTATCTGTAGGTGGTTCAGACAGATTGGCTAAAGAAGTTATTGCCTCTTCTATATCGAGAGTAGAAAGAGATGAAGCTATTGATTTTGATAGTGGTGTAAAACTTGCAATATCAAAAGGCATAAATATAAAAACTATCGACACCTCTTGCTTGTCCCAAGAAGAAGTAGAGCTTGCAATTATCAGTCAAATAGAAACAAACAGAAGAGTGGTTGATTAATTTCAATCCTTCCTCCTTGTGATGATACTTTTGTCCCCCTCCGTTTACGCAATATTCTCACCCTCAGTATATATATTGTATATTTCCAATTGCTTGACATTTAATTCTAAATTAGATATAATAGTACAGTTAAAAAATAGGAGATAGATTATGAGTAATATTATTATGGAAATTGGAGGGAATGGAGATTTTTTTTCTTATTCTGTTTCAGGACACAAAAGACCTTCAGGAGAGATTGTAGGATTTAAGGTCAACACGAATAAAATCAATAAAGAAGATATGTTGTCACTTTGTGATGATAGTGTGTGGAGTGTGTGGCACGAAGGTACAGAGGAAAACAGTTATGTCTTGACTTTAAGTGAAGCACTCTATATGGCATACAATATCCTTGACGATGAAGATATTGAACCGAGTGCAGTATTTATAGAAGCTTCATACAAAGACACTCTACCATCTAAAGAAGAGGAAGAGATTAATGGATTTTATTCAAAAGAGGAAAGAGATGAATTAAACACAGCCGAGATTGCCTTGGTTTCTGCTTTTAATACCTTCATAAAAGTAATAGAGAAAAAACACGACAAAGAAGAAAATAGAGGGCTTTATTTTAGTGAGAAGTGGGAAGAAAGTTCAGACGGGGCTTGGTTTATGAATAAAGTAGGGTCTTTGACTAATGCTGTTGCCATTCTTGAGGAAATGAGAGATACTGTAGACGATACAGAGTTCCTAGAAGAGATATTAAATCAAGAGATTGAGATAATGTTTCTTTTAAAATATTGGGAAACAGAAGAAGCAAGAGAGCAAGGAGATAGTTCCGAGTTTGGTGTTTTTTTGTGTTGTGAAGAGGCTGTTACTAAAGGGCGTAAGCTTTTTGAAGAACGAGAAGCTTTTGCTGTAGAAGTTATTACTCAAAGAACTAATAATTCTGTTTGGGGAATTGGTTTTGATAAAAATGCAGAGAACAATAAAAAAGAGTGGGATTTTAGAGATAATATGATAGGGTGTTGATTGTTTAGGGAAATTTGTAAAATAATTTTTATTTTATAGGTAATTCCTTGACATTTGATTTTAAATCTGATATAATTGGGTATCTTAAAAAAATGGAGAGAAAATGTACAACAAAATAACTTTAGTGGGTAATCTTACCCGAGACATCGAAATTAAATATGCTCAGAGTGGCACAGCCATTGGAAATACAGCAATCGCTTGTAGCCATAAATACAAAGGTGCAGACGGTCAGCAAAAAGAAGAAGTTATGTTCGTAGACCTTACTTTCTTTGGAAGAACAGCAGAGGTAGCCAATCAATACCTTCGTAAGGGGTCTCAAATCCTCGTAGACGGTAGATTGAAGCTTGACCAATGGACTGCACAAGACGGGACAAAACGTAGCAAGCACAGCGTTACTGTAGCGGAAATGAAAATGCTTGGGAACAAAGAGCAAGGTCAAGCACCTCAAAATAATAATGGTCAAAATGGTGGT
>Ga0256824_10000613_pt1 | contig 13820 bp, 13 predicted proteins | sample CV67metaG_FD_191570 | JGI IMG/M metagenome (GOLD analysis project Ga0256824, IMG submission 191570) | Hydrothermal vent microbial communities from East Pacific Rise, Pacific Ocean - CV67 | ecosystem: Environmental > Aquatic > Marine > Hydrothermal vents | place: Pacific Ocean: East Pacific Rise...
CATCAGACATAAAAAGACCCAAAGCATACACTTCATCTTTATCAAAGCTGTCTTCTAAATCTATTAGTGAGGGTTGCATGATTAAATAATCATCTGTTGTTAATTCACTAGAAGATTTAAAAGAGTAACTCAAATCACTGTTTAAAACTTTAAATTTATGACCATGAGTGACTCTATTTTCAAATATATTTGAACTGCTTGTGACTTTTAAAAGAGGCTGTTCTGGTTGATAAAATAGTTCAGTTACAGGCTTTATTCCTTTTTGAGTATAGACCTTATCGCCTACTTCAATATCTTCTATGGGAACAAGCCCTCTTGTTGTGGAGACCAAAGAACCTGCAACCAAACAATCTCCAACGATTCTTGCTGATTTTTTATAAGGACTTCGATGGGAAAGATTCAACTCATTCATCGCAAAAAGTATTCTTCTGTGTACAGGTTTTAGACCATCTCTAGCATCAGGTAAAGCCCGACCTACAATAACAGACATGGAGTAATCTAAATAAGATGCTCTCATGCTGTCTTCTATTTTTACCTCTTGTATGTCTTGGTTTTCTTCGAACAAATCGCTCATAAAATGCCTTTAAATATATAATATGTAAGATAATTAATTAAAGAATATTATATCGAAAAGGGCTTAAAATTATTGTTTTTTATTAGAATAACTATTTAACATAAGAGAGCGAAAAAGTAAAGAGGAATAGACCCTCTTTACTTATTATTTAAATAACGAGAGATACCCTCTGCAATACCTTTAGCCAAGAGACTTTTATAGTAGGCATTCATCAAATTATCACCTTCTGTAGGATGCGTAATGTACCCTGTTTCTACTAAGATTGCAGGCATTTGAGCACCAACAAGAACCCAAAAATTAGCAGGTTTAACCCCACCATCTTCTACCGAACCAAATGAACTACGTACGTTAGAAAGCATTTTGTAGCTCACATCAAGACCCAATTTACGAGACTCAATAATTTTTTCTCTACTAATCAAGGAGAGATACTCATTTTTAGTATAAAAATCTTTTCCTTGGAACATAGAAGCGTTCTCTTTAGCCGCAGCTTTTTTGGCTCTTTCTGTCTTAGCAGGAGAGAGATAATAAATTTCAATACCTTTAAAAACTTTTTTTAGATTTTTGTTGGGGGCAGCATTGGCATGAATAGAGACGAAAATATCAGCTTTCTTCTTATTCGCAAAGGCTGTTCTCCTTGGTAATTTAACAAAAGAGTCATCGTTACGTGTCATATAAACCTTATAGCCCTTACGCTCCAGTCTTTTTTTCAATTTAAGAGCAACAGATAAAACTACTTTCTTCTCTTTTTTCTCTTTACAACACGAAGCACCATTATCCTTACCCCCATGACCTGCATCAATCACAACAATGTATTGTTTATTAGAACTGCTATATACTACTGTTATTGGTTCAGGAACAATACTCTTCACAGGCGGTTCTTCAATTTTAGGAACAGAATATTCTTGAACTCTCGTAGAGGGCAAAGTTATTTTTTTCTTAGAGATAAGAGGAATATAGAGAACATTATCTTTAAAAACATGCTCTTCTAATTTTTTTTGTTTAGAGACAATAACCAAGCGTAATTTTTCAGGGGAGTTTTGTCCCATTCTAAAAGATGCAATGGTTCTAAATGTATGGTGAGAAATACCTTTTGTTCCTAAAATAACGGCACCATGTACATCATAAACATGTTTTGTCATTCCATTTGTGGTGGGAATTGAAAAGTAGGTCACCCTTTGAATATTTGAACTAAACTTTAATTTTAGTTCACCTTGACGTATTTGGCTCTTTACAAAATAATTATTTGCAAAGAGCATATTTGAAAAAAATAATATTATAAATAGTACGATAAAATTTTTATTAAGAATTGTCTTCTCCATTCATTAACTTCTCCATAAGTTCTTTAACCGTTATAATCTCTTTGAGTTTATAACCATTAGCACCTGTAAAGAAGAGTCCACTCTCTTTAATTCCGTCATAAGCATCGCTTAATCTATCAGCTATACAATAACCAACTATTTTTGCTTCAACTCCCCGATTACATGGTGCAACACAGTTTGAAATACAGGCAACTTTAGGTGCTGTTCCAGCTTCAATATTCGCATGAAGTTGACTTTTTACACCACGAGCAGGATAACCAACAGGCGACTTAAACAATTTAATGTCCTCTTCTCCTGCTTCAATGATTATCTCTTTCATCACTTGACTCGCGTCACATTCAATAGTACCTATAAATCGTGTACCCATTTGGACAGCATCTGCACCTAAATCCATCATCTTTTGAATATCATTGTGATCCCAAACACCACCTGCTGCAATAATTGGCATAGAACCCCAGTTTTTAGCCTCTTCAACAACAGGAGGAAGAATCTTTTCTAATTGATTTTCAGGGAGAAAACACTCATCATACTTAAACCCTTGGTGTCCACCACTTAATGGGCCTTCTACAATAACAGCATCAGGCAATCTATTGTGTGTTTTCTTCCAACGTCTACATAAAATTCTAAGTGCTTTAGCTGTTGAAACAATAGGAATTAGTGCAACATCTGGATAATTTTTAGTAGCTTCAGGCATAGTCAAGGGTAGACCAGCCCCAGTAATAATCATGTTTGCTCCAGCTTTACACGCATCTTCAACCACACGATTATATTCGCTCTGTGCATAAAGAACATTACACGCCAATGGTCTATCACCACAAATCTCTCGTGCATTATCAAAAATTTTTAATAATGAGGGAAAAGAGTAGAAATTAATCGCATCAAGCGGTCTTTTCCCTTTACCTATGGTCTTCTCAACATAAGCTCTTTTTTTATAAACACCTGTACCAACAGCAGATATTACTCCCAATCCACCTTCTAAACTCACATTTCCAGCCAATTGATCCCAAGAGATACCAACACCCATCCCACCTTGAATGATGGGCTTTTCTATGGTATATTTTCCGATTTTAAAAGATTTAAATGACACTATTTTACCTTTACTTTTGCAAATTTTCGTTTACCTACTTGTAAAATATACTCTCCTGAGCTTAAATTCATCTTTTCATCTGAAATCTTCTCTTGGTCAAGACGTACAGCACCTTGTTTTATATCACGTCGTGCTTGTGAGCTTGAAGGTTCAAGACCAGCATCTTGTAGTGCTTTACAAATCCAAACTCCTGATTCAAACTCAAACTCAGGTATATCAGTAGGTAGTTTATTTGATTTAAAAACGTTATCAAATTCACGTTTAGCCATAGTAGCAGACTCTTCATTATAAAATCTAGTTGTTAGCTCCAATGCTAAACTTTCTTTTACTTTTTTAGGGTGTAAGTCTCTATTTGCAACATCCTCTTTTATCTGTGCTATCTCTTCCAATGTTTTGTCACTTAAGAGTTCGTAATAACGCCACATAAGCTCATCTGATATAGAGAGAACTTTACCATAAATGTCTTTTGGACTCTCGGTAATTCCAATATAATTGTTCAGTGATTTACTCATCTTTTGAACACCATCAAGACCTTCTAAAATAGGCATCATAAGAACGGCTTGTTCTTTTCCTACATTGTAAGTTCGTTGAAGATGTCTTCCCATAAGAAGATTAAACTTTTGATCTGTTCCACCTATCTCAATGTCTGATTTAAGTTCAACAGAATCATACCCTTGAAGTAGAGGATAAATAAACTCAGAAATAGAGATGCTCTGCCCAGATTTATAACGTTTTTCAAAATCATCACGCTCCAACATTCGAGCCACATTAAATGTAGTGGTCAATGCTACCATGCCTGTTGCACCCAATTCTTCTAGCCATGACGAGTTAAAAACAATGTCTGTCTTTTCTCTGTCTAAAATAATAAATGCTTGATCTTGGTATGTCTGTGCATTTGCCATAATCGTATCTCGGTCAAGTACTTTTCTTGTTTCACTTTTTCCTGTAGGATCTCCAATGGTTGCTGTAAAATCTCCCACTAAAAGCTGAACTCTAGCACCATGATTTTGAAAAACTTTTAATTTTTGCATCAAAACGGTATGTCCTACATGTAAATCTGCACCAGTTGGGTCGAAACCTGCTTTTACAGTATATGTTTCTCCTGTCTCATAAAATTTTGTAACCAATTTTACAATTCGTTCCCTATCAATAATTTCAGCAGACCCTCTACTAATCTCATCTAATGCTATTTTTATATTATTTTCTATTGACATCTCTTCCCTCTATTCTTTATTTTCTTACTTTTTTATCTACTGTACGCATCATTTAAACTAATCATCTCTATAAGTTTAAATTTCTTACTCAATTTCTCTTGAAGTCTCTTAGAGTTTTGCTCTTTGGTCTCCACTTCAAGTTTACAAAATTCGGCACTCTCACTACTCTTAATACCCAATTCAATGCTCAATACATTCAAATCTAAGTTTGCCAACTTGTGTAACAAATCAGCCAAAATTCCTTGCCGATTTTGTAAACTTATAATCAACCGATAACGTGCTGATTTTTCATCTACCCAAACAACGTAAATCATTGCTTTATGTTGTTCCATAAGCTTATGTGCTTCTTGGCAAAGTTTGTGATGAATAACAACCTTGTCATCTTCTGAAAATGCAACGATTTCATCTCCCATTTTTGGATGGCAACAGTAATCAAACTCAACAGATTTTATCTCATGATTTGAGATAAATTTAAAATGCTCTTGTGTTGTCTCTTCAGGATAGATAAAATCTTTAGAAATATTGGGTAATTTTTCCAAAAATTTATCCAACACATCTTTATATATCTCCCTATTTGAAGTCATTTTATAAGCATTCTCTTTTAAAGAACACTCCTCAAACATTGACGAGATTACATCTCTATCTACAGCTGTTAAATGTGTCAAAATATTAATTGAAGCCACATGGTTTGACTCTTTAATTTTTTGATTACAAGCAGACTTTATTCCATCTTTTGCTTTAGAAGTTTGAACCGTATCCAACCAAGAGCAGTGTACTTGTCCCTCTTCATCCGTTAAAATACGAACAATGTCTCCATTTTTCAAAGTAGTAAGCAGTGAAGCTTTTGCTTTATTAACCAAAGAAGATACAGCCTTATTCCCAATCTCAGAATGAACAGCATAGGCAAAATCTAAAGCAACAGAATCACGTGGTAACGTATAGTGGTCTCCATGAGGAGAAAAGACAGAAATATCATCTGAAAAAAGATCACCCTTAGCTAAAGAGTAAAACTCTTCAACAGAATCATTTTGATACTCTAAACCTTTTAACCACTCCAAATTCACTGTTTTTTTCTGACTTCTACCATCTTTATATCGCCAATGTGCAGCAATTCCATACTCTGCTGTTTTGTGCATATCAAAAGTTCGTATTTGTGCCTCAACAATCCCATCATCATTAAAAAGAGTAGTATGAATAGTACTGTACCCATTCTCTTTAGGCAAAGTAATGTAATCTTTAAAACGTGAAATAATAGGCTTAAAGTTTAAATGTAAAGAACCTAAGACTTTATAACAATCAATATCATCATCTACCAAAATACGAATAGCAATAAGATCTAAAATCTCATCAATACCAATTCCTTTTCGTTGCATCTTTTGATACATAGAGTAGTAATGCTTTACACGACCAAAAACTTGGAAGCTCCCTTCTTCAAAACCATTTTCTTTCATTAATTGTTTAATTTTCGTTAGAAAAATATTAAGTTTTAGCTGTAAATTTTGACTATTTTTTTCAATATAGTCATCAATATTGTTATAAGCATTAGGATAAATATAATAAAAACTTAAATCTTCCAAACGGTTTTTTAGCTGGGAAATACCTAAACGATGGGCAATTGGAGCATAAACAACCATTGTCTCTTCTGCAATACGCAACTGTTTATCAGCAGATAGAGCTTCAAGTGTTGTCATGTTATGCAATCTATCACAAAGTTTAACCACTAAAATACGAACATCTTTAATAGAAGAGACCAACATTTTTCTAAATGTCAAAGCAGAGGTTATTAACTTTTTATTTGAAGAGGAGGGAATAAGTTCTTCATCACGAATAACTTCAATTTTAGTTAACCCTTCAACAAGAAAGGCAATATCCTCTCCAAATATCTCGAATATATCTTCAATTGTATAGTCTGTATCTTCCACCACATCGTGTAAAAGTGCTGCAATAATCATTGTTTCATCATCAGAAACAAGTGCTGTAATAGCTGCAACAAGAATGGGATGGATAATATAAGGTTCGCCACTTTTACGTGTTTGAGAAATATGGGCTTTTTTAGCTAAATGTAAAGCTGTAGTAAAAAGAGAAGTATAAGTTGTGTGGTATTCATAAAGAAGCTCTTCAGCCCCTTCAATCGTTGTAATATCCTGTGCTTTCTTTAATAAAGCGTCCAAAGTTCTTAGCCTTCAGTGCTAATAAGAATCTTACCTTCTGCAATCTCTACCAACGCAATGTTCGCAAATTTTTCAGTTTTAGGATCCATATTAACCAGTGGTGCTGCACCATTTGCAATGGCTTCTGCTCTTTTACCGACTGCTGCTGCCAATAAATATCTATCAAAGTCAACTCTCTCTAGTGCAAGTGCCGTTAATTTCTCAATTTTCATTTATATCCTTAATTTTTTAATTTTTATCTATCTTCAACAATCGAACATAACTCTCTATTACCTTGTACAATAGCCAATAAATTACCTTTTTCAAACATATCACAAACAATAATTGGAAGATTGTTGTCTTTTGCTAACGCAATAGAAGTATCATCCATCACTTTAATGTCATCTGACAGTGCTTCATCATATGTTAAAGTTGGTAATTTTACTGCATCATCAAACTTATTTGGGTCTTTATCATAAACACCATCTACTTTGGTTGCTTTAATAATACATTCAGCTTCAATCTCAGAGGCTCTCAGTGTCCCTGCTGTATCTGTTGTAAAATACGGATTTCCTGTACCACCTGCAAAAACAACCACACGACCTTTTTCAAGGTGTCGTTTCGCACGACGAACAATAAAGGACTCACCAATCTCTTGCATATCAATAGCTGAAAGTAAACGTGCATCAAGTCCTGCATGTTCAAATGCCTCTTGAAGTGCTATTCCATTGATACAGGTTGCTAACATACCCATGTAATCACCAGAAGTTCTTTTAATTACCCCATCAGCTGCAGCTGAAACACCTCGAATAATATTTCCACCACCAATAACTACTGCGACTTCTATATTATTATCAATTAACAACTTAATCTCTTGAGAAATAAAATGTAAGATTTGAGTATCTATACCATAACCATTTTCTCCAGCCAATGCTTCGCCTGAAAATTTTACCAGTACTCTTTTTTTTGTCATAAATTCTGACCTCTGTTTTAAAAGGGGATTTTACCTAATTCCTCTTAAAATTGGTTGATATTACTTATGTTATAATAACGAAAAAATAGAAAGAGTACAAATGTCAACACTTAAAAAAGAAGATAAAGAAATTATAGAGAACAGCATTAGAGATATACCAAACTTTCCTAAAGAAGGTATTATTTTTAAAGACATTACCACCCTACTAAACAATCCAATTGCATTTAAAACACTTATGAACCATTTAGAAGAGAAGTACAAAGATTATAATTTAGACTATATTGCAGGAATTGATGCCAGAGGTTTTATTTTTGGTTCAGTCTTAGCAGACAGATTAAACATTGGTTTTGTACCGATACGAAAGAAAGGAAAACTTCCTTTTACCACAGTATCTGAAAAATATTCACTAGAGTATGGATTTGATGAAGTAGAAGTACACATAGATGCATTTCCAAAAGAGAATGCAAAGGTATTACTTATAGATGACCTCATCGCAACAGGAGGAACAGCTAAAGCAGCAGCTTCACTAATTAAAAAAGTTGGTGCAAATTGTGTAGAAGCTTGTTTTATATTAGAACTAGACTTTTTAAATGGGAAAGATGGCATAGATACAGAAGTTTACTCTGTAATGCACATCGATTAATTAAACAGGTCTAATCTGTTTTTTAATCTCTTTAGGAAGGTGTCCAAAAGGCATCTTTCTAACTTTTTTCTTCTTATCCACTCCTAGTGTCTCAATTACTTCAACATTCATATTGTTAAGATTTAAACTCAAAAGTTGAAAATGTTGTTCATTTTGTGAAAAAATAATATTTTGAAGTGATAAATCGATGGTTGGTTTTTTTCTTGCCATAAAAGTACTCTTTAATTAATGATTTATTGTGAAAAGGTTTAAGAAAGTGGCTCCGGATGCAGGATTCGAACCTGCGACCAAGTGATTAACAGTCACCTACTCTACCGCTGAGCTAATCCGGAACATATGTAAAAAAGTGTTTAAATCTTAAGTGATTTAGTTGTAAAATGGCTCCGGATGCAGGATTCGAACCTGCGACCAAGTGATTAACAGTCACCTACTCTACCGCTGAGCTAATCCGGAACATTTTGTCCACATGTTTTGTGGAGTGCGATTATAGACAAAAAACCCTTACTTGTCAAGAGTTTTTTGTTTTTTTTAGGAAGAAAAGACGAAAAAGTCATATCCACTGCTATTTACTATCTTTATAAGTTTTTCATTAAGTAAAACTTTTAATCTCTCTTTACTCAAATCATCAAACAAAACATCAATATCTTCTTGCGTTAAAGGTCGTTTTTTAATGGTCTCTATAATATCTTTTTCACTATAAGATGAAAGTTTCTCTACAACTTTTTTTCGTGATGCAATATAAATAGGTAAACCACTATCAAACCTTAACGAAATATTTCGTAGCATTTCATAACTTAATGCCTCTACTTTATATGCAGGTGGTCTATCAATTGTTCCTATGTCTATTCGTGTAGGATTTAAAGTTAATAAGTATCTGTTCAGCTCTTCTATCTCCTCTTCACTATCATTGATACCTTTAACCATCAAAATCTCTATAATAAGTGGATTAGAAAATTTTGCTTTAAACGCTAACATTCCCTCTTTAATAACACCAACATCTATTCCTTCATGTGAGCGATCCAAGCGTTTTAAACATCTTGCTGTCGCACAATCTAAAGAGAGTTTTACTGTATCAAATTTCAAAAGAGCCTCTTGTGTTCTCTGCATATGAATATTCGCAGCATTAGAAAGAATAAGCGTCTTGATGTTGCCTTTTATCTTATTTATTTCATCCATTAACTCTGATAAATAAGGGTAGAGGGTAGGCTCTCCATTGGCTGTAACCGTTAAAGCATCTATATCTTGATGTGTCTCTAAAGATGCACTTAATGCTTTTATAATCTCTTCTACAGAGATAACATCTTCATAATTATTCATTGTTTTCGCAGGTTCTAATTCACAATACAAACAGTCAAAATTACACTGCTTTTTAGTAGGACTCAAGTCAATCCCTAATGATTTCCCAAAACGTCTGGAGTTGACAGGGCCAAATATTATATTCATCTTTTACCTTTAGTTAACTTTTCATCAAATTGTACTATGAAAATTTCAATCTTTTGACCACATTATTGAATTTGGTTAAAAAAGAGTCTTCAACCAATAGAGTATTCCCTTCCATTTCCAGAACCTTCTTGTCTGGAAAGAATATTTTCTGAAGTTCTAATCCATAATAACTATTAACATAGAGTTCATTCCAAAGATTTTTTTTATTTTGAATTATTTCTAAATTTGAATATTTTAAAACAGTTATAGATGAAAACTTCTCCAGTTTAAGATCATCAAACAACATGTTCTCAAAACAGAAAAGATGCGAAATTTTAGCACTGTTTATTTTATTAAAATTTTCAAATGTTACTATAGACTTTTTATCAATCCCTAATGTAACCAACTGTTTAATAAGATTTTGAGTCGCAAACAAATTCTCTTCTTCCATTAAGATAGCAATATTAACTATTTTTTTATGTACAAAAGCACCTTTATTATTTTGAAGACCCACCTCTCTAAGAGGAATGAAAGCAGTAAAGGAGTGTTCATCTTTTCCCGAAGTTGAAAGCTTTAATTTACCATTTAACATATTTATAAGATTACTACTCACACTTAAACCCAATCCTAAATCTGAAGAGGTTACGCTGTAGCTTGTCTTGGTTTGAGTATGTGTGAAAAAGCTTTTTATTTTTTTCACTTTATGATGCTTCAAGCCTTTGATTTCAACAGTTAACTGTTCAAGCTCTTCTAAAAAATTTATATTGACTTCAATCGCACCTGACTCATTGGTAAAATTAAAAATATTATTCATTAAGTGAATAATAAGACTTTTAATTTTATCTTTATCTGAGGTCAAAGAGTCAGGAATATTTGAATTAAGAAAAATATTCAACGTAATATTTTTCTGTGCCAAGGTTTTACCATAGAGCTGACCAATGTCTGAAATGAGTTGATGAAGGTTGAAATCATTAAAAAGAAGAGGCATCTTTTCACGACTGTATAAGTCATTGGCAAGTTTTTCTATGAGTTTAGAATTTTTTAATATATCATTTAAAAAGTGTAATTGTTCTTTATTGTGTAAAGAATTTTTAATAATTTCTAAAAATAGATAGAGCTTATGTTCTTCATTTGCCAAATAAGTTACCTCATTGGTCAAAAACTTTAAAATAACTTCAATATCATGACTATAAAGATACTCTTCTTCAATAACAGGCTCAGCCTCTAATACTTTTTGTTTTTGTAACTCTTCTGTTTTTAAAAATAATTCATCCTCTAAAGCTTTTATTTTTTCATCTTGAAGTCGCATCTTCTCTTCTAATTCTATTTTACTTTTTTCTTGAAGTGCTTTTCCTTCTATTGGCTTAAGAAGGATTATCTCCTCTTTTTTCTTAACTATCTTTTTAAGTTGAGGTACAATTTCGGCATCATTAGAAAAATTATTTTTACTATTCTTCAATAGTGTAATTACATTGAATGCACACCCTTCTAAGAGACTTAAAGAACGTAAATCATAACGTTTTAATTCTGTTGGATGTTTTACACTATTATAAGCAGAGATAAAGCCAAGAACATGCTCTGTTCGCTTATCTAAAATAGGGACAACTATCATTGATTTAATTTTTATATTTAAAATATTATCAATTTTTTGATTGTATTTTTGATGACTTACAATATAATTATCGAAAAATCCTCGTTTAGATTCCAAAACTGTCTTTAATATACTCTCTTCTAAATCAAGTTCTATTTCTTTATTATTTAGGAAGGTTTTAATTTTATTTCTCTCTTTATCAAAGAGCCAAATCAAACCAACTTCTGCTTCAGTTATCTCTATAATCGTCTCTTCCAATACTATAAATAGGGCTTTATAATCTTTTTTATTTTTTAAATTATCAAATTTTTGACCTATAATAGAGATACATTGTTCTTTACTCTTACTCATCTTTTTTCTTCCTTTCATCTTTATTTATCCATAATTATTCTAACATAATTTTCTACATATAGATATTATTTAATTACAAAAAATATAAAAAAATTGATTAATTTATATTATTTTTTATTTTTATTTAGCTACAATAATTCTTATATATAAAAATTTTAAAGGATTATACAAATGGAAAGACCTATCCCAAATAATAATGAAATAGAAGTAAAAGCTATTGATATTGTTGTCTCAAAATCTGATTCTGAAGGTAATATTGAATATGCCAATCCAATTTTTTATAAAATTTCAGGCTACTCAAAAAAAGAACTAACCTATGCACCTCACTCTATTTTAAGACATCCCCATATGCCAAAAGTTATTTTTAAATATTTATGGAATGAGCTCAAAAAAGGAAATGAAATTCACACTTTTGTTAAAAATATGACAAAAAATGGTTCATTTTATTGGGTTTTGGCGTATGTAAGACCTACATTAAATCCAGATGGGACTTTAAGAAACTATGTCTCAACACGTAAAACCATGAGTGCAGGAGCTAGAGCAACCATTGAACCACTCTACCGTACACTTTTAGAAGTTGAACAGTCGGAGGGAATAGAAGCTTCTGAAAAAATACTCATAGATATTATTGATGGCAGAGTTTTTAATGATGTTATGCGTGACATTCAAGCCACTTAAATAAAAAATATATAAATTAAATTAAAAGGATAGAATATGTTAGATTTTACACAACAGATGAATAAGTTAAAAGGGGTAAAAGGTTACCTTGGCGCAGCAATTTTAAACAAAGGTGGGGAGACACTCTATTTAGATGAAGAGGGAACCAACAGTGATATTGCCTATTCTGCAAGTGTCTTTAATGATGCTTTTTTAGAGCTTTCTGAATCTTCTATTGATATTGGGTTTAGTTCAACAAACATGTTAGAAGCGAGAACAACAGATGGACATGTTTTCTTAATCAAAAGCGTAGAGGGAACAGATGAAAGTATGAACTTAACATTCTTTAGTATTTTTAAAGACAATGGAAATGTGCCTCTTGCAAAAATGGTTATAGACAGATCTGCTGTAAAAATATTGGCTGAATTGAATAAAATTTAATTCTTTGAGAATAAAAAGTCTATAAAACTATAGACTTTTTATTTAAACCAAATATTCTTGAGAAAAAAACTCTTTCGTAACAGCTCTCATCTCATTAACTTCTTCAATTCGATTAACCAAATCCCTAAACTTTGAAGCCCCTTGATACCCTGCTTTAGAATATGTATGTAGGTGCTTTCTAAAGATTAACGCACCATGATTACCATAGTGGGCTATCATTTGATCAAAGTGTTCTAAAACAACCTCTTGAACCAAAGCTGAACTTACAACAGAATCACCAGTACCGTTGATATAATTTTTCATCAGTTGAAACATCCATGGTCTTCCAACTGCTGCACGACCAACCATCACACCAGCTGAACCTGTATGCTCTAAAACCCATTTTGCTTTTTCAGGGCTTGTAATGTCCCCATTGGCTAAAACAGGTATATTAACTGCTTCTACTATCTCTTTAATCGCATCATAATCAACTGCTGCTTTATACTTACCTGCTTTTGTTCTTCCATGAACAGCAATATAGTCTGCACCATTATCTTCACAAAGTTTTGCTATTTCAACATGATTTTTAGAATCAAATCCAAGACGGATTTTAACAGAAGTATACTCTTTATTAGAATATTTTTTAATGGTTCGAATTGTCTCTGCCATTCTTGGCAAATCTGTTAACAGTGAAGAACCTTGTAGGTTATTAACCACTTTAGGTGCAGGACAACCACAATTCAAGTCAATAATATCAATACCTTCTCGTTCATTAAGCAATTCAACTGCTTTTTGTATAATAAGTTGATCTGAACCTGCTATTTGAATACTGTAAGGAGTTTCCAGAGGATTTTTTTCTAACATCTTAAAAGTTTTCTGACTTTTAAAGGCCAAAGCATTAGAACTAATCATCTCTGAGACGGTTAAATCAACACCAAACTTCTTAACAACAGAGCGAAAAGGAAGATCAGTAAACCCTGCCAAAGGGGCAAGGGCAAAAAGAGGTTTTGAAAAATCTAATGATGGCATTAACGAATACTCTACCTTATTTTTTAAGCATCACAAATATGACGAATATTCATCAAGTCTGTAATTTTATATTTTTTATGTTCTTTTTTCAAATCATATAAGGCTCTAAAACGTTTAAAGTCATCTTGGTCATGTTCATCAAGATACTCTCCTGCTTTATCAATCATCTCATATTCAAAGAGCAAATACAAGTAGGCAATCTCTGATTTTGAATATTTTGATTGATACTCTTTCCATACCATCAAGTTTTCAATTGGGGAAAGTTGCTTCATCATAATGGTTGACATCATTAAATAGTCTCTACACGCTAATTTAGGCTCTAGTACAACAATGAACTTATCTAATATCTCTTTTGTCAAACCTAAATCATTCTCTGTAGTTACACGCTCA
>Ga0256824_10000614_pt1 | contig 13819 bp, 11 predicted proteins | sample CV67metaG_FD_191570 | JGI IMG/M metagenome (GOLD analysis project Ga0256824, IMG submission 191570) | Hydrothermal vent microbial communities from East Pacific Rise, Pacific Ocean - CV67 | ecosystem: Environmental > Aquatic > Marine > Hydrothermal vents | place: Pacific Ocean: East Pacific Rise...
TAAAGAAAAATTAGTATTAAGAAATGCATCTTTAATACTAAGATTTAAAGCTTTTTTAACTGATACATTTATGCTTACTATGCCATTGATGTATATTGTTACATATGTAGTTTTAGGAAGCCTAGAAGACTTTTCATCACAAAAGATGCTTGGATGGTTATATATAATGTTACCTCATTTTATAATTGTATTAGCATTATGGTATTTCAAACGACAAACTCCAGGTATGAAAGCATATGATTTATATATTGTAGATAGTAATACAGGTAAAAAACCTAGTGTTGCTTCTCTTATAAATAGATATGTATTTACAACACTTTCAATAGTACTTTTCTTTACTATGTTTATTCCATTTTTAAATAAATCTAGAAGAACATTACAAGACTTTGTATCTGGTACAATAATTCAAGAGATTCAAAATACTAATCTAGAACAAAAATAATTAATGCTTTTTTTTAAATTAAGTGCTTTTTATTTTTTTTATTTTGCAGCTGTTGGTGTATATATAATATTTTTACCAAAAGTTTTAAATGATATAGGATATACTCCCAAAGATATAGGGTATGTTCTAGCACTTGCTCCTCTTATGAGGTTTCTTACTCCCTTTCTATTTTTAAAGTATATTAAATTAAACGAAAATATATTTAAATTAACACTTTTAGGTGCAGTTATATCATCAAGTTTATTTTATTATACTATTGATAATTTTTATTATTTTATGATAAATAATGCCCTTTTAGGTATTTGTTTGAGTGTATTGCTTCCTTATATTGAAGTAATTGCAATTAATAATTTAGGTAGTGAAAAATATGGAAAGTCAAGACTATATGGCTCTATAGGATTTATGCTAATTGGATTGATATTAGCTAAGTTTTTATCAAATCCATATATGGCTATTCATTTTTATTTAGCTATGACTATATTTACTGCATTCTTTTCATACTTATTAATAACTTATGATGTTCAACATGAAGCACAAAAAGATGATGAGTCCTTTTCTCTATTAAAATATTGGCCATTTTGGTTGAGTTTATTTTTGATGCAAGTTAGTTTTGGAGGTTTTTATAACTTCTTTACTATATATGAAACAGCACATGGAATATCACTTGAAGTTACTAGTTATTTATGGGCATTTGGTGTTATTTGTGAAATTATAATGCTATATTACCAAGCACCAATATTAAAAAATAATCTTTTAAATATAATTAAATTTTCTATAATTATTACAGCATTTAGATGGTTTTTATTATATTTATACCCAGATAATTTATATGTATCATACTTTACTCAATCTATACATGCCTTTTCATTTGGTTTATATCATAGTGCTGTTATTATATATTTATACCAAATATATTCAAATAAAAAACTTGCACAGCAATTTATGCTTGGAGTTGCTTATGGTTTAGGTGGATTTGTAGGATCTTTAATAGCCGGGTATATTTATGGAGAGTATTTATTTTTATACTCTGCTATTATTGCTATCTTTGCTTTTGTTAGTTTATACTCTTATTGAGTATTTTAATCATTAAAAATCATAATAATCTATTATAAATTAATTTTTTAATAATATTTTAAATAAAGCTTAATAGGAATATACTGGTTATTGTAACAAAGGAGTTTGATATGAAAACTTTAGATACAGCTACAATAACTTTAAATATAAACGGTAAAAAAGAAGATTTTACTTTTAATATTTTAAAAAGCACAAGAGGTCCAAATACTCTTGATTTAAGAAAATTTTATTCTCAAACTGGATTGTTCACATATGATGTTGGATTTACTTCAACAGCATCATGCTCATCAAAAATTACATTTATAGATGGAATAAAAGGTGAACTAAAATATAGAGGTATTAATATAGAAGAATTGGCTTCAAAGTACACTTATTTAGAAACATGTTATTTACTACTACATGAAAAAATACCAACGAAACAAGAATTAGAAGAGTTTGATTTAGAATTAAGACATAGAAGTTTTTTACATGAAGGTTTAAAACATATTTTTAATGCTTTTCCAGACAATGCTCATCCTATGGCAACTCTAAGTGCTGGGGTTACTTCACTTGCATCATTTTACTTTGATCATTTAGATATAAGTAATCAAGAAGAATATAATGAGATGGCATATAGACTAATAGCAAAAATACCAACAATTGCAGCTTTCGCATATAGACACAGTATTGGTGCTCCTTTTATTCAACCAAATATTGAGTATAGTTTTACTAAAAACTTTTTATTTATGTTAAGAGCTTATCCCCATGAACAATTAAAAATTACACCTTTTGGACGAGAAAATATAAGTGAATTAGAAATAAAAGCACTTGATACTATATTTACCCTTCATGCAGATCATGAACAAAATGCTTCAACTACAGTTGTAAGAGGTGTAGCTTCAACAGGAGCTCATCCATATGTTGCAATATCTTCAGGCATCAATGCTCTATGGGGAAGAGCTCATGGAGGGGCTAATGAATCAGTAATAGCACAACTTGAAATGATAGGTGATGTAAGTAGGGTTGATGAGTTTATAAAAAAAGCAAAAGATCCAAATGATAGTTTTAAGCTTATGGGATTTGGTCATAGAGTATATAAAAATTTTGATCCAAGAGCAAAGGTACTTAAAAAGCTACAAGATCAATTAAAAGATGAGTTAAATCTTGATTCTAAACTTATGCAAATTGCATCTAAAATTGAAGAAGTTGCATTAAATGATGAGTATTTTATAAAAAGAAATTTATATCCAAATATTGATTTTTATTCAGGTATTATATTAACAGCATTACGTATTCCAAAGCAGATGTTTACAGCAATATTTGTAATAGGAAGAACAGTTGGTTGGATTAGTCAATGGATAGAGTTTAAAAAAGATAATGAATCTAAAATTGCAAGACCAAGACAGTTGTATATAGGCAAATAATATGAATAATGATAATGTATACGAGTTATTAATTATAGGTGGTGGAGTTTCAGGATCTGCCTTATTTTATGAAGTTAGTAAATATACTGATATAAAATCAGTTTGTTTACTTGAAAAATATGAAGATATTTCATTACTTAATTCAAATGCAAGAGCAAATTCACAAACTATTCATTGTGGGGATATTGAAACAAACTACACTTTAGAAAAAGCTAAAAAAGTAAAACGAACAGCAAAAATGGTTGAAAAGTATTGTTTAAAATATGGTTATGAAAACAAAATTATGTTTAAACACCAAAAAATGGCAATAGGTATAGGCTATGAAGAATGTAGATATATACTAAAAAGGTATGAAGAGTTTAAAGAACTTTATCCATATCTTGAAGTGTATGATAAAGAAAAATTAAAACAAATAGAACCTTCATTGGTATTTGATGAAAATGGAAATAGCAGAGTTGAAGAAATAGTTGGAGTTGGAACAGACAATGAATACACTACTGTTAATTTTAAAAAACTAAGTGATACTTTTATAAAAAATGCAACAGAGAATAAAGGTATAAAAACAGATATATTTTTTAACACTAAAGTAGAAGATATATCTAAAGTAGACGGTATTTTTAGTATAAAAATATCTTCTCATAAAATATATAAAGCAAAAATGATAATAGTTAATGCAGGAGCGCATAGCCTACATCTTGCACATAAAATGGGATATGGTAAGTATTATGGTCAAATCCCAATGGCAGGAAGTTTTTATAAAAGTAATAAACGAATACTAAAAGGTAAAGTTTATATGGTGCAAAATCCAAAATTACCATTTGCAGCACTTCATGGGGATCCTGATTTAACGTTAGATGAAAATACAAGATTTGGTCCGACTGCTTTAGTTTTACCAAAACTTGAAAGGTTTAAAAGTGGTACCTTTATAGATTTTGTATCTACTTTACAACTCGATTTGAATGTTATTAAAATATTTTATGGACTCTTAAAAGATAGTGAAATAAGATCGTATATACTTAGAAACTTTTTATTTGAAGTTCCATATTTTGGTAAAAAAGCATTTTTAAAAGATGCAAGAAAAATAGTACCATCATTGCAAATGGATGATATACAATATGCTCATGGGTTTGGTGGAGTTAGAGCTCAAATTTTAGATAAACAAAATCAAAAACTAATGTTAGGGGAAGCTTCTATTGATACAGGTGATGGGATTATATTTAATATGACTCCATCTCCTGGAGCTACTTCATGTTTGGGTAATGCGAAAAGAGATGTAATATTAATATGTAAATATCTAGATAAAAGTTTTGATATTAAAAAATTTGAAGATGACTTAGAAGAGGGAATATAATATGAAAAAAATACTTTATATAACTGATCAAGAAGAGTATAGTGAAAATGGTACTATATCATCATTATTTGATGTATATTTAAAAGAATATTTTGATATAGATATAGTCTATATGACAAAATATAAGTTCTCTTTTTCAAAAAAAGGTAACCACCTAATAGTGCCATTATCAAAGCAAAAATATATTATAGAATATTTAACAAGAAGAGATATTGATATAAGTTCATATGATTTTATATTTGTTAGAAATAAAAAAACAGTTTTAGAAAATGTATTAAAATATAAGAATAAATATAATTACAAGATAGCATTTAGAGTTTCATATCCTATTAAACATCATAAATTAGAGTTTTTAAATACATTTTTTCCTTATTCTTTAATCAAAAAATATCAATATAAAATGAAAATAAATAAAAGAGATGAATTAGTAAATAAATGTGATTTATTTCTTCCTGCATCTATTCAAGCTAAAGATGAGTTTTATTCAAATATACATACAGAATCATTTCCTATTTTTACAGGACTTGATCCTGATAAACTAAATAAACATATAATATCAAATGATACAAGTATAAAAAAGTTTATTTATGTAGGAAGTCTTGATTCAATAAGAGAATTTAATATTATTTTAGATGCTTTTTCTCAGTTGAGTAATTCAAATTGGCAACTTAGTATTTCCACTACAAATAAAAAATATATTATCAATCTTTTAAAACATTATTCAAATATTAGAAATAACATAAATCTTATTAGTGCAATGAGTATAAAAGAGCTAAGAGATCAAATAAACGAACATGATATAGGTATAGCACTTATGCCTAGAAATAGGTTTTATGATACTGTACTTAGTGATAAGGTTATAGACTATAGTTCTTGTTCTTTACCTAGTTTATTAACTTCAAATAAAAAAAATCATTCAATTTTCAATAAAGATGAAGCTTATTTTAGTAAATTTAACTCAAATGATATATCAAATAAATTAGATGAGCTTATAAATTCGAATCATAATGATATAAGTAATATTGGAAATAATGCACAAGATAAACTTTTAAGTATAAAAAGAAACTATAAAATATTAGCAAAAGAGCTAAGTGAAAAACTTATTAATTTATAATATATTTTAACTGTTAATACTACAAGTTGTAGCTTTGCTTATTAGTTTATTAGCTACTACTTCATGTTCATTTATAAAGTTTTTAACTCCAATATCAAATAAACCTTGCATTTGCGATTTGCTTGATATTTTAACTACTACTTTAATATTTTTATCAATACTTTTAATAGCTTCAGCTACTAATCTGGCTTTATCTTCATTGTTAATAGCAATAATAACAGCACTAGCATTTTTAACTCTTAAAAAATTAAGAACAGTTTTTGATGCAGCATTTCCAAAAAATACTGCATGTTCAGCATCAAAGCCTTCTTGAACATGGTCTCTATCATGTTCTACTGCCATATATGGTATATCTTCTTTTATTAGTTTTCTTACAACTTTTTGTCCAAGTTTAGAGTAACCACATACTACTATATGGTTTTTTACATCAGCTGTTACTATTGGATCATTTAGTACTTCTGTTTTATTTACAAAAAATAAATCAGTAAAACTCCTAACATATTTAATAGCAACAGAAGTAAATAATAATGATAATATAACAACGCTAAGCATAGTTTGGTGCAGGTTTGCATCCACTAGTGAACTAGAACTTGCCAATGCAAATACAGCAAATGAAAACTCACCAACTTGAGCTAAGGCTAAGGCAGTTTTAAAAGCTCTTTTTTTAACTGAAAAGATACTAATCACACCAAAAATAAGAATAGCTTTAAATAATAATATACTAACAGCTAAAGCAATAATGGTAAATAAATTATTAAATACAAAATCTAAATTAACTTGAATACCAACTGTTATGAAAAATAATCCAAGTAATATATCTCTAAATGGTACAAGGTCGGCTTCTATTTGGTACTTGTACTTTGTTTCAGCAATAAGCATTCCAGCTATAAAAGCACCCAGAGAATATGAAAATCCAAACATGTGAGCTAATAGAGCTGAAGATAATACGATTAAAAGAATAGTAGATATAAATAACTCTTCTGTTTTACTATCAACTACAAAAGCTAGTAACCACTGTAAAATATACTTACCAAATACATATAATGTTGCAATTACAATTACTCCTGAAATAAGAGTACTTATTACCATATCACTTAGTGTGGCATCTTGATTTGTAAATAAAGTTATCATAATAAGTATAGGAATAACTGCTAAATCTTGAAATATTAATATACCAACACTATATCTACCATATGGTCTATGAATATCTCCATTTTCATTTAAGCTTTTCAAAACAATAGCAGTAGATGAAAGAGAAAGTGCAGCTCCTATAATGATTGATGTTTTTATATCAATACCAAATAGATGATGAGATAAAAACCCAAAGAACATAGAAGTAACTAGTACTTGTAAGGTACCATAAACAAATACTTCTTTTTTCATTTGTTTTAGATGCCTAATAGAAAATTCTAACCCTATTGTAAACATTAAAAATACTATTCCAAATTCTGATATATGTTCTAATTCTTCTTTTGTAATTTTAGAAAAACCCATAAAATATGATAAAATTATACCTGTAAATATATATCCAACAATTGTAGATATATGAAGTTTTTTTAACAAAAGATTTAATACAAGAGCAATTGTTAACGTTACTACTATAATACTCAATAAGTCCATTTATAAGTTTCCTAATATTTTTATAAGTATATTATAGCAAAATTATAAATAATACCTAGTAAGTAACTATATAATATATAAATGAATGTAAATATACCAAAAGAGCTATTTATACTAGAATAGAATGTTAATATTCTATTCTAAAATGCTAATATCGCAGATAATTGATATAAGTCATCATTATTTATCTTATTGTTCTTTAATTTCTCTATTCTTGATGCTGAAATTGTATATTGAAAAGTTATACCATTTGTTGGTGAGAATATTTTATTATATTCTAATGTAAATGCATTATTTTCTTTATTGTCAGTATTTAGCATAACCCTTATTTGTTGCATTGATTTTAGTTGATATATAAGTGTATTTTCTAATCCTCTAAAGTCTTTTGTTTTATTGTAAAATAAAGTAGAATTTATAGTAATATTATTTATATCAATTTCAACAGGAAATAAGAAACTTTCTTGTGATATATATTTATTATATAATATTCCAAAATTTACAATGCTATTATAAGAATAATTTACGCCAAGATTAACTTCTTCTTTTTCCTTACCTACAGTATGTCCATAATTTGCTAAAAATAATATATCATTTAAATAGTGTGAATATTCAATACCCTTGATTTTTTTTAAATTAACAAAATTTGATGGTTTCTTGTATCTTCCTATAAAAGGTGCAAATCTTTGAGCTCTTCTTATTTCACCAAATTGAGCTAAAGGAAACATTGAGCCAACTCGAAATACAGAATTTGAATCTTCTGCTTGATATTGGAAATAATACATTGAAGTTTTATCATCAAAAACTCTATCATCTATTTCACTAGTATTTTTAAACCAACCAGTAGAAATAAATCCTAAAAAAGATAAAGAATCAGTAATACTACCACCTAAGTGCATTTTTACTTTTCTCATTAGGTGGTCTTTATTATTGTCTTTATCGTGAATACCAACAAATAATACATCAAGTGGTATTTTTTTGTCAGCAAAACTTTTTTTCTTTAATAATGAGAATGAAGTTTCTTCTGATTTTGATAGTTTAAATCCATTTCTCATAAATAATTTACCAGTTTTGTTTAATGCTGGGGGTTTGGTGTGACAACTGACACAAGATATATTATATTTCTTTGCAAAAATAGGTAACGCATTAGATGTAGTTATAGTTAATAGTAATAGTATATAAATTAGTAATATGTTCATTAAGTGACCTTTTAAATATTTTTTTTGTATTATAACTTATACTTCATTAATTCTTTTAATACTACAATGTAGAAATTAGTAATATAAAGTCTACTTTTGTAAATTATGGTATAATCGCGTATATATAAATAATACAAAACAAAAAAGGTTTAAAAATGCAATATGATATTATAGTTGTTGGTGGTGGACATGCTGGTATTGAAGCATCACTTGCAAGTGCTAGAATGGGTGCAAAAACTTTATTAATAACAATGCTTGTTGAACAAATAGGAGCGGCTTCTTGTAATCCTGCAATAGGAGGACTAGCAAAAGGTCACTTAGTACGAGAGCTAGATGCACTTGGTGGTCAAATGGGACTATGCACAGATGCAACTGGTATTCAATTTAGAGTTTTAAACTCTAGTAAGGGTGCTGCTGTTCAAGGGAGTAGGGCTCAAATAGATATGGATGCATACAGAGTATATATGCAAAACATTTGTCTAAATACTGATAACCTAGAAGTTTATCAAGATGAGGTAAGTGAGCTTATTTTAGAAGATGGTGAAGTTTGTGGTGTGGCTACTAAATTAGGTGAAGAGTTTAAAGCAAAAAAAGTAATCCTTACAACAGGAACTTTCATGAAAGGTTTAATTCATATAGGTGCAAATACTTATGAAGCTGGTCGTGCTTGGGAATTGCCATCGACTACACTTTCTACACAATTAAAAGAATTAGGTTTAGAAGTAGGAAGACTAAAAACAGGAACACCTGCTAGACTTGATGCTAAATCTCTTGATTTTTCACAAATGGAAGCTCATGGTGGAGATGAAACTCCAACACCATTTTCATTTAGAACAAATAAAAAAGAGTTTAATCCTACTCAACTACCATGTTATATTACATATACAAACACTAATACTCATGATAATATCAGAGCAAACTTTGCAAGAGCTCCATTGTTTACAGGTCAAATAGAAGGTACAGGTCCTAGGTATTGTCCAAGTATTGAAGATAAAGTAAATAGATTTTCTGAGCGTGATAGACACCAACTATTTTTAGAACCTCAAACGGCAAGTGCAAGAGAGTATTATATAAATGGACTTAGTTCTTCTTTGCCTATTGATGTACAAAAAACTATGATACACTCAATTCCTGGACTTCAAAATGCAAAAATAGTAAGATATGGATATGCAATAGAGTATGATTATATAAATCCTACAGAGTTATTACATACACTTGAAACTAAAAAGGTCAAAAACTTATATCTTGCAGGTCAAATAAATGCAACTACAGGTTATGAAGAAGCTGCATCTCAAGGTCTTATTGCTGGTATTAATGCCGTATTAAAACTACAAAATAAAGAGCCATTTATACTAGGACGACATGAAAGTTATATTGGTGTTTTAATAGATGATTTAGTTACAAAAGGAACTTCTGAACCATATAGAATGTTTACTTCAAGAGCTGAATATAGACTTCTTTTAAGAGAAGAAAGTGCAGATTTACGGCTTATGCCATATGGATATGAATTAGGTCTTATTAATGAAGAAACTTATACTAAAATGAAGAAAAAAGATGACACAATCAAAGAAGCAGTAAGTTTTATGGAAGAACAATGGTTCACTCCAAAAAAAGAGAATCTACAATTATTAAGTGATTTAGGTGAAGATAAAATAAGTGATAGATCATTACTTATTGATGTAGTTGGTAGAAATACTATAAGTATTAGTAAGTTTGATGCATTAGTTCCTAGTTTTGCTCATCTTGATGATTATACAAAAGATCAAATCATAACTGAAGCGAAGTATTATAGATATATTTTAAAACAACAAAAACAAATAGACAAAATGAATAAAATGTTAAATCTAAAAATACCAGCTGATTTTGTATATGATGAATTACCAGGTCTTTCAACAGAGATTATTGAAAAACTAAAAGCCTATGCCCCACCAACACTATTTAATGCATCGCAAATAAGTGGTATTACACCAAGTGCAGTAGATATATTACATCTTAATATAAATAGAAAGCAGAAGGAAAAATAATGAAAACAACATATGAAGTACTAAATGTGAAATGTGGTGGTTGTGCTAGTACACTTACAAAATCTCTAAAAGAAGAGTTTGGAGAAGTACAAGTAAATCTAGAAGTTGAACCAAGACAAATTACTCTTGATATTGAAGAATCTAAAATTCAAGCTTTAAGAGAAAAACTAATCTCTTTAGGATATCCAATGAGTGATGAAGACTTAGGTACAATACAAAAAATAACAACAACAGCAAAGAGTTTTGTTTCTTGTGCTGTAGGGAAAATGGATAATTAAATGATACAAACATATTTATACGCTCAAAGTGGGCATAACTTTGGTCTTGAAGCTATTAGAAGATGTAGTGCAATATATCATCAGTTAGAAAAAGTAGATCCTATTCTTGCAACTAGTGATTATAGAGCAGCATCATTTTCAAAAGATGAATTAGGAATAAAAAAAGGTGTAGGTGTTGATATTATTACTGCACTTCCTCATCTTATGACAAGAAGAGATATTCTTATATATGATTCAAAAGAACCAAGTGATGTAACAAAAAAATATATGAAAGAATTTTGTACAATACTTCTTGAAGTTGGAGTAGATATTCCAAAAGATATTATAGATGATGAGTTTTTTGAAGAATCAAAAACTACAAGAGAAAAGTGCTTTTTCTTTGCGGACGATGATTATGAAGATGAAATGTTAAATATACTTTGTGTGGACTCTAAAAAACAAGATATGGATATGCTTATGGGTCACTATTTTTTCATGAGACATGATGAAAAACTAGCACCATTTTTCAATGAAATAATTGAAGAAGAAGAGTATGCTCAAACAATAAAAGAAACAAAATATCTTCTTACTTCTAGTACAAATGCAGCATTACAATCACTTGCAAGTGGAAATTATCCTGTATTTTTTGCAAGAACTATAAAAGAGTTTAAAGGAGATATTGATTTACTTGAAAAGTACAATATTCCTATTATTGAAGGGGCTAATTTAAATGAACTTTCAAATAATTTTGATAAAGTTATTTTAAACTATCCAAAAACTAATGAGATAAAAAGAGTTGATATAAGTGAACATATTAAAAATATAGTTGATACAACTGCTAAATATGAAAAGATATTAGGAAATACTTTACACAAAGATGTTTAATATTTTACTATAAACTAAAAAAGGCTAGATGATATTCATCTAGCCTTTTTTTATATCTATTAAACGATATTATGGAATCATAATCCCTTTGATTGTAAAGAATACAATTGCACTTAAAGTTGCAGCTGCAGGTACTGTTATGATCCATGCTGCGATAATTTTCTTAACAGCATCTCTTTTTACATATTTGATATTTTTAACTTCTTTAAATTCTTTCTTTTCAGTTTTTACTAAAGCTTGTTTTTCATCAATTATTTTATAAAGCTCTACGATTCTTTCATAGTTGTCTTTTGATTTGTCTTCTTTTTTATCAAGTTTTTTAAACTCTTTTTCTAAGTTTTCTAAATCTTTTTTATCTTGTTTAAATTTTGCTCTTACTGCTTCTAGCATTTTAGTATCACTTCTATCTAGATACTCTCTTAAGAATCCAACACCAAATACACCACCAACTGCAATATGAGTTGAAGAAACAGGAAGACCAAGTTGAGAAGCTATAATAACAGTAATAGCAGCAGCCATAGCTATAGAGAATGCTCTCATTTGATCTAGTTCAGTTATCTCACTACCAACTGTTTTAATAAGCTTTGGTCCAAATAACGCAAGTCCAACAGCAATACCAACTGCACCAACACCCATAATCCATAATGGAATACCTACTTTTGAAGAAATACCACCAGAGTTTACAGCATCATTAATAGCAGCTAATGGTCCAATTGCATTTGCAACATCATTTGCCCCATGAGCAAATGAAAGTAAAGCAGCAGCAAAGATAAGTGGAATAGTAAATAAACTATTTACATTATCTTTTGTATTTTCTAATTTAGAAGCAGCTTTTGAAATAAGAGGTTTAACTATAAAGAAAGTTGCTATTGCAAATGAAGTACCTATCATAAGTGCAGTTGTAAAGTCTACTTTGATTATTTTTTTAACACCTTTTAACATAAGATAAGTCATAAATGCCATAGCCATAAGTGATACTAGTAATGGTACTATTTTTTTGGCATTGGTTATCATATCTTCTTTGTATGTTATTTTTGTTTTTATAAAGTATAAAAATGATGCAGCAATAACTCCACCTAAAACAGGAGATATTACCCAAGAAGCAGCGATTTTACCCATTGTTCCCCATGATACTATGTCAAATCCAGCAGCAGCAATACCAGCACCCATAACACCACCAACAATAGAATGAGTTGTAGAAACAGGAGCTCCAACACTAGTTGCTAGGTTTAGCCATATTGCAGCACTTAAAAGTGCCGCACTCATAGCCCAAATAAATATCTCAGGGTTTTCAATCATACCTGGATCAATAATACCTTTTTTGATAGTTTTTACAACTTCACCACCAGCAAGTAAAGCTCCACTTGCTTCAAACACTGCAGCAATTACAATTGCCCAAAACATAGTAAGTGCTTTAGATCCAACAGCAGGTCCTACGTTGTTTGCAACATCGTTTGCTCCAATATTCATAGCCATATATGCACCAAATACCGCACCTATGATTAGAAATTCGTTATTAGGTACTTCGCTATGTGTAAAAGAAACCCAAATAAATACAATTGCAATAAATACAAACGAAATAGCTAGTTTTGATAATCCACCCATTGATTTTTTTGTTACTTTTTCCATGTCATTGATTGTTTTAATATCCATTAAGATATTCCTTTTTTTTAATATATGAGATTATATGAAAATTATAGTTAATAGAATGTTAAAATTATGGGGTGTAAAAATAGGTAAAAGTATGTTTTTATAAACATTAGTAATAAATTATTACTATTTATTGTCTTCTTTTTTTGTATTTGATTTTATATTTTCTTTATTTTTTGAAAATCCAGAACCATCTTTACTTTTCTTTTTAAGGTTAAGTTCTTTTATATGGTCTTTGTATGCGATATCTTTAGCATTCATTAGTGCAAATGATTTTGCAATTACGGCAATAGTATTTGGTACTTTTTCTTTTTTCTTATAGGCTTGGATATTTTTTTCACTTACTTTTATAAGTTTTGCAAATTTAGGCAAAGTTAAATCTGCATCAAGTAGTAATTTTTTAAAATTTATAAATGTCATTTTTATCCTATATATTGATGAAATATTATATAATACTTATACTTAAACAAAAAAAGGCAAATAAGTGAGTACTTCAAAAGGAAAATATTTTGAAACAAAAGCATCAGATTATCTAAAAGATAATGGCTTTGTAATTATAGAAATAAACTTTTTTGCTAAGAAAATAGGTGAAATAGATATTATTGCTAAAAAAGATAATGTTTATCATTTTGTAGAAGTAAAAAGTGGAGAGAGTTTTGAAGCAGTTTACAATATAACACCATCAAAACTTTCTAAATTAAAAAGAAGTGTTGAGTATTATATTCAAATAAAAAAACTAAATACAGCATATTGTATTGATGCAATTATCTTTACTAGTGAAGAATTAGAGTATTTAGAAAATA